>Ga0255048_10002383_pt1 | contig 12007 bp, 15 predicted proteins | sample JV7_2_2_MG_FD_183619 | JGI IMG/M metagenome (GOLD analysis project Ga0255048, IMG submission 183619) | Seawater microbial communities from Jervis Inlet, British Columbia, Canada - JV7_2_2 | ecosystem: Environmental > Aquatic > Marine > Inlet | place: Canada: British Columbia | collected 2016-10-06
TTGGTGTTACATCATAATTAATACTATTATAAAGAATATAAAGACGTTGCTCTGTACCTGTAGCAAGATACTTTTGTGTGTCATTTGAAATCCAAGAAATTAAATCTCTTGAAGTACCTATAAGAGCATTAGGGGAATGTTTTTGATATCCTCTTAAATTCTCTGGTCTGCCTTCTCTGAAACGCACACGATCACCATCATACCACTTACCTTCCTCTGAATACTGAGTAGACTCACGGTGAAAACCGGGTTTAAAATTAAGTTTAGATAAACGTGAACTAGAGTTAGCCATTTATATTAAGACTCAGGTTTAAAATTTTGAATGGGCATAACATCAATAATAGAAACATCTCTTACATTATAAACAAGAAGATCGACAGCACTAGTTGTCTGAGTAATAGTAGGTGGTGTCCCTTTTTTAAATCTATAAGCATTACCATATGAAAGAGTTTTATTAATTGTGCCTGAAACAGTTTGTACTACATAAATAGAGCCACATTGACCTATGACAGCATTAGTAGGATTTTCTAAAACTCTATTAGTCCCTACAGCAGAAGTCATTTGAACATAAAAGTTATTACCTTGTGCTATATTGAGAGCTACACTAGCTGCATCAGTTAGTGTAGTAACTGTACCTATTACAGCACCAGAAAAAGTAGCTGCTCCATCTACATTAAGAACTGTAGCACTTACTGTAGAAGTATTAACAGTAGTAGCATTAACAGTAGTAGCATTAACAGTAGTAGCACTAACAGTAGTAGCACTAACAGTAGTAGCATTAATAATTGTAGCATCTAGTACAGATGTTGTAATACTAGTGGCTGTAAGAGTATTGGCTGTGAAAGAAGCTACTGAGGTAGGAGTATCTAGTCGATAAATGGCTGTACCATTACAAGCTACAAAAGTATTTACACCCTGTGAAAGAGTTAAAGCAGTTCCTCCAATAGTTTTCATCTGTACTGCAAAAGAACCTGAAGTATTTTCTCGAATAAAATAAGTCTTTTCTTCAGCAGGAACAGTAATTGTTACATTAGCTGTCAGAGTACCTGCAAATTCTAAAGCAGCGTTACGAGATTGATCAGTAGAACCTTGGTTATCTGTAAGAGTAATACCTGCGCCACTCACAGATACAATTTCATAACCAGCAATAGCATCATCTATAAGGTCAATAACATTAGTATTTAAAATAGTTCCCCAACTATTAGGATTTTCTCCATCAGTTTGTTTTTCTAAACCTAGTCTATTTGTATATGTACTTGCCATTAAATTATCTTTCCTTTATCTTCTTCTCTACACTCTGATGAAAAAATTTCTACAGGCTGTGACGAACTAGTCATAACAATATTAATATTATTTTCATATTCTAAACAAGTCTCTAAAGTAATAAATGGTCCTGTCATAGATCGTACTGTCAGAGGAGAACCTGTTGGTAGCAAAGTTATTACTACTATTAATAAGTAATAATACATTATTCTACCAAACTAGGCCAATTAAAAAGAATACCTGACTGTCGTGTACTACCATCCTCTTCTAAGGTGTAAGTCATAAACAAGGCGGCTATTGCATCTGTATCAATAGCAGTCTTAATTGCTTCTTCCATTTCTGTTGCTTTGCTTCTAAGAGCATCTCGCCATGTTTGTATGTTAGCTGGTATTGCTGTAGTAGTCTCTACTTTACGAATAACAGCCCAATCACTTTGAGACAAAAGAGATGCTTGTTGTGTTTTAACTTCTTCAATTAGAGTAGACTTAACACCCTTAGTAACAACCTGTTTACCATTATCATATAACAGCGGACCATTATTTTCATCTACTTCATTAACATCTTCAACAGATTTAGCAGTGGATGTTATTGTACCGTCACTATTCTGTGACCAATTATACAAACGACTATCAGGTGGCGTTTCTATAGTGATCCAAGTAAGACCAGCATCTTGTTTTTCCTGTTCCGTCCAAACATACCAATTTGCAGGATGCTGAATACCGTTGTCATCAGTCCAAGCTTTTCCTTCTTTTATGTGTCGTCCATTTCCAAACTGATTTTTAGCAATATATTTCCACATAATTTTTATCCTTATCTTATACTATCTTGCTGTCGCTGGTACAGTGTCGCTGCCGCCGAATGGGTTTTCGGCAAAGGCTATGTATATGTATGTTGCACCACTGGCATTTAGCCATGCGTTTATCTGCCGGACCTTGAAGCCGTTCGACAAGATATCAAATGTCATGTCACTGCCTTCTGCATTTGTGAGGTCAGCGTAGAGTGAAAACCCTGTTGTCGGGTTATACGTCGCCCGTGCGGTGTCCATTATAAACCAGTCGGCAGTGTCATCGGTGCGCTTTACCATCAGCCACGAAGGCTTAAATCCTGTGGAAATAAAAGGACCATCAGCCGCTCCATTTCCAACGTATGAGCCAAACTTGGAGTAGCCTTCTATGTCTGCGAAACAATATGCAACGTAATTCTCGGTGTTAGTATTTACCTCCACAGCATTTCCCAGACTAAATACTGCGCTTGTCGGTGCGGTGTCGTTCCAGCGATCAACATTATCTACAGTTGCTGCGGTAGTATTTAGCACAAGATAATCTGTTTCTGGCGCTGTGGTGTTACCGCTATGGTATACCTGCCATGCATCAGTCTGATCTCTGTTTTTCACAATTATCATATTTGGAACAACGCCAAGGCCATGACCAACAGTTGCTCCAGACGTGCCGTTTCCTGCATAGGTAACCAAACTGAAGCCAGCCGTTGTGTTCGCAGATGTAGCAGTAGTATTTATGGTGCCATCTTCGTTGCTACTACCAGCGCCATTGGCTTTCCACTGCCATGCAGCGTAGGTAGCTGTATTGGTGTTGTAGGAGCCATCAGAGCCTACTGTAAAACCAGCAGAACCAAAAGTCGTCAGACCCTCTGCGACTGTTTCTTCAGCACCAGTATCGTTTGAGCTAAGTTCCTTGGTGACACCTCGCACTGCATCAGTCAGTACATGCTCTGTCGAACCGGACCGTCCTTTGATCCAAGCAAAGTCAGGCTGGAATGTTGAGTTACCAGATTGAGATATAGCATTGCCACCGGAGCCAATTGCCGTACCATTGCCTGTGTAAAGTGTTGTCTGAAAATACGCTGACCCATCCTTGATTGTAGGGTCAGAGAGGTTGTCTGTGTTGAGGGCTATGTACCCGGTGGGCGGGGTATATGTAAACCCTGACTGGCCAAAGTTAGTAGTGTACGTCGGGCCGTTGTCGTATCGAATCACCCCCGGTAGCCATGTTCCTGCTACGATATTTGACGAGCCTTGCGATGTGTTATTCTTGAAGAACTTGATGGTAGGAGTTCCAGCATCCAAATCGAGGGCAATACCAATTACGTCGGCGGTTGTGTATGTAGCTCCATATACAGCGCCGGGATCCCAGCTTGCAGAAGTCATAAGTGTGCCGGTGGTCCTGTACATATACGCTAAATATCCGTCAGTTGACGGGTTATCGGGGGTTGATTTGTTTGCAGGATAAGACGATGTAAGAATGCCCACGGCAGCTTGGACGGCGTTGTTAGGTGTCACCTCCCAATACCACTTGCCGGACGTAACTTCAAAAGAGCCTGTAGCACCACTATAACCCGTCCCCGCGCCGGGTAGCGTAACATCCAAGTTACCATTCGAGAAAGTGCAAGAGGAGTGGCTAAAGAGCGGGTTGAGTGTACAATAGTTCAGCGTCGGGCTATCCGTCACCTGATCGTTAGCCGCCAGCCCAGACGATGTGTAGTCGTTGCCGTTGCCAGACTCATCGTCACCGAGATCAGTACTATCCCGACCATCGATGAAGTACCCGTTTGTCCCAAAGGTTAAACTACTTACAGCTTTCGGAACCCATACACCGTAAGCATTAGTCTCACCAAAACTATCTGGCCCAAGGGCAGTCCCGTCTATCAAAACGATGTCAGCCATATACCCGCCAAAATAATCAGCTAGGTTTGATTTGCCAATTTGATGCTCAGAAGTGCTATTGATACCCCAATCTACATTCTGCTCTAATCCTGTAAACGTAGTCGATGAGAAACTTGTAACCTGAGAGCCATTTACATATAGCTTTCGGCGGTTAGTGTCAGTCGCTTGGGTTGAATCAAAGGCAAGCACAATGTGATACCAAGCCGAAGTATCGCGGAATAACTGGGTAGTTACAAACGTATGGTTACCACCAAGGCTTTCCAATCGCAGTGCATCTGTAGAAATAAAACGGAGACAGCTAGTTGCCCCAACGCCAAATAACTGGTGGGTATTATTTGGGCCACCGGGATCACCAAGACCAGACCTTTTTACCCAAGCACTCCAAGTCCATGTTTTTTGGTTTGATGCACTACCGGGGGTTCTTTTAAGTGATGGGCTATCTGCAAAATTAAACCGGATCGACTGATCAATATCGTAGTCGCCGCCAGCCGATGCTGCCCCTATTAAAAGATTATTATTAAATACCATATATAACTCATTTAGTTCTATGTAGCGATCTTCAGCTATTAGCCCTCGACATAAGCCTTACCGGCTGTCACAGCGTTAACGTAGGCGGTCTTGCTCAACTCTGACTCAGAGTACCAAGTTTTAGCTGCCTGTATTTCGAGATGGTCGGTATTACGTGTGACCATCAGTTTAACCTCTGCTGCTGTATCATTAGCCAAGGCATCCGTATCATCAGCTACGATTGCGTTGATCAGCGTTACGCTGTCGTCCATTGCAGAAAAATGCTGCGCTATCTGTTCTGCAGTGATCTCATTATCCATTTAATTTTTCCTCTAGTTCAGTTACTTTTGCCGTCAATTCTTGTATCGCTTTGATAAGTGGGAATACGAACGCCTCTGCCGAGATACGCTGGCAACCATCTGCGCCTTCACTCCACCCGGCAAATCTCTCCACACCAGTTTTATCAAGAGCCTCTTTTACCTCTTGAGCCACTAAACCGTGCATGGTGACATCTAGTGTCATGTGGTTTTCTTCGCTATATTCAGCGAAATCCTTGGGGAACTCGTAGTTGGGTTTCCACTGATACGTCACAGGTCTCAGGTCATTGACGAAATCTAAGCCCAGAGCAGAGTCTTCTATGTTCTTCTTCTTACGAACGTCGGAGCTTCTTGTCCAAGTAGCGTCTGTGCCAAAATCATTAGAAACTACATTCGCTGCTTTACCAATAGAAACCTGATCGTTCGCTGTACCTGTGATGCCACTCCCAATAACAATTTGATTGGTCGAATCGACCGCAGAGGCATCTGTCCCATACCCCAGAAATATATTGTCGCTGCCCGTGGTCAGAGCATCACCTGCGTTCCGACCGAGCGCCGTGTTCTGAGCGCCTGTGCACGCCGCAAGCGAGTTATACCCGACTGCTGTGATACTGTCAGATGTAGTGTTAGCACCCAGCGCGGAAAAGCCCACAGCCACGTTATAGTCACCCGTGGTGTTTGCCGTTAGTGCTCCATAGCCGTGTCCGTCATTTCTTTGCCCTGTGGTGTTTGCCGTTAGTGCTTGCAAGCCCACGGCTGTATTATAGCTGCCCGTGGTGTTGGCACCAAGCGCACCACTGCCTACTGCTGTATTTGAATCGCCCGTGGTGTTGTACCACAAGTTATATGCGCCGACCGCTGTGTTATTGGTGGCAGTGGTGTTGACCCTCAACGCATAATAGCCCAATGCCGTATTAGTATGGCCGGTGGTGTTGGTGAGCAGCGCATCCTTACCGACTGCTGCATTCCTAGTGCCCGTGGTGTTGGCACCAAGCGAATTATAACCTACTGCTGTATTATCGGCGGCAGTGGTGTTGGCATCAAGTGCACCCCTGCCGACCGCTACGTTGTATGAGCCAGTGGTGTTGGCATAAAGTGCATTATTGCCCACTGCTACATTAGAAGCGCCCGTGGTGTTGGCGTGGAGCGTAGTATAGCCTAATGCTGTGTTGTAGTCGGCGGTGGTGTTGTAGTACATCGCAGAATGGCCGACCGCTGTATTCCAGTGGGCCGAAACGCTACTATACATCGCTTCTTTACCGACTGCCACATTATCTAGACCATTACCACTGGTATACATCGCAGACGCACCGACCGCTGTGTTACTAGCCCCTGTGGCGTTCTTAAGTGCATCATAGCCTATTGCTACATTGTCAGTTGCAGTAGTAGCAGTACCCAGCGCACCACTGCCAAGTACCACGTTCCTAACGCCCGTAGTCAGAGCAACACCCGCGCCCTTGCCGACCGCTGTATTATCGGTAGCGTCGGTCACCGCCAACAGCGCATCCTTGCCGATTGCTGTATTGTTGTCCCCTGTTGTAATTGCCGTCCCAGCATTCTCGCCAATAAGGACGTTGTAGTTGCCACCAGATGCGATGGCATTACCGGCATTAAGCCCTGCAATATAGTTGCTTGTTCCTAATGTTGTTGTGCTACTACCGTTGTTTAGTATTAGATGTCCAGCAGCACTACCATCCATCGTGGCGAATGTAGTATCAACACCGCCGTCTGTTCCCTTGAAGATAATATCACTATCAGAAGCAGCAGCATCAACAGTGATATTACCAGAGCTTGTAGTTAGAAGAACTGCTGAATCACCAGCAGTAATGTCATCGGCAGCAACGCTGCCACCACCACCAGCAGCTTGGAACGTAGGAGCTACACCTGCCCCATTTGATGTTAGTACATGGGTGGCAGTGCCAACAGCCGTAGCAGCTATTGCTCCTGTACCATTACCGTAGAGGATTCCGTTGGCAGCGAACGTACCTGCACCTGTCCCGCCTTGCGCCACTGTAAGATCAGTCGTTAATCCGGTGAGTGAGGTGATGTCGGAGTTTGCACCAGATGCTGCTGCGCCCAATGCAGTTCTGGCAGCACCTGCCGTTGATGATCCAGTACCCCCATCTGCTACGGCTAGATCAGTCGTCAGTGTAAGAGATGCAGCGGCAACTGCACCTGCATCAGAAATGGTTACTGTACTGTTCTGAAGTAGCTTTCCGGTTGTAGAATCAAAGCGAGCAATAGCATTATCGGTAGAGGAGGCTGGGCCAACTACATCACCAGAACCACTAGGAGTAGACCAAGTACCATCACCTCTCCAAAAAGAAGTACCTGAAGCTCCTGTTCCCGAATTTAAATTACTAACAGGAAGATTCCCAGTAACATCAGCAGCTAAATCTACTTGATTACGAGTAATAACTTGATTGGATATAGTAATATAATCAGGTGTGCCAGCTAATGTTACATCTCGTGTATTTATGTTTGTAATAGAAGTAATAGCAGCTAAATTTACTGACGTTAATACTGATACAGCAGCTATAGTTGTGTTTGAATTACTAATACTAGTTGCCATTGTAGCACTTACAGCAGCTAGTTCAGCATCAGTAGCAAAACCTGAACCATCTCCAATAACACTATTTATAGATGTTATAGCATTAATATTTGTTGTAATATTTGTATTGCTATTACCAATACTTGTTGCCATTGTAGCTGAAAGAGCTACAGCAAAATTACTAACAGATGTAATTCTGGTATTAGCAGTTCCAATACTAGTTGCCATTGTAGCTGAAAGAGCTACAGCAAAGTTACTAACAGATGTAATGCGGGTATTACTGTTTCCAATACTTGTAGCAAGAGCAACGGATGTTGCGGCTAGTTCAGCATCTGTAACAAAACCTGAACCATCTCCAATAACACTATTTATAGAAGTAATAGCAGCTAAATTTACTGACGTTAATACTGATACAGCAGCTATGTTTGTATTTGAATTATTAATACTAGTAGCCATCGTAGCACTTACAGCAGCTAATTCAGCATCAGTAGCAAAGCCTGTTCCATCACCTATAACGGAATTAATAGAAGTAATTGCCGCAGCATTTACTGAAGTAGCTGCTGAAACAAGAGTAATGCGAGAGTCTAGGTCTACACCATTAAGAGTAGCAGCACTAACAATTGTAAGCTGATTAGTTGTAAAAGTAGATACAGATGTTTCTGTTATGGTAATCCCTGTTAAGTTAGAGCCATCACCATAAAAGCTTACTGCAGAAACTACTGTCCCAGTAAAAGTACCTCCAATAAATTCTGAAGAACGTATTGTAGAAACAGAAATACTTGCATCAAACTCAATTGTAGGATTACCCTCAGTACCATTAGCATTACCTATTGTAATGCCTGTACCCCCTACAATAGTACGTCCATATACATTACCAGCACTAACAGCAACAATACCTGTAGCACCTGTTAGGTCTGCTACTGCATTAAGAGTTGAAGCTGACGCTGTTAGAGTTACTCCACTAAGTTGAAAAGTACCATCAATATTTACTGCACTATTACTTAGCTGTAAAGGAGAGTTGCTAGCAACACCATCTTGTACAGTTTGTAAAGAGCTAGTTAGCCCTACATTACCCGTACCAACTTGTAGTAGTTGTTTGTAGGTATTCGCAATCATTGTTCCAGTAAGTGTTGACATTATATTGTGTTCCAATAACTAGCTGTGTCTTCCCAAAGCGATGAAGCATTTTGCCAAGCAATATTTCGATCATTATTAGATTCTGGTCGTGGATTACGAATTGCTGGGTTGTCTCTCACATTAGGTATACGGTTTTGTGGATGATTCTTTAAATCATAAGTCCCCTCATAATCTGTAGGGCAAACTAGCATACCATAGCTGTTTAATTTCATAACACTGTGTGGATATCTAAACCCACATGTATCACATATTGCTAATACTCTTCTGTTATTTGCCATTATTCCTATACTCTATTTAAATTAGGTATGATACGTAAGCTTGCTCTTTCTCTATCTTCATCCATTGCTCTTGTTAGACGTTCTTCATATTCCTGTTTTAAAAACTGAATACGTCCTCCTTCAACACCGGGACGTTTCATAGACATAAAATATGATAGTCCTGCAGTAAGGCAAGGTAGAAAACGACGTGATACATCTGCTGTCTGTACAGCAGATTTATTCACATCTTGAGTATACCTTACTTGCTCAACTTTTAAAAGGTCTGTTGTATTTTCTGGGATAGGCCATACGTACATAACAGGATTATCACGATTACGTCGAATGGCATATTGTGATGGACGGCCTGTTTGACCCTTACGAGGAATTTTAAGATACTCTTCCATTGTAATACGTTCTAGCTGAAGATCAGTATCATCACGATTAAGAACAACTTCTAATACATCAACAATACTATCATCTAAGTCATAAGCTGTAACACTAGTAGAGACGGATACAGTAGTAGTATTAGTTGTCCATAAAAGAATACCTCTATTTTGCCAATCCTGAAGTAGTAGATTAATTGAACGACGAGCAGACTTAGGTTCATGACCTAGTGTCTGCTCACCACCAATCATTTCTATTGCCTCTTGAATAACTTCATCAATTGATAAGCTAAAATTATATGTACCCGATGTAGTCATATTTTATGTTCCTTTAAGGACGGCGAGCCTTTTTCTTTTGATATTTAGTATCGGAAAAATTTAGCATAGTTTTATTTTTTATCTTTTTCTTCTTTTTTTTAGGTGGTGGTTTCATTACTTGTTGACTAATATTAGAACGTCCTATAGCCATCTTATGTTTTCTTTCTTTTTATACCACGAACAAACTTTTGACTTTTAGGTGGAGACTTCTTTGAACCTGAAGGTCCAGCCCAAAACAACTTATCTGCCCAATAAGCAGCACTAGTCTTTCCTTTTGCAATATTCTTACCGTGCCTTGCTTTAAAAGATTTACGAGCTTCAGGAGAATAGTTATGTCCCATATTCTGATCACCAAAACGAATAATCTTTACACTACTACCATCTCGTATAGCAACAACACCCTTTTTTGTTGGATGTCCTGTTGTACGCTTCGGTTTGTTTAAACCAGATAGTCCGTACTTTTTAAGTTTATTCTTTTCTGGATCAGTTAAAACCACAACTACTTTCCTATAAGTGCTTTCACTGCTGCACTACAACGTGTAGAAATAATTTTAAAAATACGAACAACTACATGAATAGGGCAAATTTTACAACTACATTCCATTATATCATTACCTTTCCACCGCCGCGAAGTGCTTTACCCATACCACGCCCTCTGCTGCTTACTTTACCACCTTTAGACTTTTTTATTCTTAAAAATTCTTTAATATCCCCTGTATAGTCTTTTGATGAAGCTTCAGGATTACGCTTAGGTTTACGTTCTGGTTTAGAAACTTTTACTGTTTTTGATGCTGCTCTTTTTTTATCTGCTGCAAGTCTTTTGTCTTTTAGAATATTTTTAATTCTTTCTAGATAAGCTGTATTATTATTAGCTTCAAAAGTACGAGTTCCTTCACTACTATTGAGGAAGTTATTTATATCTTCACTATTGAGGAAGTTATTTATATCTTCAACTTTTTGTAACTCAACAGGAGTACCTTTTATATTCTGGATAGTTTTACGCATTTTACCACGTTCAACCTCTTTCATATTTTTAAAACTTTCAGACCTACCAAGAGTTTTTTTACCCAGATTTATCTTGCCCATCCTAAATTCCTTTATATATCTTAGTATAAACTATTGTGTGAGCATTTGTATTTTGACGAAGAAGAAACTTTTCCGCCAGACATATACTTCTTATTATCCCTAAGACGTTCTTCGCCTTTCATTTGCTCTTCAAGCCTTTGAATACTTTTCAATGTTTCTTTAATAGGTGGCATTTTTGATTTAGTCTTTTTCTTTTTTGATTTAGGCTTTTTTGCTTGTACTTTTGACGAAAGTTCCTTTGGAACAGTAGTATAGTCAGCTAAATTTTCGTCCACTTGTTATCTCCTTAGTTTGAGTTAGCAACAATATTATCATCTGCCCCTGCAGGACTTGCCGGTGCTTGCATATCATCACGACGATTTCGCCGTGCTTGATTACGTTGTAGTTCAAGTAGCTGAGAATACTGCTGCTGATATAGTCCAGCAGTCTGATAATCTTTCTGAAACATCGAAGCTTCAATCATGCAAGCATTAAAAAGAAGATCATAACAGAAGTCACTAAAATAGTTCGTTTCTGTTACTGAAGTAAGTGTAGTGGGGCGTGACACATAAACCACCTCTCCAGCATATGTAGAAGCTGCTGTAGGGGCTATGAGTACTGTGGTGTTATCCCTACGCCCATAATAGACAGGTTCGCTTGTAGAGGCGCTTACGGGCCAGTAATCGTTAATGTATTCATCTGTACGCATAAGGAGGTTAATTTTTGTACCTGCGCTTACAATATTAAAATTCTTTACAATGCGTGTGCCTGTAGGTAAAGTAATCTTATTATGTCCAGAAGAGACAGCTACAGAAGTATAAGAGACTAACCCATAATCATCTAGGTCTTTGACCAAGCGTTCTTCTGCTCTATTCGTCATATTAGGAATAAAGTTAAGGAACTCAGTGCTGTCATTCTCTGTAGCAGCGATTAGTTCATTGACCAGATAAGTATAGTTAGCCATAGAAAATAGCTACCGTAGAGCCAGAAGTAGGAGCAGAAACTTTTACTGATCCATTCATTTTAATGCCAAGATCAGTAAAAAATATTTGAGAAGCATCACTTGCGGTTGTCATATTGAACTTAATATTATTACCTTGGATAGTACCATAAGCATCTGTTGATGTTCCTGTAATTAGGAAAGTTCCTACACCTGTGGCATATACAGAACGAATACGAGTATCAGTGACAGTCACACTTGTTGTTACATCAAGAACTGCTCCACTGCCTACAATGTACCCCTCACGAAGAGTTGTTGTCATTTTAGCCTCTTTTAATTTTTAAGTATTAATACTAAGTGTAGTATAACACTAAGTTAATAAATAAAAAAGGCAAGGGAGTGTAAAAAGAATTTATTACACTCTTCTTACACCCCCAATACCTTAGTCTAGTACATTAGGTTATATTAAGAACCCGAAGCACCATAGAAGCCACGCCAATCGGACCAACCGAAGCTGTACCGTTCACGAGCCTTGTAACGTAGATTTCCTGTGTCGAAATCTGGTTCCATCTTTGTTGATAGAGGAGCA
>Ga0255048_10002388_pt1 | contig 11990 bp, 9 predicted proteins | sample JV7_2_2_MG_FD_183619 | JGI IMG/M metagenome (GOLD analysis project Ga0255048, IMG submission 183619) | Seawater microbial communities from Jervis Inlet, British Columbia, Canada - JV7_2_2 | ecosystem: Environmental > Aquatic > Marine > Inlet | place: Canada: British Columbia | collected 2016-10-06
CATCGAATAACATGAACATCCGGGTATATCTGGATGCGCCGACTACAACCACGCTTCAAAACTCAAGAGCCGGCGGAACCAGAGTTCCAGTCAAGCCGCAGATACAACCTCAATACGTTATTAATCTGTCGTCGAGCCGCCAGCCTCACGCCGAGTCCGAGAAAGCGGTTGTCGAAATACCGCCTGGACTGGAACTCTCCGAATCCGAAATTGTTCTTGCCGGCGTTTCCTGGTACCGGCTGCGTCTCGGTCAGTTCAGAAATATGCGTGAAGCCCAGCTCGAACTCGTCACGATACAGGAAACATTTCCAACAGCCTGGATCGACCGCGCATCGAGAATGGCAGCCAGCAACGTTGGCCGTACGCCGCAGAAAAACAGCAATGACCTGTCACCCTATGCGCAGAGTGCGGCGTTAGCGTCGATCGGCCTCGATCAGGTTGACCAACTTATGGCCGACGCACGCAAAGCCATGGTTGCCGGTCAGGTATCGAAAGCAGTTCAGATCTATACCAAGGTACTGCGTGCAGCCAATCACGACCGGCACGCCGAAGCGCAGGAATACCTCGCCCTTGCGCGCGAAAAGAAGGGGCAAAAAGCTCACGCCAAAGCAGAGTACCAACGCTACTTATTGCTCTATCCGGACAGCGACGGGGCCGGCCGGGTCAGTCAACGCCTTGCGGCGCTGCTCGCGATTGACCGGCGACCATCCCAGACCGAGACTGCTATCCGTGAGTCGAATCGCAGAGAACCTGGTTCCGGTGCGGGCGACTGGCGCATACAAACATTCTTCTCGCAGTACTACCGCCGCGATGTCAATCAACTAAACGAAGAGGATGATGTCGTTAGCCAGTCTGCACTTTACTCCGACGTCAACGTCGACGCGAGACGGCGAGGACAAAGGTTCGACTTCAGCAGTCGCTTGTCGGCCGGCTACCGTAACGACTTTCTTGGCGACGACGTGGGGTCCGGCAACGATCTGCGAATATCGTACGCGTATGCGGACCTGGCGGATGCCGAGACCCGGCTGCGCGGGCGAATCGGCCGCCAGTCGAGAAATTCGAGTGGCGTACTCGGCCGATTCGACGGGCTGAATCTCAGCTACCAGGCGAGCGAACGGATATTCCTGAATGCCGTTGCCGGTAAACCCGTGAACTCGGCCTCCGATGGCATCGATTCTGAAAAAACATTTTACGGCACAAGCGCCAATTTTGGGCCGATTCTTGGAAACCTTGAGTTGGGTTTGTTCTATGTCAAGCAGAACATCGAAGGCATCGACGACCGGCAGGCGATAGGGACCGAGTTTCGTTACTTCGGTGAGAATCAGAGCTTGTGGGGTCTCGTTGACTACGACACCTCACACAATGAAATCGGCAGTACATTTGTTCAGGGAAGCTGGCGATTTGCCTCACACCTGACCCTTCATGGCTCGGTCGATCGTCGCCATAGTCCCTATTTGAGCACCGGGAATGCGCTGATCGGCCAGCCGGTGCAGACTTTCTCCGAGCTGATGGTGCTTATGACCGAGGAAGAAATACGCCAATTGAGCCTGGACCGGACACCACTGACGACGTCGTATACGCTCGGACTATCGCACTCACTCTCTCCAAAGCTGCAAATAAACGCTGACGCCAATCAAACGACTATCGAGGCCACTCCCGAGTCAGGCGGTGTAGCGGCAACGCCGCAGGCAACATACAGTTATTTTTCCACCACTGTCGTAGCCAGCAGCCTGTTAAGAGAAGGCGATGTATCGATGATCAGTCTCAGACTCTCGGACTCTGACACCGCCACGGTAGTTTCATTGAACCTGGATAGCCGATTTCCGCTCGGCAGGTCGTGGCGAATCAATCCGCGATTCAGAATCGACCGGCGCCAGATCATGTCCGATTCAAGCCATGAATGGCTATTCACACCGGGCCTGCGAATTCAATTTCGTCGCGGCCGACGGTATCGCATCGAGTTTGAAGCTGGAAAGCGCTTCTCGCAACATGAAGTGGGCGACACCGATATGAACCGCGAGTCCTATTTCCTCAATATTGGGTATCAGGCATTCTTTTAGTACACATGTGCAAGCGAAGATTAAATAATTATCTGACCTGTCTGATCGCTGTCGCGATCCTGATCGGCTGTGCTTCACCCTCTCCTGTCATCAATGACAAACTTGACCCGTTAACCGGTGTAACCGTCACCTTCAACAATACGCCACTGGTGTTGTATCGAGACAATCCCTCACTGGCAGCCTTCGCAAGAAATTATGTGCATCTGGGCCCTCTACAGGTCAATCGGAGCGGGGCAAACCAATACTTTTTGTGGGTTGGCATATGGAATACGATGCAGACGGCCACCTTGGCGGAGCATCGTGATGGCTTTGAATCGATTGTCTTGTACGCAGACGGTGAACCGCTGTCGCTCGAACTGAGTGGCTGGACACCGGCAGCAATTGGCGCCAGCGAACCTGTTTACCTGAAGCCTGTCGCTACCTCGGCAGACGCTTACTACCGGGTTACCGCAGATCAGATCAGACTGATCGCAGAATCGAGAGATATTCGGCTGCGCACCACCGGCACGCTTCCCAAAGAATACGAACTTTGGAACGATCAGAAATCCGCCAGAAGCGATCTCACTGAATTTCTTGGTCGAGTATCTCTTTGATTACTCGTTATCTGGAATATCTGTCTGCATGCCAATCCGTCCAATGGATGAAATTGGTTTCGACAGCCAGGATGCCGGTTTGGCGCCGTCGGCTTCTGACCCGCTGAACGACACAAAAAGCGGCAAGGGCCGCGATATGAGAAGAGAGATAAATGCATTTACCCATGGTCATGAGTATGCCGTGGGAGAAAATTGGAGCGGACAGGCTCTTTCTCAGGAGGCAGAGTACGTCTGTTTGCGTCGATACCCGCCCGCTCCAAGTGGAGAAGTTATGATCCTCTAACTGAGGCAGAAATCAGATCCGTACATCTACCTATGGACAAGCTAAAACCCGGATTTGACTTACTTTTTTCTCATTAGCAGCAAGATCGCGCCAAGCAGGCACCAACTGATAACGATTGCCCAGTCATGGGGCCAGGCGAGCGCCGCCGGGCTGAACGGCAGGTACATCGTGACGATGCGGGCGACGCTGCCGCCGATCACGAAGCGCCTCCTTGAGGGCTGACGTTTTCAAAAATACCAGGCGAATTGCGCGAAAATGCTCAGATCGGTCGAAAAGTATCGGTCCGCTACCGGCGTTTCAATTCCGCCGTATTCTGTGCCTTTGGGACCTATCGGCACGTTGAGGCTGCCGAGAAATGCCAGGTTTTCCTTCAGGTCGTTCTGCGTGACCAATTGCACTAGTGCGCTTCCGTCCTCGACATTGAGAAATACGTTCGGAGTTACCAGCCATAGTGGCGATATTTCTATCATGAGGCTGCCCGCCAGGTAGTGCCTGCCGATCGAAAACACTTCTCCTCGCGCAAGTCGGTCCAGCAATTCGGGATTGGCCGCCAGACTTGGCGGATCGTAGGCGCCGTCTTTCTGACCGAAGCCGTTGAAGTAATACTCGATGGCGCCGCTTACGTTCTTGCCACCCCAGGTCCAGGAGTAACTAAGGTTCGAAACGAACTGCACCGTCGTATCGGAACTCGTGTCGGTAACGACGATGTCGCCCCTCAGCACAGCTCCGCCGATACTCTTGTTACCGCCGATTCCGATCGTAGCATCGTCGTGATTGAGCGCCGCCAGCACGTCGTATTCTGTATTTCCACTAACGCCGTGGTATTTGATCGACACCGCCCCTTCGTCGCTCTCGAAGTCTCCGGTCATCGGGTTGCGGCGAAAGACTATTGCAGCCTGGAAATCGTCGCCGTTGTCGCGAAGGTACTGCGCGTACAGCATATCGTCCCCCGTCTTGTATTCGGTATCGATTGCCGTTGGATCGAAGGGATTGATGACGTCCATCGGCGCGAAAAACAGGCCATTTCCCCAGGAGATTGCCTGGCGACCGAAGCGGACTACCGTCTTTTCGTTCGCGTAGCCCAGCCACAATCGATCCAGCCTGTGAAGGGACGCAAATTTACCACTGTCGCTAATTACACTGGTCAGGTCGAACAGTCGGCGAGTGTCATTCGGAAAACGGTTCTGTATTACGTTTAGAGATGGCGGCAGGTTACGAGAGTACTCTACGCGATCACCATATAGCGCGAACAGTTGATAAGACGCGTCAAAAGACCACGGCCCCCGATCTCCTTCGAGGTTGAGTCGCAGGTCTCCCTCCACGTCGACTGAGTTCGAGCCGGTCAGGTCGTGAAAGATGCTGTCGTTCGGGAAGTACTGCGCGATAAGCCGCGTTTTGGTATGACCGGTAAACTCGAAACGAGTCTCGTCCGCATAGCACGGAATGCTGAATAGAAAAACAGCAAGAAACGCCAGCTTGAAAGAACCTGTCTCAATGATCCTCATGAGCCGCGTTTCTGACGCACTGGCTCGGAGACGCGACGCGCGCCGCGTCGAATGGCCGTAGCGCATTCGCAAGGCGCGCAACAAAGTATTCCGGGCCAGTGCGTCGAAACCCATTCGGGAAGCGCCTTTGCGGCCATGCGGATCATTGAGGCAGGTTCTAGGCGGCTTGCTGATCGATATCATCAACGATGCGCCCATCCAGCATCCTGATCAGCCGTTTCGCATAGGCCATTACGCGCTGATCATGTGTCGCTATGACGAAAGTCGTACCGTGATGCTGATTCAATTCCACGAAGAGTTCCATGAGTCCGTCGGCACTGTGTGAATCCAGGTTCGCCGTCGGTTCGTCTGCCAGAACCAGCGCGGGACGGGAAACGATCGCACGTGCTACGGCGACTCGTTGCTGCTGACCACCGGACATGTCGGCCGGCCTGCGGTCTTCAAGTCCTTTCAGGCCGACTTCGTCCAGGATTGCATTGGCCTGATCGGCACGCTTGTCAGCAGGAACGCCCTGAATCTGCATGACGAATTCGACGTTTTCCCGCGCAGACAAGACGGGGATGAGATTGTAGGCCTGGAACACAAAACCGATCTGGTGCAATCGAAGTTTCGCCAGTTGGCCTTTGCTCAGATTATCGATACGCCGGCCGGCAACCCAGATTTCACCACTATCAGGCCGATCCAGGCCACCGATCGCGTTTAACAAAGTAGTCTTGCCACCGCCCGAGGGGGCGGACAAGCAGACAAAACCGCTTTCCTGGATCTCCAGGTTTACATGATCCAGCGCTTTGATCGCCTGATCCCCCTGGTAATAGGTTCTGCACAAATCGATACATCGTACGGCAGTCATAGTCAGACCTTTGTAATTGCCTCAACCGGTTGATAACGCGATGCGCGCCATGCCGGCGAAAGACTCGCGAGGAATCCAAGAACAAGCACGACGATGTTCGCCGTGATGACATCAGTCATATGCAAGACGGGATAAAGGACACTCGATGCGCCCATCATCTCCATTCCCTGTGCTACTGCAGAGATATCGATCCCGTCTTCGAGAGTCACCACTGCCAGCCACGCAAGCGCATTGCCGAGCGCCAAACCGATAGTGAGCAATGCCAGCGATTCAACGATGACCTGGCCGACGATGTTGACCGGTGGCATGCCAAGCGCCAGCATTAAACCGATCTCCCTGATGCGTTCGAAGACCGCCATGACCAGCGTATTGACGAGACCGAATGACAGCGCCAGAAAAATGACGATGACCCAGACGAGTACGAAGCCGTCCATCATTTTGACCATCGCGCCAAGGTATGTGTCGAGTTCATACCAGGGCTCAACATCCAGACTCGAATCGGTGAGTCCGGAAACCTTTTTGAGAAGTGCTTCGACGTTTCTAATGTCCTGCCCAAGAAAAACGACCTCGGTCACGCGATCTTCTACGCCGAGCATTTTCTGAATAGTCTCTTTGCCCGCGAACACGAAGGTTTCTTCGTGACTGTCCGGGTCGGAGTCGAATATTCCAACGACACGAAAACCGCGATCCGCTATTTCATTTTCCGGGTCCTGGCTCATGAGGACAACACGCTTGCCGAGCCTGGTGTCGAGTTTGTCGACCATTTTTCTCCCGATCACGACGCCACTATCGGCCCCGTCTTTAAGGAACCGCCCCTCGACAATGTCGTCAAACACGAAAGAAATCGGCGCTTCGGCAATCGGGTCGATTCCCAACAACGTGATACCACGCGACTCGCGTTCGCTTGTGATTACAGCCGGTACTCTGACTCGGCCGGCCCAGGCTTCGAACTCCTGACCACCGAATATACTTTCCAGTTCGTCCTCGGTTCCCGGGATGAGGTTGTTGATGCTCGGATCATCCCGATAATCGGGATGATGAATCTGTACATGTCCTGGCAGGACCTGGATGCCGTCCCGCAGCATCTCGTTGACCATGCCGCGCATCAGCGCCGTCATGAAAATCATTGCCCAGACACCGATCGTAACGGCCGAAATCATGATTAACGTGCGACGGTGATTTCGCCATAGATTGCGCCATGCGAGGATCGCCAGGATTTGAAGCTGTCGCATCACGCGGCCCTCATCGCTTCGACCGGCTGTAATCGATACAGACGGAGGGCCGGATACAAAGCCGACGCCAGTGTGCCGATTAAGACAATGGCCGGCCCGCCGAATAGAGTTAGCAGCGATATCTTGGGATACATGCGCGCCGGCAGATTGAAGTTGGCTGCCATCTCCTCCATGCCGGGGTAGGAAAACCCGACCACGGAGAGCCATGCCGTAACGAGGGCTCCCAGTACCGCCCCCAGCAGAAGACCCATGATCCCCATCAACGCCGTTTCGAGCATGACGAGCCTGCCGAGCCGTCCTGGCGTCAGGCCAAGTGACATGACGATGCCGAACTCCTTGGTCCGTTCCAGAACCGACATTAGTTGTGTATTCATCACGCTGAACGCAACGAGAACCACGAGAACGATGTACATGAACCATGCGCTTGTCAGGTCTGCCTGGATCGCTTGCCTGAGCCCGGGTTGCAGGGCATCCCAGTCGTGCACGACCAGGCTGGAGTCGGGCGGAAGAAGATTCTCGGCCTCGAGTTTCGCGGCGGGTACATATGCGAGGTCCGCTGTCGTAATGACAACCTGATGACCGGCACCGTCCATCGCAAACGTGTCCTGGAAGAGGCCAAGGGGGATCTCCGCAATGCTGCGATCCAGAGCCGCAATGCCGCTGTCGAAGATGCCGACGATCGACACAATAGCCGCAGCAAAAGAACCGTCACGGCCGGTGCCGAGCATCGTCAGTTCGTCGCCGATATCGACACGGAGGTTTCGGGCGAGCACTGCCCCTATGATGATTTCCGTTGCGTCAATACCATCGAGATATCGCCCTTCCTTGACGAGCCCCGGAATGTTCGACACGCCCGGCTCGAATCCTGGCTCCACTCCGATAACCTGAATGCCGTAGCTTCGATCATCGCTGGAAGCCAGCGCGAACGCCGTACCGCGCGCCGCGACGTTCTCGAAAACGGCATCCTGACGATACGTTTCTGCAAGCGCCCGAACACCGGGCACGCTCTGGCGCATTTTGCTGTCATCTATGTAGCCGGGTGCCTGTACCTGCAAATGACCGCTGAACGACTGCAGAGAATTATCAATCATCAATTCGTAGGTGCCGAACTGCAGCGACATCATAAATATGAGCAGGGTGTTCGAGAAAACCATCGCGCCCGTCGTCAGCCAGGTACGCCTCGGTTGCCGCCACAGGTTGCGCCAGGCCAGGCGCAGAATGATGTTCACGGTCGGTGGACCTCAGTCACGCGGATTTCTGAGGTTGGACAGCGTGAAGAGACTATCTTTGAGCTCCAGGTCGTATTCCATGGAATCCAGGACGATTTCGGTCCACTCGTCAGCTTCATCTACCTTTTTCATGCGCTGTCGGATCGCGACAATACGCCCACCCAAATCGCCTATTTCAAGTGACACCAGAACTTTTACAAGCTCGCCATCCTGATCATAAAAGCTGTGATCAACGAGGACGTTGTCATCGCGGATATTGAGTATCTCTTTTCCCCAGACAACGGCTGCGTCTTCATGCGGAATGGATTCGATTTGATAGACCGTATGGCCATCCTGCTTACCCTGGCCGAGGATGCTGTGCTCGTATTGATCGATGATATCGTCGACACGGGAGATGTCTTTGTTGGAAAAGTCCGAACCCATCCAGCTTTGTCCCATCATCGACGACGGAACTTTGATAACGCGATTGATTTTCGGCGAGTAGCTCCACATGTTGTTGTTGTCGATTAGCGTGCCGTTGCCGCGGTCCTTCTTTGGCGCAGTAACTCGCACCAGCGATCGATCGTCGCCCTGGGTCCAGGCCCGCATCGACATGCTGCGCTCCCAGTCCGGCCGATGTATCGTCATCGTCATTTCGCCATACGATGACGAACCACGCCAGTAATCGATCGCCGACCGAACGATATCCCGTGCCTCGCCGGCGTGCGGTGTTTGCGCTGTCAGAATTGCGAGCAGTCCGAATACCCTCGGCGCGTATTTCTTCATCAACAAAAGTTCCTACTCAATCGGTACTTCCTTCATGCCCTGAAGGCCCTTCACTTCGTTGCCCTTTGGCCAGATTACCAGCACCCTGACGCCGTCTTCCGACAGCGTCTTGTGAACGACTTCCTGCGGATAGCGGACGATGCCGACCATGCCCGGTGTCAGTACATGCGCCTCGCCATTCACGATGTGCCCGAGCTCTCCCTCAATGACGTAAATGATCTCGAATTCATGAAAGTGGGACTCACCCTCATAAGCCGGTGGAAAAAATACCTCGATAACTTCCGCGCCGTCGAAACCAAGGTTTGCTTTCTCAACGAGTACCTTGATCCAGCCCGACCCGCTCTCGGTGTCCCACTGAAACTGCCGGGTGCCCGAGGATACTCGTGCGTAAGTCTTTACCGGCCTGGCGTCCGACTCGCTGCTCGATTCCTGCGCAATCGCACTACTGCACAGCAAGCAGACCAGACAACATGCGCAAAAAGCACTGATCGATTTCAGCATGCCTGTCTCCCTTTTGCTCTAATATATGACTTCAGGGTGCTCACTATGGTACCTAGCAAACGGCTCGAATTGTCGAATTCCTATTGACAATCGGCCTGTAACAAATGACGCTTTCCGGCAAACACCAATAAAGGCTACTCGTGATGTCTAACCATGTTTCGTCCCCATGCATTCGGGGACTCAGTCTTTTTACCTGCCTGTTGCTGCTCGGCCCACTCCACGCACTGGCTGCTCTCGACGCCGATCTTCTGAGCGGGTTATCCGCCCGAACAATGGGCCCGGCTGCCGTCGGTGGCCGCATCTCCGCCATCGATGCTGTCATATCCGACCCGAATCGCATTGTAGTGGGGGCTGCAACCGGTGGTATCTGGATTTCTGACAACGGCGGCGTCACCTGGGATCCGGTTTTCGACAAAGAGGCCGTCGCATCGATCGGCGCCCTTGCGATCAATCAATCCAACCCGGACATCATCTGGGTCGGCACAGGCGAGAGCAACGTTCGAAACTCCACCTCCATCGGTGGTGGTGTCTACAAATCCGTTGACGGTGGCCACAATTGGCGGCTCATGGGCCTTCCGAACAGCGAGAGAATCGATCGCATTACGCTGCATCCGACTGATCCGGACACAGTCTACGTTGCCGCGATGGGCACACTCTGGGCCCCGAACAGTGAACGCGGTGTCTACAAGACTTCGGATGGCGGCGAAACCTGGCAGCAGATTCTCTATGTAGACGAGACGACCGGCGCCACCGACATCAAGATGGACCCAAGCAATCCAAACAAGTTATACGCGGGCATGTGGCAGTTCCGCCGTTGGCCGTACTTTTTCAAGTCAGGCGGGCCCGGTTCCGGCATGTACATATCCTATGACGCCGGCAAGACCTGGAAGCAGAAAACAGAAGAAGACGGTCTTCCCGCCGGCGAACTTGGTCGCATGGTGTTCGGAATATCTGCTGCCGAGCCGAAACGTGTTTATGCGCTGGTCGAGGCCGAGAAAAGCGCCTTACTCGTTTCGCATGACGGCGGCGAGAAGTGGACGACCGTTAACGATGACTTCAACGTTACGGTACGACCCTTCTACTACACGGAGATCGCGATCGATCCGTCGAACGCGAATCGCGTCTACAACATTGACACCCGATTGCGCATGTCGATCGATGGCGGAAAGAATTTTGAATTCAACGAAGTAATCAACTGTTGTGCGCCCGGCAACACCCTTCACATCGACAATCACGCGTTCTGGATAAACCCGAACGATTCGCGCCACATCATCATCGGCAATGACGGTGGTCTGGGGATTACGCATGATCGCGGCGAAACATGGCGCTTCGTGCGCAATATGCCGCTCGCGCAGTTCTATCATATTGCCGTCGACAACGATCATCCGTATCACATCTATGGCGGACTGCAGGACAACGGCTCCTGGCGCGGCCCGTCCGAGGTGTGGGAATTCGCGGGCATACTCAACCTGCACTGGCAGGAAGTTGGTTTCGGCGACGGATTCGATACGATCCCGGATCCCGAGAACTCACGCCGCGGCTATGTCATGTCCCAGGGCGGTAATTTGTCCCGCTGGAACCTCGACACTGGCGAACAGCGTCTGATTCGACCGGACCCGCAGACGCCGGACGATGATCTGCGATTCAACTGGAGCGCAGGGCTGGCCCAGGATCCATTCGACGCGGCAACGATCTACTACGGCAGCCAGTATCTTCACAAGTCCGAAGACCGCGGCAATACCTGGACCGTGATCAGCGAAGACTTGACCAGCAATAACCCGGATATGCAGACGTTTCGCGAGAGTGGCGGGATTACCTATGATGTCACCGCCGCCGAGAACTTCACCAGCATTGTTGCAGTGGCGCCGAGCAAGCTCGAACAAGGTGTCATCTGGGTAGGTACGGATGACGGGCGTGTGCATGTAACTCGTGATGGCGGCCAAAGCTGGAACCATGTCAACGGACGTGTTCGGGGGGTGCCTGCGGGAACGTGGGTACCGATGATCGCACCCTCCCCTCACGATCCGGAGACGGCGTTCGTGGTTTTCGACGATCACCGCCGTGGCAACATGCAAAGCTACGTATATCGCGTCGACGACTACGGGCAACGCTGGCGCTCTCTGGCAACCGATGAACTGTCGGGTTATGCACTGTCCATTCTACAGGACCACCTGGATCCGAACCTTTTGTTCCTCGGTACCGAATTCGGACTTTTCATATCCGTCGATGCCGGTAATAGCTGGACCAAGTTTACGGCGGGCGTTCCAACTGTTTCCGTCATGGATATGGCCATACAGGAAAGAGAAAGTGACCTCGTCCTCGGCACGCATGGGCGATCTGTATATGTCATCGATGACTACAACGCATTGAGAGGTCTCTCCAACGAAGATTTCGAGTCCCGCCTGAAAATCCTGTCGGCGACGACCGGCCAGCACTACGACGCCAGCCGGTCGCCGTCGACACGCTTTACTGCTTCCGGGGAATTTCGCGCTGAAAATGAACCGTACGGCGTGATGTTGACATTCATGGCGAGCGGCCAGGATTTGCGGCATCCGAACGAAGAAATCGAGCGCGATCGAAAGATATCGCAGAGGGAAAATGAACCTGACGGCGGCGACGAGGAAAATGTCGAAGAGGATGAAGAGGACAAATACGTCAAGGTAACCATTACGGTCAAGAATGCGAGCGGCGAAGTAATTCGGACATACCGGCAAGCCGCGTACCAGGGTATCAACAGAACCACCTGGAACATGCGCCGCGATGGCGCCCGCGCCTTGCCCGGCCCTGTCCCGCAGAATTACAAGGATGGCCTGCCCACCGGCCCCGAGGTTCCGCCGGGGCGCTACTCGATTACCGTGGCGCTAGAACATACTGACAGCCAGGCGACAGTCGCAAGCGTCGATGTACAAACCGTAGCCGATCCGCGGTCAGAATATTCTCAGGTCGAAATCGAGAAGAATTTTGCGGCACGA
>Ga0255048_10002389_pt1 | contig 11989 bp, 17 predicted proteins | sample JV7_2_2_MG_FD_183619 | JGI IMG/M metagenome (GOLD analysis project Ga0255048, IMG submission 183619) | Seawater microbial communities from Jervis Inlet, British Columbia, Canada - JV7_2_2 | ecosystem: Environmental > Aquatic > Marine > Inlet | place: Canada: British Columbia | collected 2016-10-06
ATTTTGAACCCAACAATCAGATCTATGCTTACATATGGGCGGCGAGACATATGTTAGGTTTAAATATTGCAGGCTTTATTGTTGACGCAGTACAAACAGCGGCAAACTTCTGCCGTTTTAATAGAAACATATTCAATGTATCACCCGACTCTATCAAAGAATGGTATCATGATTGTCAGTATGCTGTGTCTTTAGCTGACGCATATAGCACCAATCAATATTACCCCGCTAACTTTACATCGTGTGGTAACTATGGTGGGTGTAAGTTTAGAGGTGTATGTTCCGAGCAACCAGATCATCGTGAAGCTATATTGAAGGAAGATTTTATAAGGGAACCCCACCCAGATTTAGTGGTGGATAATGTAATAAGTTTGGCAGAGGCGCGAAAAAATAAATGAGAATAATAATGTTGTTATTATTTCTATTCAGTTTAAATGGGTGTGCCTTTATGGTCGCAAGAGAAACAGTTAAAGTTATTGATACGGTTTTGGAAGGTGACCCCAACCCTTCTAAAAAAGAAAAGATATTAACTAGACAAAATAAAATGAAACAAAAAGCAAGAGAGTTTTATTGTAGCAAAGTAGAAGACTCTATAAAATGCAATGAGTAAAGCTGACTTGAAAAGGAAGGGGCACAAAGGCAGACGTAAGATTGGCTCTAGAAAGAGACGCAATCGTAGGCGTATCCGTTTGGGATTAAAGCTACGAAAAAAATAATTGTTGACAATTATTTTAATTATGGTACTATGACAAATTATAGGAGACAAATATGGCAAGTATTAAAAATCATCAATCAACTGATGTGACTAAGCTACTACTCGTAGGGGATAGTGGCTCTGGTAAGACAGCTTCATTGGCAGAGTTGGCAAATTCTGGATACAATTTACGTATCTTGGATTACGACGACGGCTTAGCTATTCTTCCAGAGTTCTTAAATTCTGACGCAGTTAATAGAGTTAGTTATGTTACGTTGAAAGATCCCATTGGAAAGGCAGATGCTTTTCGCAAAGGGGTCACCCTCATTTCTAATTGGAAAGACGAGGAAGAAGAGTTTGGACCCGTAAGTAAGTGGACATCTAAAGATGTGTTGGTCATCGACAGTTTGACCTTGATGGGAGAGGCGGCTTTAAGGGGGGCACTTGTATTTAATAACAAGAAGCCAACCGACCAAGCAAGTCAACCAGAATGGGGAACAGCCGCGCGTGATGTTCAGCACATCATTCAATATATTACGGGTGCAGAAGTTCCGTGTAATGTGGTAGTCACAACACATATGCAGTACATGGAAGGGGACTTGGGTGTGTCAAAGGCGTACCCAACTAGTGTTGGTTCCAAATTATCTACCAAGTTGGGTAGGTATTTTAATTGCGTATGCAGAATAGATACTAGAAGTTCAAGCAAAGGTGTCGAGAGAACTTTGCGTACAGTTTCAGATCATCGCATGGATTTAAAAGTAACGGCTCCAAAATTAATTGAGCCCAACACTACATTAGATCTAGCGAAATTGTTTGAAGCTATTCAAAAGAATGCTCGACAAAGATTGTCTGGTAAGGACAATGTAATTAACATCAAAGCAGGAGGTAAATAATGGCTGATGTTACTGACTTTTTATCAATGAATCCAGAGGATATACCTGAAACAATAACGTTGCCTGAGGGCAGTTACGATTTTGTTATCACAAGTTATCGTACGGATAGGGTTGGTGAAAATCAAAACCAAATTGTGCGAATCAACTGTAAGGCTCAATCAGTTTTAGAATCTGACATCACAGATGCAGATTTAGAAAACTGTGACAGCACTCGGTTGGAATTTTGGGCAACCAAAAAAGCACTGAGACAGGGCAATCCTGTCATTTCACTCAAAGCATTTTTAGCGAAGACACTCGGTATGAGTGGCAATTCGTTTGGCGAAATGCTTGAGCAAACTATCGGTCAATCGTTTAGTGGTATTGTTAAACACGAAATGGTTGGGCGCAACAAAGATATACTGCAAGCTTCGGTATCTAGAATACTTAAGGGTTAGTGTATCATGGGTGAGTATGCTGTAAAGAATCGTGTTCCCTCTCAGTTAAAAGAGGGGGCAAAGATAGCCATTGTTATGGACTATCCCAATGCAAATGAAGTTCGTTTGAATAAGATACTTGCAGGAGATTATATCATTAGTAAGATTTGTAGAATGGCAGGGATACAAGTCGAGGATTGCATGCTCACCCACACATTTCAATTAAAACCTGCCCAAGATAATCCTCAAAACTTTTTTCATAAACGTTCTGAATACAAGGCTTTGTGCAAAGAAAGTGAATGGCGTTCATCATATCCGAATACCACCTTAGGCTACCTCAAGCAGGAGATGGAGCAAGATTTACAACGTTTGTACAACGAACTCAATGAAACAAATCCCAATGTTATTATAGCAATGGGAGGCGTTTCATTGTGGGCACTAACGGGATTCGATAAGGTCAAGGCATATAGGGGTGCCATCATTCCTTCAAGTGTTCCTTATTTAAATAGGGAGTTTAAAATAATAACTTCTTACCCACCCTCTTCCGTTCTAAAGAACTATGACTTTAGGGCACATGTTTTTTCAGACTTTAAGAAAGCTAAAAGAGAATCAGAATTTAAAAATATTAATTACATAGAACGAGAGCTATGGATTGAGCCAACCATTGATGACTTATATACTTTTAAAAGTAAGTACATAGATCAATGCGGCGAACTTAATCCTTTGTCTTTCGATATAGAAACAGCAGAGGGGCAGACTAGGTGTATTGGATTTGCCCCCTCTTTAAAACATTCCATTGTCGTACCATTCTGGATGCCCAATCCGCATTTTAAAAACTATTGGTCACGAGAAGATGAACCGAAAGCATGGGCATGGGTTAAAGATTTATTAGAAGACGAACGTACAGTTAAGGTTGCACAGAATCAAACGTATGATGTATCATGGTTATCATTTAAAAATAATATAAAAGTCAAAGGACTTATACATGATACCATGCATGCTCATCATTCATTGCAACCAGAAATGGAAAAAGGTTTGGCATTTCTAGGCTCCATATACACCAATGAAGGTGCATGGAAAACATTAGCCAAGTTCTCGAAGAGCACAAAAGCTGATGAGTAGTGAAGCGACCACATTTTTTTACAGCAAAATCGCTTGATGAAAGGTGGGGAGAGAATAGGTCACAAGTACGTTTATGGCGTGCTACTATTGATCAACTGTTGCAAGACTTAATATATGACGGCAATGGAAAGGAAGATAGGAAAGCCCATGTCCAAGCGTGGGAGTGGTTTAAAAATGAGCAAGATGATTTTGATCTAGTATGTGACTTAGCAGATTTAGATTCCCCAAGAACAAGAAAAGAATTGTATGAATTAATAAGGAGAGTGCGTGATGATAAAGATAAAAGAAAATTTAAAGACAGCTTTAAAATTGTTGGAAGGAAAACGAGAACACGAATACGGAAACAAAAAGGAAAACCATGAAAACATTGCTGACCTATGGTCTGCTTATCTCGATCATGATGTATCTGCACATGATGTGGCAATCCTTATGTTGCTCTTGAAAATAGCAAGAGCTAAATTTGGTAATCCAAGTGCCGATACATACATTGACATGGTGGGATACTCAGCAATAGCAGGAGAATTATCTAATGAAGATAGTAAAAAACACAGAAATAAATAAGATAGATTTAAATTCCGAACAAACGGAATGGGTATACTGCGCACTTGATTGCGCACTTACTCATGAAATATGGGGTAAGATTTTTCCAGAGTTTGATGGGTTAACAAAGAAGACTTATCTGTTTGAATTGGACAGCCTACAACCTGCAATGGACATGATGTTAAGAGGGCTGAGGGTTGATGAGAAAGCTGTAAAGGAAAAGAAAAACCTTTTAAAAGAGAGAAGATTAAAATTAAAACGCATGCTTGATTTGTTTGCTCAAGCTGTATGGGAAAAAGATTTAAACCATAACAGCCCCGTGCAACTTAAGAAAATTTTATATGAGCATTTAGGATTGCCGCCCGTTGTATCTTACAAAGGGGGCAAACAAAAGATATCGACAGACAGAGCGGCGCTTGAACAACTTGGGGAATTTTATCCAAGAGCAAAACCTTTTTGCCACACCATACTTGCGTTGCGTGATATAACTAAACAAGAATCTGTTCTTGAATCCAAGCGTGATAAGGACGGAAGGATACGTTGTTCTTATAATGTGGCAGGCACGGAGACGGGCAGGTGGTCATCATCTGAAAGCCCGTGGAGAACGGGAACTAATTTACAAAACGTTACAAAAGAATTGCGTTCCATATTTATTCCAGATGAGGGAAAGATAATGTTCTATGCCGATCTGGAACAAGCGGAGTCAAGAGTTACTGCTTATGTGGCAGGAGATAATGATTATATAAATGCATGTGAAAGCACGGACTTGCATACTGAAGTTGTTAAGATGGTTTGGCCTAACTTGGGCTGGTCTCATGACCCTGAACAAGACAGGGCACTGGCCAATAAGCCTTATTATTTACACTTCACTTATCGTGACATGTGTAAACGAGCGGGTCATGGTACTAACTACGGGATGTCAGCGCATGCATTAGCTAAACATTTAAAAATAAAACTATCACATGCGACAAGATTTCAGTTGCTTTATTACGGAGGTGTGATACCATTAGCTTCTTTACAACGGTGGCACAACCAAGATAATAAGGGGGGCTTCCAAGAATTAATAGACGGAGGAGAATTAGTGGGAACACTTGTGAAAATTAAAGGCGCATTTCCAGGTATACGTACTTGGCATACCGAAGTGTCTAATGAATTAAAACAAACGGGTTGTTTGATTACCCCTATGGGCAGACGGCGACAGTTCTGGGATAGATTAACGGATAACTCTACCCTAAGACAAGCCATTGCTTACGTACCCCAATCCACAATAGGAGACTTACTTAACCTTGGGCTGTTAAAAGTATGGAAGAATTTAAGACATGACGGATTGGATATATTAGGACAAGTCCATGATGCCATCTTGGGTCAATGTGATGTGGATAAGGTGGATAAGTTAATGCCAGAAGTTTTAAAACAAATGCACAATCCCTTAACCGTTAAGGGAAAAGAAATGATTATACCTTCTTCAGTTGAGGTTGGTAATACATGGAAGGACATGGTGGCATGGAAGAAAAAACAATAAAAAGAATATACGTAGAAGACGGAAAGATACTAGTAAAGGAAGGGGAATTTTCTACCATATGCAATGAGGCAGAGATAGAAGGACCTTCATTAATAAGAAACAAAGATGGCAATGTGTGGATTGAAACAACATCTACGGTGGTTAAATTAGTTCACATACCCCCAGAAAATATCAAGTTTCTAGATGAAAAATAATGGCAAGAAATTATACAGATTATGTGGAGGCATGTGTTGATGCCATAAAGAATAGTCCCATCCCCAAACCATTCGCTAAATGGACAGCGCTTTCGTCCATCTCTGGTGCATTGGGTAGACGGGTATGGTTTCCTATGCCTAACTATAACATAGGTTCTAATTTATTTGTAATACTTATTGCCTCACCAGGCCGTAATAAATCTGTAAGTTTAATACTTCCTTTTTCAAAAGTATTTAACAGACTTACCACGCCAGTAGGTACAACGGAAGATGACCACAATTTTAACACAGGTCTTGACCAATATGGTTTAAGAAATCATCCTCTTTATCTTATTCAAGATAGAATAACTCCAGAAAAATTAGCAGTTGACATGACAAAGATAACACGATTGGATTTACGTTTAAGTAATCCCAGACAAGAACAATTCTTTGATTCATCTTTAACTTTAGTTACATCTGAGTTTGGTACATTCATGGGAAGGAACGAAAGGTATCTTCAAATGTTTATGACGGACATGTGGGACAGTAAAGAATCCTATAGCCATAAAACAAAAACAGCGGGTGAATATATTATTGAAGGACCTTGTTTAAATTGGATTGCATGTGCAACACCAGAACAGTTTGTAGATAATTTACCAGAGGATGCAAAGTCACAAGGGTTACTATCAAGAATACTTCCCGTGTTTTATGAAGGGGAAAGAATACCCCAAGACTTAAATCAAAAAGTTATAAGTGATAACACGATTGATAATTTAAGAAATGATTTAGGACACGTTGCGAAAATGTATGGGCCTATGGAATTTGACAAGGACGCTTTTGAGAAAGCTAATGAAGATATCTATTACAACTTGCAACCAGAACCAACCGACCCACACTTGGCAGAGTATTGCCAACGTCGTGTATCTCATTACTTAAAAGTTGCGATGTCTGTTTCAGCCTCACGAAGATCAACAAGAAAAATAATGAAAGAGGATTGGGAAGACACTAAAGAAATAATGTTTGAAATGGAAAAGAATATGCCGAAAGCTTTAGAAGGATTTGGCATGGCAAGAACGGGAAGGATCGTACATGACATGGGAGTATGGCTCGAGGCTACAATGGCTTTGAAAAATAGAAGGCATGTAAGATTGGGTGCCTTCAAGCGCGAGTTACTTAGAAAAATCCCAAATCCTGGTGAGTTAGACCAGACGATCAGAGCCATGATGGACTCTGGTTACATAAAAATCGAAGGGAATATTGTCTTTCCATGCAGAAAGTGATTGACCTCAATAGGCAGAAGTGATATACTGTAGAAGTGTGAGTGTAAAATAAATTATGAAATTAGATATTGATAAAACCAAAGATACCCTACTGCCCACTAATGCTGTGGATATCTTAAAGGACAGATATTTATTACCAACAGAGGAGACTCCACAAGAAGCTTTTGCCCGAGCATGTATAGCATTTGCTGATAATAAAGCACATGCAGAAAGACTATATAAATATGTTTCAAATCTTTGGTTTATGTTTGCTTCTCCACTTCTGTCAAACGGGGGAACAGATAGGGGTTTGCCTATCAGTTGCTTTTTAAATTATGTACCCGATAGCAGAGAAGGATTAGCGGCGCACTATACCGAGAACATTTGGTTATCGAGTATGGGGGGCGGAATAGGGGGTTATTGGGGCCATATACGCTCACAGGGACAGTCAACTAGCAAAGGTAATAAGACTACAGGGGTTATTCCATTTATGCACGTAGTGGACTCCCAAATGGTGGCGTTCAATCAAGGTGCCACCAGACGTGGGTCTTACGCCAGCTATATGGATGTTTCACACCCTGAAATAATAGAGTTTATAGAGATGAGAAAACCTGCAGGTGGTGACATCAATAGAAAGAATCTTAACCTGCACCACGCCGTTATAATTCCAGACAAGTTTATGAAAGCTATGGAAGATGATGGTGATTGGGATTTAATTGACCCCAACAGCAAACAAAAAGTAAAGACAGTTAAAGCTAGAAGCATATGGATAAAGATCCTTGAAGCTAGGATATCAACGGGCGAGCCTTATCTTATGTTCATTGATACGGTTAATAAGGGATTGCCTAAGGAATTAAAAGACAAAGGGTTAAAGGTTCATCACTCCAATTTATGTAGTGAGATTACCTTGCCTACCAATGAGGACAGAACAGCCGTGTGTTGTTTGTCAAGTGTTAACTTAGAATACTTTGATGAGTGGTCAAAGGAGGAATTATTTATAGAGGACTTAATGAGAATGCTAGACAACACTCTCACTAAATTCATTAGGAGTGCCCCCTTAACCATGAAGAAGGCTGTCACAAGTGCAGAGTCTGAGCGTTCAGTGGGATTGGGGACTATGGGTTTTCATTCTTATCTACAGCGTAGTGGCATTGCATTACAAAGCCCCATGTCCATGGGTCCCAACTTAAAAATATTTAAGTACATCAAGAATAAATGTGATGCGGCGAATATGTTATTAGGAAAGGAAAGAGGGGAAGCACCCGACCTTAAGGGAACGGGTAAAAGATTTTCACATATGGTAGCCATTGCACCCAATGCAAGTAGCTCTATTATTTGTGGTAATACTTCTCCAAGTATAGAACCCTTACGCGCTAATGCATTTTCGCAAAAGACTTTGAGTGGTTCTTTTTTAATTAAGAATAAATATCTAGAAGAATTATTAGAGAAGAAAGGAAAAAATACAAAAGATGTTTGGAAAATTATTATTACTAATAGAGGATCAGTTGAGTCACTCGACTTCCTCAATGCGCAGGAAAAAAATATATTTAAAACAGCAATTGAAGTTGATCAAGCTTGGCTTGTGGACTTGGCTGCAGCGCGTCAAAAATATATTTGTCAAGCCCAAAGTTTAAATTTATTCTTCCCACCAGATGTTAACGTGAGGAGATTAAACAACGTACACAAACGTGCATGGTACAAGGGATTAAAGACTTTGTATTATTGTAGAAGTGAAGCAATAAAGCATACGGAAAACATATCGATAAAAATAGAAAGGAAAGTAAGGCAGGATGACGAAGAAGATTGTGTCATGTGCCAAGCATAAGAGGTAGAATCAATGAGCATATTTAAAGAAAGAAATTATTACAAACCATTTAGTTATCCGTGGGCATTTGAAGCCTACGATACGCAACAGAAGATGCACTGGTTACCAAGTGAAGTATCCTTACATGAAGATGTTAATGATTGGAACAATAGGATGGACGAGCCTGAAAAGAATTTAGTAAAACAAATACTCACATTCTTCACGCAAGGAGACGTTGATGTGGCGCAAGCTTACATGGATGTTTATATACCTTTGTTCAAACCATTGGAAATACGCATGATGCTATCAGCTATAGCAACAAGTGAAGCTAATCATGCCCATGCTTATTCCTTATTGAATGATACAATAGGTATGGATGATGGAGACTACCAGGCTTTCCAAGAAATAAAAGCTATGAATGACAAGCACGAGTACCTTTGGAAAAGTAAAGGGGGCACGGCGGAAGAACAAATGATAAGGGATATGGCGGTGTTCTCTGCATTCGGAGAAGGTCTTCAATTGTTTGCCAGCTTTGTTATGTTGTTAAACTTTACCCGCTTTGGCAAAATGAAAGGCATGGGACAGATTGTCGCATGGTCTATCAGAGATGAATCACATCATGTGGAGAGCATGATTAAATTATTCCATTGTCTATTGGATGAAAAACCTAAGGTGTGGAATGATAATTTTAAGAAAACTTTATATAGTATATGTCGTGATATGGTATCACTTGAAGATAAATTTATTGACTTGGCGTTTGCCTTGGGCCCTGTTCAAGGACTCACTCCAGATGAGGTCAAACAATATATACGGCACATAGCTGATAGAAGACTACTACAGCTAGGGTTAAAGCCTAACTATGGAGTCAAAGAAAACCCACTCGAATGGGTCGATTGGGTAGTAAACGGAGTAGAACATACTAACTTTTTTGAGAACAGAGCTACGGAATATGCGAAGGGTGCCATGACTGGTACTTGGGCTGATGCATTTTAAGCTTGACACAAAATTAAAAGTATGGTAGTATTAAAAATTAGGGGGCACATAAAAGCAACTTGACTCTGTTTGACAGGTTTAACGGAGTTAGGTTGCTTTTTGCTTTTTAAGGAGTGTGTGATGAAAGAACTTAGCAAAGAAGATTATAAGATGTATTTGAAAGAATACAGAGAACGCGGCGCGTCTTGTTTCAAGCGGTCACGTAATAAATCTTTGGGGAAAGAAGAAACAGCTAAAGCTTATAGGGAGCATTTAGATTGTCAAGCTATGATTAGAAACATGAATTACAAAATGAATCATGGACAATGGTTGTATGATGATTTGCCTAACGGACATTTTGTTAAACATTTTAGAATCATGGCATCAGGGGATCCTGATCGAGTCGGAAAATTGATAGATAATTTTGGAAGGGAATACGATGTACCAAGAAAAAGAAACTAAGTACGACGGCTTCGCCAAAAAACTTTTCTATGATTTTAGAAAAACCAAAAGGGGTGTGCCTTATTGGGAACGACTAGACTTTAAAGACAGAGATGAGTGGCGTGGCATAGCTCAACTCGTGAAGAGAGAGAAAAGATATTTCAAGAAACTACGTAAGAAACTAAAAATGGGAGACGCAAATGAAAAACAAATTACAAGAAACAGTTAACGCTTTAGTATTAGCTAAAGGAAATAAGTCCCAAGCTGCTATAAGTTTAAACATTCCTCGTACTACTTTTATAACTAGATTAGAAGGAGCTGAACGTGAAGGTATAAAACCCACGATTAAATCTCCTAGCTTGGAAGTAGCTTTGGCCGAACAAAAGGTGGTGTATGATTCTCAAATACGAGACATAAAGAAACAGCTGGAAGAATCCATACAGCAAAATGTAACTTCAGACTATGTACGCAAACATATATTTAAGTTGGGGAAATATAAAGCTAAACCACCCAAATGGATTACCAAGTCTTCCCCTGCTACGGGAACGCCAGGTGTTCCTACTTTATTTTTGTCTGACTTTCATTACGGTGAAGTAGTCAAACCAGACGCCGTAAATAATCTAAACAACTTTGATAAAAAGATTTCGCAGTTGCGATTGAAGTCAACTGTAGAGACAGCTATAGACTTATGTCATAACCATATGGTTAACCCCAAGTATCCAGGAATTGTCTTGGCTTTGGGAGGTGACATGATGTCTGGCTCCATTCACGACGAGCTTATAGAATCTAATGACGGCACTTCTATTGATCACGTCCTTGAATTGTTTGACCAATTAATATGGACGATAACTACATTAGCTGATAAATTTAATAAAGTTTTCGTACCAACTTGTTATGGAAATCATAGTCGCATGTACCAACAGTGGAGAAACAAGGAAGCCGCGCATCTTAGCTTTGATTGGATGCTGTATAATATGTTGGAGAAACATTTTACTGCCAACAAAGATACGCGTGTGCAGTTCTTAATCCCTACGGGATTTGATGCGTACTATAAAATATATGATACGAGTTATCTGCTGACACATGGTGATAGGCTAGGAGTCCGTGGAGGAACGGGCATCGTGGGTATGCTTGGGCCTATAGCACGTGGTGTTCAGAAGGTGAGATCGGAGTATACCAACTTTGGTAAGTCCATTGACTATGTTATCATGGGGCACTACCATCAGTATATTTCTATAAAAGGAGCCATAGTTAACGGCTCGCTTAAGGGCTACGACGAATACGCTATGAGTAATCGTTTCGCTTTTGAGATACCTAAACAAGCTTTATGGTTTACCCACCCACAATACGGTATAACTTTCCAAGTTCCTGTGGTCGCCGAACAAGGCGTGCCTAAGAAACCCAAGAAAGAATGGCTTCAATGGGCCTCATAAAGTAACACATTGGGGGCTTGAATGTGCCCCCTTTGTCTGCTATAATGAATAACTTAATCTTTAAATAGGGGAGAATACTATGGCTAAAAAGAAACAAGGTTACAAGGATCGCAAGGATGAATCTATTGCGATGCGTAAGAAAAAGAAACGTACTAAGAAACAATTGAAAGCAAGCAGAGATGAATCCTACGGTAAGTGGGGTAGTAAAGCTAAGAAAAAAGGTAAGATAAACAAATAAATTACGGAGGTAATTATGGCTGAAGAAACATGGACTCCTAACCAATTATTTTCTATGGGAAAAGTAAAGATTGGCGGAGACGCAAAACCTGTGGAAGAACCACCAAAGGAAGACGAAAAAAAGAATGACGATAAGTCGAAGTCAAACGGGGAAAACAGTGAATCTTAAGGTTCCTCCTCATTTACAACATAAGGTTACATTTGGCTCTTCTCCTATGGAGAAGGTAAAGAAAAAGAAACCTTTGTTGCCTGCAACTAAAAAGAATTTCACAAAGTATAAATCTGTAAAGGTTAAACCTAATAAGCATAATATAACAGCTGCAAATCTTTGGAAATTTATTCCCAATGTTAAATAATTATGGCTCAAATATTTTTATTATTAATGTTAATATCAATGCCTAACCAACCATCGGTTAAGTATACTGCATCAGTTTATTCAACAGAGTATCAATGTGCAGAAGCACAAATTGGTTTTCAAGAAGCATA
>Ga0255048_10002391_pt1 | contig 11987 bp, 9 predicted proteins | sample JV7_2_2_MG_FD_183619 | JGI IMG/M metagenome (GOLD analysis project Ga0255048, IMG submission 183619) | Seawater microbial communities from Jervis Inlet, British Columbia, Canada - JV7_2_2 | ecosystem: Environmental > Aquatic > Marine > Inlet | place: Canada: British Columbia | collected 2016-10-06
CTGATATCATCGTTTGGGTTGCTTCGGATGACATCACGCCCGTGGGCGCGAAGCTGGCTAGCCAAATTTGAAACTGCTAAAGTGGTGGGTGTTCTTGTGGCGCGTACGCGCGCTGACAAATCGTTAAACACGGCGGGTTCGTATAGCAGTTTTGACAAGGGGAGACAGGCGAAGTATACGAAGCCGAAGCCCGCTGTAAAGCACCGCCTGTCTATCATTGATGAATTTGTGTATGTCCAGAAATTTCCAGCTCGAAACCGAATTTGAACCCACTGGCGACCAGCCCGAGGCTATCGATGCACTGATACAGGGCATCGAGGATGGGTTGATGCACCAGACGCTGCTCGGGGTTACCGGTTCGGGCAAAACCTTTACCGCGGCGAACGTCATTCAGCGGCTCGAACGCCCGGCGATCATCATGGCGCACAACAAGACCCTGGCGGCGCAGCTATACGGTGAAATGAAGGAGTTCTTTCCGCGAAATTCGGTCCAGTATTTCGTTTCCTATTACGACTATTACCAGCCCGAGGCCTATGTGCCGGCCTCCGATACCTTCATCGAAAAAGACGCCTCGATCAACGATCACATCGAGCAGATGCGCCTGTCGGCGACCAAGTCGCTGATGGAGCGGCGCGATACCATTATCGTTGCGTCGGTATCGGCGATTTACGGTCTCGGCGACCCCGATTCCTACCTGAAGATGCTGCTGCACCTGGTCGTCGGTGACGAAATCGACCAGCGTAGCATCCTGCGGCGGCTCGCGGAGTTGCAGTACAAGCGCAATGATCTCGAACTCAAGCGCGGCACTTACCGCGTGCGCGGCGAGGTGATCGACGTGCATCCGGCCGATTCGGAGCGCGAGGCGGTGCGTATCGAACTGTTCGATGCGGAGGTCGAAAAGCTCAGCTTCTTCGACCCGCTCACCGGCGAGGTCAGCAAGAACGTCAAGCGTGTCACCATCTACCCGAAAACGCATTACGCCACACCGCGCGAGGTCATTCTCGGCGTTATCCCCGAGATCAAGGAGGAACTGCAGCTGCGTCTCGCCGAACTCAACGCCAACAACAAGCTGGTCGAGGCGCAGCGGCTCGAACAGCGCGTCAACTACGACATCGAAATGATGCGCGAACTCGGCTATTGCAGCGGCATCGAGAACTATTCACGTTTTCTCTCCGGGCGCGTGGCGGGTGAACCGCCGCCGACCCTGTTCGACTACCTGCCCGACGATTGCCTGCTGTTCATCGACGAAAGCCACGTTTCGGTGCCGCAGATCGGTGGCATGTACCGCGGCGACCGCTCGCGCAAGGAAACCCTGGTCGAATACGGCTTTCGCCTGCCGTCGGCGCTCGACAACCGGCCGCTGCGTTTCGACGAGTTCGAACGCATGTCGCCGCAGACCATCTTCGTCTCGGCGACGCCGGGGGATTACGAGAACAAGTTTAGCGGCGCCGTGGTCGAGCAGGTAGTGCGCCCGACCGGGCTGGTCGATCCGCGCGTCGAAGTACGTCCGGCGACGACCCAGGTCGACGACGTACTGTCGGAAATCAACAAGCGCGTCGAACTCGGCGAACGGGTGTTGATCACGACCTTGACCAAGCGCATGGCCGAGGACCTGACCGATTATCTCGGCGAGCACGGCGTGCGCGTGCGCTACCTGCATTCCGACATCGATACCGTCGAACGCATGGAAATTATTCGTGATTTACGCCTCGGCGAATTCGACGTGCTGGTCGGCATTAACTTGTTACGCGAGGGACTCGATATGCCGGAAGTATCGCTGGTCGCCATACTGGATGCCGACAAGGAAGGCTTCCTGCGCTCGGACCGTGCCCTGATCCAGACCATCGGTCGCGCCGCGCGCAACATCAACGGCACGTCAATTCTGTACGCCGACCGCATCACCGGGTCGATGCAGCGCGCCATCGACGAAACCGACCGGCGTCGCGAAAAACAGGTGCGCTACAACGAGGAACACGGCATTACGCCGAAGGGAATCATCAAGCGCATCACCGATGTCATGGACCTGGGTGAGTCCGCCAAAACCGGGCGCGGTCGGCAACGTTATGATCGTGTAGCGGAAGCCCACCCGGGATACGAGAAACTGAGCGCGGCGCAATTGAACGCCAAATTGAAAAAGCTCGAAAACACCATGTACAGGCACGCGCGCGATCTCGAATTCGAGGATGCCGCGCGCCTGCGTGACGAAATCGAAGAAATCAAGCAGCAGTTTTTCAAGACCTCGGAACTCGAAGCCATTTAATCCCCCTGTCATCCCGGACCGCATGCGGTCCGGGATGACAAAAGGTCAGAGATTCATGGAATTGATCATCGAGCGCATGCTGTTGAGCGCCTGCGGGGAGTTGCCGTCGCGGCCGTACTTGATGCGGTTGTAAAGCTCGACGATTCTGGCGAGTTGCTCGCGTTGTGAAAACTCCTGTTGCGACACGCGTTGAAGAAAAGCGCGCGTATCCTCGGACGGTTTCCTGTCGAAGCCCCGTTTCGCCAGTTTTCGCAGCAGGCGGTTGAACAGTATTTCATAGGCTGCCGGTCTCGGCGGGCGTTCGCGATACCAGTAGACGAACCAGAACAAGCCGGTTACCGCGACCAGCAACACCACCAGCGCGATCACCATGTCCGACCAGTTATCGATGCCGAGATCGAGTTTGCTGAGAAAACTCCGCTGCCGTTGATCGTCGTAGTTCAGCACCCAGTCATTCCAGCTGTGTTTCACATTATCCCAGCTGTACAGCAGGTTGCCGAAAAGCGGGTTGCGATTTTGAATGCGAAAACTCGATATCTCGTCGGCGAGCGCGTTGTCGATGCCGTCTTCGATTCGACTGGGTGATACCGCCGCGGTCGGGTCGACGCGCAGCCAGCCCTTATCCTCGATCCAGACTTCGGTCCAGGCATGGGCATCGGACTGACGTACGATCAGGTAATTGCCGACAGCGTTGAATTCACCGCCCTGGTAACCGGTGACGATACGCGCGGGAATACCTGCAGCGCGCATCAATAATGCGAAACTGCCGGAATAGTGCTCGCAAAAGCCCCGGCGGGTGCCAAACAGGAACTCGTCGACGTTATCATTACCGAGCCGGGGAGGCTTCAGCGTGTAATAAAATTCTTGCTCGCGAAACATTTTCAAAACTTCGTCGATGATGTCCTGGCTGTTATCGAAGCGTCTGGCCAGCGACCTGCCGAGTGCGATGGTCTGGTGATTGAATTTCTCGGGAAAGCTCGTCGCCAGCCGCAGATAGTCTACAGATTCGTTGCCCCCTATCAGGTGGGCCGGGCGCGACTCCATCGAGTAGCGCAGCAAGTCGTTTATCCTTTTCTTGCTGGTAAGCTGAAAATCCTCGGTCATGATGCTATCGGCGATCAACTGCGTCGGCACATCCAGCGCCAGCAACCAGTGCTCGCCGTTTGGTTCCAGGGTGACCGTATACTTGATGGGGGGACTCGATTCCGTCAGGTAAAACTTGTGCAACGGCTTTCTCGGCGTCTGCCACCAGCGGTAACCGTTGTAATGCGCCATCACCGGTCCGCGCCAGTAGAGCTGGCCTTGCGGTGGCACTTCGCCTTCGAAGTCCACCCTGAAGGCGACCTCGTTATTGCGAATCAGGTTACTGATCTTGCCCGGTGACATGTTGTCGCTGAGGCCGGTAATCCCGCCGCGTTGTTCATTGGTCAATCCCCACAATGGTCCCGGCACGCGCGGTACCAGCACGAACAGGATCAGCATCAATGGAATCGACAGCAATATCAGGCGGGTGCTGGAATGCAGCAATTCTTTCACCGAAACATTTTCCTCGCGCTGATTGATGGTTATCAGGCTGGTCGTAATCACGATCAGTGTGACGAACATCATGGCCGCGGTCGGGATGCTCTGCGAAAACAGGAAGTGGGTTGCAACCAGGAAGTAACAGAGAAACACGAGAATGAGCAGGTCACGATGACGCCGGCTTTCGAGAAATTTGAAGGCAGACATGACCGTCAGCAGCGCCAGGCCGGCGTCGCGGCCGACAACGGTCCAGTACTGGGCAAAAACACCGACGCCGCCGGCAATGACCAGTGTAATCAACAGCCATTTCGGAAAGTCCCGCAGCTTGCCCAGGTTTTGCAGGCATCGCCAGCATAATGAGAACAGGACGATCGCGCTTATCCACAGCGGCAACTGACGAAAATGCGGGGCGATCGCAAACAGAAAGCAGAAACAGACCGCAAACACGCTGCTGCGATTCGCGATTTCCAGGGAAATCGAGCGAATCGGCAGGTTTTGTTCAGTCGGCTTCAATTTTGAACTCCGCTTCGAAATCCGGCTGCTTGAAAACGGCCAGGGTCTGCAAGCAGATGTGCTTGTGGGCGCTGCCATAATCCTGCTCGATAATCGTGCCGGGCAGGCGCAGACCGTACTTCTGCTCTTCGGCTTCCGCGGCCAGCACCAACGCAGTCATGAAGCTCAGCTTGTCTTCGAGCGAGCCTTGTGTAATCAACTCCCAGTCGATCCACAGCGAGGGGCGGGCCTGGCCCTGAAAGGTCTTGGTCAACAGTCCCCGGCCCTGGGCATAGGCCTTCCATGAAATATGACGCAGCGATTCACCGACGCGATGTTCGCGCAGGCCGGCAAAATCATCACCCTCGATAGTGCTGGTCGAGGTCTGGCCATCGAACTGTTCGATCATTGATTGTTGCAGCCTGACGTCCTGCTGCGGTTTCGGATATATCAGCAATGGGAGATCGAACCTGAGCCATCCCCAGGCATGGAACAGCCCGGTCGGGTAGCGCGTAAACACCGTGAATCCGCCCGGCTTGAACAAGCCGCGTCGATGCGTTGGCAGCCTCAGTTTAACCTTGCCGGAAGCGGCCGCGTCGAGCTTCAGGTAAACCGGGGGCTGGTCGGCGTATTGAATCCCGATCGCGTAGCGTTTGGACGTGTTCGGATGGCTGATTTCGAACTCCAGTTCGCAGGCTTCGCCGCAGAAAACGGGCCGTGGGATCTGCAGTTTGACGGTGATACCGAGCAGGTTTTTGTGCGTATGCCAGAGGCTGATAATACCGAGCGACACCAGCATGAAAGTGAGCATGAACGCCATGCTGTTCTGGTAATTGATCGCCGCCAGGAACAGCAACATCAGCATGATCGCAAACAGGTATCCGAATCGGGTCGGCAGGATGTACAGGCGACGGTTGTGCAGCCGAATCGCGGCACTGCTCGGTGGATTGTGCGACTCGAACCAGTGGTCGATATATCGTCGCACGGGGCTCGGCAGGCTGAGCGAAATCATGGCGCTGGTTTCAGGGGATCGGGGTTTGATCCAGGATATCCGCGACCAGGTCCCTGGTCAGGCGGCTGTGCTGTTCCGCCGGCGTCAGGCGGTGTTCGGCAATCACGCCAAACACGGACTGCACGTCGCCCGGTTCGGCATGGCTGCGGCCATCCATGAGCGCCCAGGCTTTGCTCGCCTGGATGATGGCGAGCCCGGCGCGCGGCGAGATACCGTAAACAAACAGGCCGGGGTTGCGGCTTGCCTGGATCAGGCGTTGCACGTAACTCAACAGCGGATCGGAACAATGGATGCCGTCGACGGCAGCCTGGATGGCGACAAAGCGCTCGATGCTGATGACCGGACGCATCTGGTACATCAGTTCACGCGGGTTACCACCCGAGAGCAGCGCGCGTTCGGCTGCCTCATCGGGATAACCCAGCGACAACTTCATCATGAAACGATCCAGCTGCGATTCGGGCAGCGGAAAGGTTCCGGACTGATCGAGCGGATTCTGGGTGCCGATCACGAAAAAGGGCTCTTCCAGGCGATGGGTTGAGCCTTCCACCGTGATCTGTTTTTCTTCCATGGCTTCGAGCAGGGCACTCTGCGTTTTCGGGGTGGCGCGATTGATTTCGTCGGCCAGCAGGAAATGCGCGAATATGGGTCCCGGGTGGAACTTGAAGGCCTGCAGCTGTGGGTCGAAGATGGATACGCCGAGGATATCCGCGGGCAGTAAATCACTGGTGAACTGAATGCGATTGAAGGCGAGTCCGAATACCTGGGCAATCGATTGCGACAGCGTGGTTTTACCAACCCCGGGCAAATCCTCTATCAGGCAGTGGCCACGTGCGATCAGGCAGCAGACGGCCAGTTTAACCGGGGTCGATTTGCCCAGAATTATGGTTTCGATGGCCGCTATGGCCTTGTCGATATCGGCCTGAATATCCGCAATCGAGTTATCCGTTGTATCCAGCATCAACCTGCTCATTACTGTTTAACCTGAGTTATCGACTGAGTTTAGCCGAAGAAGTTTAATAGTGCCGTGAAAAAAGGCAGTCTAGTCAAACCGTTTTACGATGTCCAAGCGGCTTCCAGGCGGGTGATATCACGTCGGGCATGCTGGAACGCTGCAGTAAGCGCGCCGGGGCCAGCGTCATGGTGCCGTAACGCGTGTTGATTCGGTCCATGGCGGAATGCGCCCGCTGGCGCGCGGGGTGCTTGCGCTGGAACAGATCTGCCTGGCAGGGCGCTGCCGGATTGAGCGCGACGATGCGAATCTGCCAGATTCCCTGGCCCTGCCAGGTATTTTTGAACCAGGTTTCGCCGAGACGGTAGATTACCTTTTCGTCGTCGCTCGGTAACAGCGAGCGGCAGCGTGTGCTGAGCCAGCCCTGGTAGAGGCGCAGGCCGAACAGGAATTGATCGGCAGCCAGGTGGTTGGCGCGCAGCCGCTCACCCAGCTTGTACGCCATGTGCATCAGGTAGATACGAATGGTATTCGCGTCGCGCGTGTCGGGCGGCAGCACTTTGCCGTGCCCGATCGAGCCCGGCTCTGGAATGCGGCAGCGCACCGGTTCGGGGTCGAGCCCCTGCGCCATTAACCAGATGCGCCTGCCCGGGTTGCCGAAGCGCTTGCCGAGTACGCTGATCGGCAATTTCTGCAGGTCCGCACAGCGAAATACGCCGTAACGTGCCAGCATCGTGGCGATTCCCGAATTGACGCCGCATAGCTCGGTCAGCGGAACCTCGGCGAGATGCGCACGTGCCCGCCACGGTGGGATGATGGTCAATCCATCCGGTTTTTGCTGCCTGGCGGCAAACTTGGCGGTCGTCTTGTCGCCGCTGACGCCGACCGAGCACAAAATGCCGGAATGATCGAAAACCGTTTGCTTGACGCGTTCGGCGATTTCCCGTGGCGTCCCCCACAGTTGCCGGCAACGGGTGACGTCGAGGAAGGCTTCATCGACCGAGAAGACTTCGATATCAGGCGTGAAGGCGGCGAGCGCGCGCATGATGTTGGCGGACACCTCGGCATAGCGTTGCGGCCGGCTCGCCACCTGGATGAGATCGGGGCACAGCTTCCTCGCCTGCCTGATATGCATGCCGGTCTTGACCCCGTGGGCGCGCGCCTCGTAGGAACTGGTAATGATACAGGTACCGATATCGCCGTTGGTCAGCGCGATCGGGCGCGCGCGCCAGCGCGGATGGTCGACCTGCTCGACCGAGGCGAAGAAGGCGTTCATGTCGGCCAGCAAGATCACGCGTGGCCAGTCCGGGTTCGCTGTGGATTTCAACGGTAACGCCGCACTTGTCCCACGACCTTGCCCTGTATCTGCACCCGCGCCTGCGCCAGCACGCGATCGGCGACGGCGGGATTGTCGGCATACAGTCGAATGCGTTTACCGTCGAGGCGGCGAATGCGATTCAGCGTGAGCTGCTCGTTGTCGATCAGCGCTACCACGATATCGCCGTCACGCGCGCCTTGCTGGCTCTGGATGACGACGAAATCGCCGGCGAAGATGCCGGCTTCGAGCATCGAATCATCACCGACGCGCAACGCATAGCGTCCGGGTTCGGTCAACAGCTCGAGCAGTTCGCCGCGCTGCCTGTCCTCGATCGCTTCGAGCGGGAAACCGGCCGCGATCCTCCCCAGCTGCGGCGGCAGCCGGTGTGCAATCGACAGGGGTTGCAGGGCGGGTATTGGGTCAGGCGCTGAATTCTGCTTCATCATCGGGGTCTCGGGTTGTGAATACTATAGAGAACAAAATGAGAACATACAACTCCAATGTGAACTCCTGAATCAGGCCAGGTCGGGTTCGGGCCGGTGGTAAACTGTACTTTTATTCCCATCTGCGAATCTACCAATACTTTCTTATCGTTCAATTAGATAGATCCAGGTCCGAGACCGACTGGTGCAATATTCAGGCTAGGGTATAATGCCGCGAAAATTTACCGAGGTAATGAGCGACCATGAAAGATGCAGTAATTGTTTCGACCGCGCGTAGCCCGATCGGGGTCGCGTTCAAGGGAACCCTGAACAACATCAAGTCGCCAACCCTGACCGCGCACGCCATTCGCCATGCGGTCGAGCGCGCCGGTGTCAGCGGCGAGGAAGTTGACGATGTCATCGTCGGCGCGGTCCTGACCGCCGGTACCGCCGGGATGAACATCGGCCGCCTGTCGTCGCTTGCGGCAGGGTTGCCGGTGACGGTCTCGGGGCAGACCATCGACCGCCAGTGTTCTTCCGGGCTGATGGCGATTGCGACGGCGGCCAAGCAAATCATCGTCGACGGAATGGACGTTGTCGTCGCGGGTGGGCAGGATAATATTTCGGCGGTGCAAAACCGCTATTTGCCCTGGGTCGGTGAAGAAGCAGACGCGAACGTGGTCGCGCATGCCGAGCACGCCTACATGCCCATGTTGCTGACCGCTGAAAACGTCGTTAGTACCTATGGCATCACGCGTGAAGCCCAGGACGAGTATGCGCTGCAGTCGCAGATGCGCACCGCCGCCGGGCAGCAAGCCGGCGCCTTCGACGACGAGATCCTGCCGATTACGGCGACGCGCGCGATCAAGGACAAGGAGAGCGGCGAAATCAGTTACCGTGAAGAAACCCTGTCGAAGGATGAGGGCAACCGGCCGCAAACCACGCTCGAAGGACTTGCCGGCCTCAATCCCGTGGTTGAAGGCGGTAGCATTACCGCCGGTAACGCGAGTCAATTGTCGGATGGCGCCTCCGCCTGTGTGTTGATGGAAGCGTCGTTGGCGGAGAAAAGAGGCTTGCAGCCGATGGGTATTTACCGCGGCATGGCCGTTGCCGGCAACGCGCCCGAGGAAATGGGCCTCGGCCCCATCTACGCGATTCCGAAGCTGCTGCAAAAACATGGCCTCGGCATCGATGACATCGACCTGTGGGAACTCAACGAAGCCTTTGCCTGCCAGGCGATTTACTGCCGCGACCAGCTCGGCATCGACAATGAAATATTCAACGTCAACGGTGGATCGATTTCGATCGGTCATCCCTATGGTATGACTGGCGCCCGTCTCACCGGGCATATTCTGATCGAGGGCAAGCGCCGTGGCGCAAAGTATGTCGTCGTCTCGATGTGCGTGGGCGGAGGCATGGGCGCGGCCGGACTGTTCGAAGTAGCCTGATGAAATCTACAAATCCCCTGCTATATCACGGTTTCCCGATGCTGGTCATCGTGTTTCCATTTATCTGGGTGGCGATGGCCGGTAACGACCGCATGCTCAAGGGTGAAGCGGGCATCGTTGAAAACGCGACCGTCATCTTCCTCGTGGTCGCCATCGGTTACTGCATATCGTCGCTGATACTGGCGCAACGACAGGAATTGTCAGTTTATCTCAAGGCCTGGCTGGTGCTGTTGATCCTGGGCGCCGCCTATTTCGCGCTCGAGGAAATATCCTATGGCCAGCACATGTTCGGCTGGGGTACCGCCGAGAGCTGGAAAGAGTTGAACGATCAGGACGAGACTAATCTGCATAACGTGCACTCGATGTTCGACCAGGTGCCGCGCGCGCTGTTGACGCTGGGCATCTTCGTCGGCGGTATTTTATTGCCGCTTTACTGGAAATTCCGCGGTATCGAACGCGATGAATCCGACCGCTTTTACTGGCAATGGCCGACCCTGGACTGCGTTACGATCGGGTTGCTGGTTATTCTTATCAGGCCTGTCCTGTCGATAGTCGACACCGATATCATCAATACCGGTGAAACCAAGGAAAACCTGTTTGCGCTGTTCATCCTGCTGTATTGCGTCTCGCTGCGCTCGCGCCTGCGCCTCAGGGGCGAAAGCAACGCAGCCGAGTAACACCAATTCACCTGTCATCCCGGCGCACGCCGGGATCCAGTGAGATGGCAATTTTCACAACCTTGGGACTGGATTCCGGCTTCCGCCGGAATGACATGGCGGCGCAGAGACGACGGGTAGTTGATGAGAGATAAAATTTTTGAACAGTGCCAGAATCTTTTCCCCGATTGGGCCGGTCTGTCGAGCGCGGATTTCGAGTTCGACGATCCGAAAGGGTTTTCATCCTTCACCATGGGGATTCGATGCCGGGTTGCGGTAGACCCGCCCGCGGTGCTTTACCGGCGGCTTGCCGGCAAGGAAAACGCGATCCTCGATTTCGCGACCGAAAAGGAGGTGTTTCTCACGCTCGGCGAGCAGGGCGTCGCTGCCCATTGCCACCACTACGACGAATCCTGCCGCATCGAGGCTTTCTACCAGGGCCGCAGCCTGAATGCCGATGATTTATTCGAACCCGAAAATCTTCGCCAGATCGCCAATCAACTTTACCGCCTGCATCAACTTCGGCCCGCGGGTCTGCCGCAACAGGGGTTTTTCGAATTGCTGCATGACAAGTGGGGTCGGCTGGCGAAACGAGTGCTGGAACAGGAGATTGCGTCGTTTCCCGCCAACGAGCAGGCCATGTGCGAGGATTTACGCGAGATTTACAGCGCGCAAACCTGCACCCGGGTGCAACGCTGCCTGCCCGCCGGCGAGCTCGGGTTTTGTCACAATGATACCTATCACGGCAACATCATGAAGCTCGACTCGGGTGAGATCAAACTGCTCGATTTCGAGTTTTCCTGCCTCAATCACAGGGCCTATGATTTCGCTAACCTGTTTGCCGAAACCGTGATGCGCCATCAGCAACCGGACTACCCCTATTTTCGCATTGCCGAAGCGAAGTACGGCGACAGGGAACTGGGAACACTAATCGATTACTACCTCGACAATGCCGAGTTTGCGACACCGCGGGCGAGAGAATCGGCGTTTCAGCAACTGCTCGCCGATACCCGTTCGATGTTGATGATGTCGGATTACAAGTACGCGATGGCGGCGTTGCCGCTGGCGCTCGAACCGATTCAGAAAATTCGTTTTATCCCTTACGCCTGGCAGCGCTTCAATAAGTTTATCGCGGCCTGCGAGCAACGCGAACAGCGGCTCTGAGCGAGGTTCACCTGCCCTTCCAGCGGGGCGCGCGTTTTTCCGCGAAGGCGCGCGGGCCTTCCATGAAATTTTCCGATGTCAGCAACAGGCGTTTTTCCGATACGGCAGGTCTGTTCGGAGATAAAGATACGGTCAGGCTCAACTTATTGGTGTTTGCGGCGTCTAACACCCCGTTGGTAGCGATCGAGGTATACACCCTGGCATGACTCATAGCGACGAACGCATTCCTGTCATAGCGAACGCGGATGAACTGAACATACCATGGCAGACACTGCAAACCATTATTGCCGGTCGCTCGCTGATCGATAACTTCGAAATGCAGATCGAGACCCTCGATGACGCCGGGCGCTTTCTGAAAGCTTACGGATTCGAAGATCACGATGAACCCGAAGCGTTGCGCGCCAGGTCGCTGGAATACATCGACAGTGTTTTGTTGCGGGATTGCAGTCTCAGCCTGCCGCCGGCGATGCGTCGGCTGAGGTTGCCGCAACTGTTGCTGGCCGCTTCCAGCAGTGAAGACAAGACGCGGGCCGATTGGTCCTGCATGATCCTAAAGGTCTGTCATGCCGTCGCGCACGCACGCTGGACGCGCGACGAAAACGCTTACCGGGCGGCGCTCGACAAGGTGAATACGAGGCTCGAGCCCTATCTCCACGAAGCCGGGGTCGGAATCTGGCTGGGTGACGATGGCTGTCGCATCCCGCTGGTCGAATATTGCATCAAGTCGGAAAAACATTTTTTCCGG
>Ga0255048_10002393_pt1 | contig 11980 bp, 18 predicted proteins | sample JV7_2_2_MG_FD_183619 | JGI IMG/M metagenome (GOLD analysis project Ga0255048, IMG submission 183619) | Seawater microbial communities from Jervis Inlet, British Columbia, Canada - JV7_2_2 | ecosystem: Environmental > Aquatic > Marine > Inlet | place: Canada: British Columbia | collected 2016-10-06
AATAACTTGAATTAATAGGGTAACTCATTTGAGGAATATTAAAATTTAGATCTTCTTTGTAAACATACTCACGTAATGATTTTTGAATTTGTTTTAAAAACCTTAGATAAGTAGATGGATCTACATTTCCATCATAAAACCTTTCTGTAATTACAGAAGAAAGTAAGTTATCATTAAGCTTAATTTTTAATTTTCTCATTCTTTCTGAATTACCTTTATTGATTATTTTAATAGGTCTATCAATGGTAAAAACGGGAACGTAGTCATGAGTTTTTCCATAAAAAAATGAGCTTACACTGCCTCTTTTGTGCGGTCTCCTGTAAAGAGATTCCATTCTACTAATATCCATTTTTAAGTTTCTGTATTAAAAGTTAGTAAAGGTATTTCAAAGGTTGTTTTAAAAGGCACTTCCCTAAATTTAAGATCTAAATTAATATTAGACATGTGATTAGAAAGTATTGACATCATAAAACCTCCTATAATTGCACCAGTATGAGATGTTGCTTTAGCTGAACATGGTTGTTCTTGAACTTCATTATCATCAAATAGTGTTTCAATGTATTTCTCTTCATTTCCTGGAAGTACTGCGAATATTTGCATAGCTTCTGCAATCATCCTTCCATCAATAAAAATACTTCTGTCATCTTGAGCAGCCCAATTGTTAAACATAGTTTTTCTAGCTTCCATGTTGTCAAAACAAGAAAACATTATTGGAGAAGCTTCTGACTCTGAAGTGTATCTACCATATGTATCACTAAAGTTATTAGAATACTCATTTATAGAATCTCTAATTACTTCAGCTTTGTTAGATCCTATTGAAGATGTTTTGTATAGCTGACCAGCCATGTTTGTCTCATCAATAATATCATCATCAAATAAGTGAAGGGAATAGCCAGCTCTACCCAAAAGCATTGATAGCCAAGAACCTATCCCACCTACTCCACCAACAATAATGTCATGATTAGGATCATACCAAGGTAAGTCTGAAAACCTCACATGATTACTTTCTACTTGTTTATTTTCTTCTTCCATAATTATAATTTAAATTCATGAACTTCTTCATCAAGACTACCGTCAAAAATAAAACTCATAGCCAATTCATGGACTATGTCTTCAACTATACTAAACTGCTCTTTACGTTCATTCAAGATATCTATTACTTTTTTAGCAACTGTTTCTGCTAGTTCAAAATTATAGTCTACTTTAAAATGATTGTAAAATAACTTTTCAAAATTATGTTCTATTTCATCTAAAAAATCCCCTTTGTCTTCATCATTAATGAAGACAATATTGGAAATATTAAGAACGTCATCTAACGTGGTTGTAACTCCAGTCTTAAACTTAAAAAACCTTTCACACTCTCCTGAAGACATAATTTCTTTAGCAAAATTTTTAATATTTTGCCTCTCTAAATTCTCTTTTTTAATTTGTTTAGGTGTAGTTTTAAAGTTTGAAAACAAATTTGTTTGCTCAGGTTTAAAGTTTTGCTTATTTGCACTACCTTCTAAATAAGGTAACTCCATTATAAAGTTTCTATTACTGTTTTCTGATTGTAAATCAATAACTCTTTGCTCAAACTCATTATAGGCATTTGCATCTTCTGGAACATCATATGTAATGTCCATGTCAATAGTGTAAAGAACTTTATCTGTCCTATCTATATTAACTGGAGCTTCAACAATGTTACCATCTGTTCCTTTAAATTTTCTAACAATGCTTCCAGTGTGAGATTCTTCACCAACCATTGCAATTTTTGCACACCAGTTGTTAAAGTCTTTAAAGTTTACTATTAAAGATAAATAGTAGTTATGAGCAGGAGCGTTGTCATGAAGCTCAGACATATCTGTTCCTGAAAAGAAACAATTCATATTATGATGAGTGTGTATATGACCAATTTTTAATTCAGGATCTACCATAACTCTATCAAACAAGTTGTCAAAAGTATAAGAATCTTTTGGATCTATAGTGTATTCAGTATAAGATGAAGTACCAACGTCCATAGGTAGTATTTCTTGAACTTCAACAACTAAATTTTTATGATCTTCAATAGATCCCTCAAGTATCTTGTAAACCAACACTCCAGACCACTCAACAGAACCTACTTTGTCATGAAGAAATTCAATCTGATCTACAATATTATCTGTAAGTACTACTTCTGCGTTTCCTTGAAGTTTCTTTTCCTTTAATTTTGTAGTATTAATTTTAGTATTCTTTTTCATAAGTTTCTTTTTTAAAATAATATAAGTTTACATCTCTTGCAATAGTCTCACCTATTCTTCTTGCAATTTCAGGTTTAGGATATTTGGTTACTTCTACAACATTTTCTTTATCTTCATTAACTTCATCAATTACTTCAGAATAAATTGTTTCATTTCTAAACAAAAGCATAGGTTTTCTTTCTCTTAGCTTTTCACTTTCTGTCAAAAGAACACCTTCGCTAGAAGAATATCTAGTGTAACCTCCTTCAGAATTTTTAACGTAAGGATTTACAGTTATTGAACCTAAAGCTTTTAAATAACTTTCATCACAACAATTAAATGCATATCTATTTTTAAATGGATCAAAGTATATAGGTAAATCATTGTCAAGATCTTCACTAATCAAAGATAAATAATCAATGCGTTCAACTTCAACATCCACAGTAGGCTCTATTGTAGATGATTTTAAAGTTATTTTTTCCATCTTAATAAAAGGCCCTCCTTCTAAACTCTCATATCTTACATATGAATTCAAAAGATGTAAGAATAATTCAAACCTTTCAGGACAGAATTTCATGTTTAATTCAGCTAAAGCTGTAGACATGCTAGTACCTTCACCTAGACAAAAATAGGTGAATTGTCTATGCCCACTCCTGCTTAAATGAGAGTGTCTGTAATGAGACTTAAACTCAGCTGAAGTATATTCACTTCTGTTTCCGTATATTTTACTGAGCATAGATATTTTTCCTTCATTACAAATATCAAAACAACAAACTACAAAAAGATTTTTTATTTTGTGAGATCTGTTTTCTCTATTTTTAATATAAAATTCAGGGAATCTGATGATAAGATAGCTATGAGAGTAAGGTATACTTTCACAATTAATAGATGATATAAATGTTTCCCTATTAGTAGTGTAAAATGAGTTTTCTGGAAACACATCTTCAGCAATTTCTGCAATAGTTTCTTCTACATCTGTTTCTTCAGTTTTTTTATTAGAATTTTCTTCTATTGTTTCTTTTACAAATTCATCTAGAGATTCCATCTCATCACTTAATGATTCTGAATCATCAACTAGCTGAACTTCCTGATCTTGCAATCTAGATTGCTCTTCTTCCCATGAGGATAACTGAGCTTCTAACACTGCTAGTTCTTCATCACTAATCATAATATGTTTTTTTTTAAAAAGGGAGAACTATTAGCTCTCCCTTTTTTTTGTTAATTAATTGTGTTTTGCTTAATAAATTCTAGCTCATCATTAATTTCTTCTGCAAAGAAATCAATTAATTTTTTCTCCATAGCAGCCATATGCTCTTGAGGAGAAGAATATTCATGATTATCTGCCATGTTTATTAATTTAATCCACTTTTCATCTGCTTAGGAGTAAGGAAGATTAAGAAATCTCCGTCAGGCAGTGTAGAGTCATCAAAATCAAGACCGTTTTTTGTCTGCTGAACAACAGCTGACATTGCATCTGGAGATAAGTCAGGTATTTCAGACTTAAGTTCTCCCCAAGTAGTTGCTGCAGATTGAATTACTTTTTTTGTGTTTAATTGCGTTGACCAAATTGATACTGTTCTCATTTTTGTAAATTTTAAATTGTAATTTATTGTTTTAATTAAATAAAGAATCACCTGCATCTAGCATAGCTGTATATTCTTCCATAAAGATAGAATACACCCTTTCAGCTTCTATATACCTGTGGTTATTTCCTGCATTGTTTTCTTCTACTGTGTTGTCTAGGTTGTCTTCTAAGGCATACCTTATAACACTAGAAGATTCAGAAGGATTTATACCTAGATTCCTCAGTTCTTTGTTAAGTTTTTTACTAAACATGTTTTTTATAAGACTTTAATATATACTCCAGGCTTATCTTTGTCATAATGATCAAATTTGCCTTTTATCTTGAATGGCTTTGGAACCATGATTGTAGTGTTATCATCTTCCATCCATTCATGTTTAACCATTAAGTCTTGTACAGTTTGAACTGGATTAACCCAGTCATATTTATGTCTAGAACCCCTCACAAAATAGAAACCTATAACATACGGCTTTTCTTTTCCAGCCAACAGTTCTATAAATTTATCTTTGCTTTCTTTCCACACTTTTTCCGTTGCAGATTCATAAGCTCTAGTGGTTTTGCTTTTTATAAGCATACGTCCTGTCCACTGCTTAGAGTTTTTACTGCTTGGAACATTTCCATTGATAAATATCATAATACTAACTCTTTTTAGGTGTTAATATTGATCTAGCTTCACGTCCAAATTCTTGGTTGTTTGGATACAACTCTTTAGAGTTATAAACATTTTGGTAAACGTCAAGTATTTCAACTTGTCTTGTTGTCATACCTGTAAACACTACATGACCATAATCTGGATGATTTACCGTCCACTTTTCTTCTTTTGCCATATTACTTATTTTAAATTGTTAATCACTAATTTATGTTTAAATAGATTCCATTGACAAAATCAGATTGAAAGTATTCTTTAGAATCTATATCCATAATTGTAAGCTTTCCTCCCCAGCCTCCACCAGTATCCATATTCCACACATTACATCTATTCATTGGTACAGTAATTTTACCATTTAGTATCTGGTTTGAGTCTTTAGACTCTTTTACGTTACCTTTTGCTTTCCAGCTAGTAGTTGAAGTGTGACCTAGATATACTTCAGAATACTTGTAAAACCTATTTGAAGCTGTTGGATTTAAAATCCTTTCTTGAGGCAGTCTGTTACGGTCTTGCATCAATGCAAGTTCCCATAAATCCCTATCCCAATAGTAGTTACTTTCATCTAAATCATGACCTAAACCTTTAGAGGAAGAAAATCCACCATGAACAAAAGCTCTATTATTATCATCAACATAAAAGTTGACTTGCTTTCTCCAGAACTTTTCATAATGATCATTCATTTTGTCATGCTTTCCTTTGTATGACTCTATTGTTTCATCTCCTCCTTGCTGCACCCAAGGCACTAAAGCTATTCCAGTTTCAAACCATTTATGCGCCCAAGCATCATGATTACCTTTTATAGATATAAGGTTTTTTATTGATAACAATTCATCAACACACTTATCTGTCTCTGGAAATCCGTCTGCTACGTCACCTAGTTGTATTAGTGTGTCATTCTCTTTATCAAAGTTAGATCTTTCTAGGCATTGTATTAGTGACTTATATCCACCGTGGATGTCACCCATGCAAAATGTTTTACCCATAATTTACTATTTTTAATAATTCTTCATAATTGTATTTCTCTACATAATCACTAGGGTCTTTAACTCCTGATGTTATAGGTATGCACATTTCTTGCGCTGAATAAATACCAGCATGCTTATTAGAAGCTTTTATACCAGGTTCATCATTATCATAAAAGATTACTAATTGTGAGAACCTTTCTTTTAGTTCATTAATTATTTCATCTGGTATGATTGTTGACTCTGCGCTAGGAGCTACTGCATGAAAATTTAGTTTTCTAAGTGTTATAACATCCTTCATGCTTGAAGTAATGTATAAAACATCTCCTTTATCAGGCAACTGTGCATAACCTTGAACGTCATGCTTACTTATATTTGAAAACCATTTAAAATCTCTTGGCCCAAGAGGTTGGTAAATCTTCCATTTTTCTAAACCATCTTTTGAACCCAAATAATACCCATAAGTATTATCTTTGCAACTGTACAATTTTCCGTTAATCCAGAAAAACTTTAATGGGAAGACACGGAAATAGTCTAACTGCTTAGCAGTAAAACCATACTTTTCTCCCCAGTACGCCTTATCATGTAAACTCCATGGGCGTCTCTGAACTTTTATCACTGCTTTTTCCTTAACATAAGCGTTAACATCAACCTTTTTATTAGGAACACCAAAGAATTCCATTGTTGGAAGTCCTTCTATGTCTCTATAACCTAGATTTAATTCAAAATCTCTGTTAATAATAGACAAAGTCATCTTAAAATCTGTGTTGAATTTACGCTGTATGTACCCTAAGTCATCAAATGAATCTCCTGTTGAAAAATCTTTATAAAACAATTTTCCTTCAAAAGCTTGTACAATACAAGTAGGGGATTTATCCTGTCTTAGCTCACTACAAAATATCTTGCCAATTTTCTTAAAAGGCTTACAGTAGTATGAAAACAAATCATAACCACTGAGTTTAGATCTTATAGCGTCTAATGTCAACTCCCTCTTTCCGTACATAATCCAAGATAAAATGAGGGGATAGATTTCTCTACCCCCTCTGATTTTATTAACTAATTAAACTAAACAACTCTTAAAACGGAGAGTCTTCTGTAGTTCCAACGTCTACTTTTGGAGTTTCAGTTGGCTCTTCCTTAACATAGCTGTCATACTTAGAATTAGTTGACAATGTATCTGCATTTTCAGGAAGTGCAATCCAGTTTGGGTAAGTAGGTATAGTTAAATAACCTTTCTTGTAAACAAACTTCATTGTAAACACTTTACCTGCAGCTTTAGGCATCACAATTGATGAAACCTTGTTAATAAAATCAACAAAATTACTTGGTGCTCCACCTGCTTCTATTCCTGCATAATACTCTTCCTCAGTCATAACCTTTGTGGCTAAATGCTTGATTGTCTTGTTTAAGTTAGCAATTTGCCACCCTTCACTACCTTCAAACAATGCAATTTTCACAAGTGAGCCATTCTTTTGCTTAAAAGTTAAAGTTGCTCTAGTCTCAATAGTGTTTCCATCTTTATCTTGAGCTAAACCAATACTTTCTAGAACGTTTCCTTCTACTCTCTCACCAGCAACTGGCTGAACATAACTACTATCTCCTTGAATTGCTTGTCCTTTCTCATCTACTCTACTTCCGTACATAACTTCTCTTTTTTAAAATTTATAAATCAAATATATAACTAAATTAACTATTATGCAAGCTCATCTTGCGTTAAAACTCCAGAATCTACTGTTGTAACTGACTCTACTGCAGGTTGTTGAGTGGCTGCTGTGTTCAAATTTACTTCTTCAGTTCTTGGAGTAACATCATCTATTAATACAAATGACTTAGGTGGTCTAGTCTTTTTGTTAAGTAATAGTGGATGCTTAAACATTTCTTTTATTTCAGCTTTTGTAAGCTCATACTTTTCTTCAATAGAACCTATTTCAGATACATATCCTCTAGTATCTGTAGTCCTAGTTACACCATTGTTTAGGTGGTTCAACACTTCTTTAATTGAAATCTGCTTCATTTTTGTTTAAAGTTTAAATTAATCAATGTAAATTTTATCCCAAGCAACCTCAGTCACATCATTTTTCTTCTCATCATATTTTGCCATAATTATTTCTTGGCCTTTTAGATGATCAGGTCTAGCACCACAAGTAACATCATCAGATGACTTGAAGTTCATAATCAACTGATTGTCACCTCCCCTGTATAAATAACCAATAGCATCAGCATCTGAAGTTACAATCTGCTTAAGTTTACCAGTAAGATCAAGGTCTTTTACCATAACTTCCTTACCTTTCTTCTCAATAAACTTATCTTTGATGTGACCAACTAAGATAATATGATCTGCAAGCTTCTTGATCTTGTTCAACCAAGCAGTGAACGCTTGCCTAAGCCAGAAATAACCTGCACCTTGAGGTAATTCTAATATAGATCCACCATCAAAGTTCTTACCCATTGGTGTTGACATATACATAGCTTTTGCCACTCCAAGACACATTTCTTCAAGCTTTGTTACTGTATCAATTGTAACATACTTGTAAGGCTTCCCTGCTTTCACAATAGCTGTACCTGCAGCTTGCAGCTCACTCATGCTTGAAATATCAATCTTAAGAGAATCCAAATACTTAGTACCTCTCTCTAGATCAATAATTAAATTGTTATCTAATTTTGATAACAAAGTTGTTTTGCCAGTTTTAGGTGGTGAGTAAATAATCATCATTGATGGATTATTTGTATTGCTCTTCACTATTTTTGTGGGCAATTTAACTTCTATTTCACTCATACTTTTTCATTTTTAAATTATTATAACTATCTTCTTTCCATTCTACTAGCTGAAATGTAGTTCTGATCTGTCATTTCTGAAGCTCTAGGTAATTCTCTAAAAGTACCTGCAGGGCCAATGAAATTTAAACCTATATTTACATTAGGCTCACCATCTCTGTTCAATTGTGTTATCACAGCTTTTTTAATTACTGTTTCTGCATCTTTATTTAAGATTATACATGCAGTTCAGACTATATCATCACCTTAAAAAGGTGTTCTGCGCTCTTGGTGCTTCATCTTCTGTTCTAGAAGGTATGCACTAGTCGTTGCACTTTCTTAACATCCCTGTTAAGCTTAGCTCAGGATTGTCTATCTCTAGATTTTCCCTGAATTCACAGAATTTGCTTTCAGACATCACTGTCCAAAGGGCCATAACTCCACAAGTAACCTTTATACGTTTTTCTATAACCTCTTGCGCAATTAGAAATTGAGGAGCTGTTATATTTTTAGCCAAAATCTCCATATTCCTGTAAGTGTTTCCTAGTCTTCTGACATCATAATTCTGAAACCTTTCCACACCGTATCTAGTAGGATCAAACAATGCCATAATAACATTTGCATCCCTAGTAGTATATTTACTGTCGCCAAAATCTTTAATTTGAGGAGTCAATCTACCTGCTTTATGCCTTTCATCATTCTCAGCATCAAATGCAAGTTGCTGAATGACTACAGGTATAGCGTTATAATTATTTCTAAGAAGTACTAAATATTGAGACATCTTGTCAATGTTCTGCTTAGTGTTGAAACCTGTTTCAGCTTTCATCAAGGCAATATGATCAATAATTATAATCCAGAATCTGTTAGGATCATTAGGAGTGTACTTTTTAAATCTAGTTATTTCTTTACCAGTTACTTTATCCCTACCTACAACTTCATATTCTACAGTTCCTAGCTCATTAGCTTTATTGTAGAGGTATTTATTCATACCAGTTGGATTGTCAGGCATGTCATGTATAGTAACTACATCTTCCATTCCTTCAAAGTAATCTCTATACCCTCTCACAAGCCCATACAGGTCATCTGAGCAATGATTCTTACCTCTAGATAGTATTTGATTAACATCAGCAATTAAGCCATGATCCCACCACAATTTCCTACCTATACCTTTAACAATCTTAACTGTTTTCTCAATCTCATATGAAAAATAGTCAATATCTAAAGTCATAGGAGAATCAGGGTTGTTCTTCAAGAAATCATAAGGATTATAAAGAAAGCAATCATCAGCTAATGTAGTCTTACCCACTTTAGTACCAGCACCTATCAAATAATAAGTACCTTGTTGAATGTTAGGTAAATACTCAACTAAACGGTCAAAACCCATAGGTAGACCAATGTTTAATCCAGCTCTACCCCTATCAACTTTTTCAAGAACATCATCAAATATACTTCCCATATTATACTTCTTTATGGAATGATCCGTAATCTTCTTGTCTGCTTGTGTCTTCATCTAACTGCTCACACCAAGCTTCTAGAGGTGAATCATCACCTTTTTTAATAAAATAGTTTGCTAAAGTCATGTATTGGTAACGGTTATGCTTCCTCTCAAGTACATAAGCCTGAGCTGCATCAAAGACTTGTTGTTTTGTGTATCCTGTTTTACCTAGAAATACTTTCATCTTCTTTGTGCAATCATCTTTTGAACCTCTTACAGGTTTACCACCGCTTTGGACACCTGAAGGCCAGATATGCCTCCATTCATCTATCCAATCTTCAACTTTAGCAGACTCTAAAACTGACGCAAAAAGTTTTGTTATCTTTTCACGTTTTGAAAAACCTCCTGGAATTATCTTTAAGAAACTTCTCTCTTCTAGAGATTCTAATGAAACTCTATTTTTGATAATATCAGGAACTTCTTTCCCTAACAACTTCAGTAAAATAAATGTGTATTCATCAGCACTGATGTCATGTTTAGTTAGCTTAGCTAAATCTATCTCTACCCTCATATTCATCTATTTTACTATAAAAATTACTAGTTACTTTGTGGGACTCTAACTCAAACTCATCAACAAATTCATCATCTGAATAATAATTTCCTAGATCCTGTTCTGAACAAAATGTGTTGAATTCTTTTGATAGCTGTAAAGCCATTATTGGTAATTCCTGGTTTTCAAAATCAGGGTATTCTAATTTCATCAGTTGTACCATAGTAGTAACTTCTGATTTATTCAATTGAGATGTCTTTGTTGTCATAAAATATCCTTTACTGAGTTAATATCTATAATTTTAAATCCCTTTTGAGCACTGTAAAGCCAACTTTCCTCTACAGTATTCCTTGAATATAGACGGAACATAATTGCATGTTTACCTTCTACATCTAACCTTAATAACCTACCTCTAGGTTTTTCTTCATACAACTAAGGTTATTATTGTTGTATCTTAGATTTCTCTAAGGATTGGACTATATCTTTATCTACATATTTCCATACAAAACCATAGCGTTCTTCACCTGTTTTCAATGATTTGTAAATACCCCAAGCAGGATATTCTTTTCTAGCAATTTCTATGGTAATGTATACTTTTTCAATTTCATTGTTTTTATACATACCTATAGGTCTTGATCTAGAATTTAAAATACCTTTTTTTGAAGGGTTATTTTTTTTCATTTTTTCAGATAAAATCTTTTTATGTTCTTCTGATATTATGGTAGGATTTTGTTCTGTTTTATATTTATAAAAAGAATCTTCTTTTTTTCTCCATATAAATCCATAAGCAGTAATTCTTTTACCTCCACAACATAAAGATATTTTTGTATTGTTTTTTTTATTTCCTGTCATTGCTTCAGCAGCTTCTGACATAGATTTATAAGAATTAATGTAGTTACCTTTTAGGTCATATTGGACAACAGCTTTACTAAATTTCTTGTAAAGACTTTCTGACCATTTTAAACCTGAGATTCCATCACCACCTTTAGTCATATTAGTTAAGTTTTTATAATTTGAGATGTACATTGTCTCTAAATTCTTTAACTCTTCTATTGAATTTGCGGTGTCTAAAAGTTTTATATGAGGAAATATTCCAAATTCTTTAAAATGTTTATTCATCCAATTGTAAACATGATAGTTCCTGCTATTATTCTTAGCATTAGCAACATGTTGCTTGTATCTTTCATCTAAAGACTTTGTAGTTATTCCTATATATCTAACTCTATTATTCTTACTATTCAGTGTATAAACGTACATATATTAACCAGTTTATACAAAGATATGGAAATAATTTGTAAATACCTCCCGTTTCCACATTAATTACCATTTAATGCGTACTTCCTTACGGAATAGTCTCTGCACTTTCCTTTTTCAAGGCTTAGCTCAGGATTGCCTTCAACTTAATGTTAAGGTTTCCCTGAATTAGAGAGGTTTATAGAGAGCAGGTTTTGTTTACTCTCTGTATCATCTGCTTTTCTTTACTAGACCCAGTTGCAATAACTCCCCATTCTAATCTTGGAAGTGTAACACCTTCATCTAAAGTTTTTGCAGATGATATTTCTTTGATCTTTGTACGTCCATCAGCAAACTTACTTAAATTTGCAACTCTTGACTTCTTCCCAAGACCTGAGTGGTGAGGAACACAAGTTTCACCTAAAGACTTCTGAACTAAGTTTGCATAATCTTTAGTTTGACTAAAAACAATACCATACTTACCTTTGAATTGATCAGCTATTTCTTGTATAACCTTCAACTTGTTAGCAGCCTTGTATATCAAGCTCTTACGTTGTCCTATTTTACCCCATGCAGTTTTCTTAAATTTCTCTCTTGCATAGTTTATTGAATTTGTA
>Ga0255048_10002394_pt1 | contig 11979 bp, 24 predicted proteins | sample JV7_2_2_MG_FD_183619 | JGI IMG/M metagenome (GOLD analysis project Ga0255048, IMG submission 183619) | Seawater microbial communities from Jervis Inlet, British Columbia, Canada - JV7_2_2 | ecosystem: Environmental > Aquatic > Marine > Inlet | place: Canada: British Columbia | collected 2016-10-06
CACATCTTCATCCCTTTCCATTGAATCATTACCTTGTAAAAGTCTATTTAACTTATCATCAATTCTAATCCTTAGACCTGCTTCAGTATTTGCATCCGAGAATATTCTAATTGGACTCATTACTGAATCGCCATATTGTTCATTCTTGGATATGAGAAAATCTATCATCTCTTCCATCGTTAATCGTATTTCAATCTGTGTGTCTTTTCTTTCCATCTTAGTTCTACCTCTTTTATTTTCTTGTTGATTTACCTAACTTATTTAGCGAAATCAAATTATCTCCTTAAATTAAGTCGTACAAAATGTATGCTATTCCCCTTTTCCCATCGTACAAAATGTATGAGATAACATAACGCATGAGAAAAGCCCATTTATATCAAACAATATATCGGCTATTCCCCTTTTCCCACTTTTCCCACGCCTACCCTCTTACATATATACATACAAAGAAGAAGAAGAAGAAGAGAAAGAGTAAGAAAGGAAAGGGAAAAGGGGAAAAGGTATTAATATATACATAATGTATTAGATAATAACTATAAGTCTATCAAAATGTTTTCTCACTACAATGGGAAAAGGTGGGATTTCCCATTATTTTTTTTAAGTCAAACAATATGACCGACTTACCTTAACAGTATAAGGTAATAGAATAATAATAAAATATAAGTATAAACAATCAATTAGATATAGTTTATATAATGATTAGGTTGTTAGTATGTATGTAAGACATATTGTAGGAAATATATTAGGACTAATCAATTGACTACACAACCTGCCACCCCGACCTGCTTATAAGGGGTCAGCCACCCTCCAAATCCGCCTTATAGACCGATTAGAAGGGCTTACCCTAACTTATAGAACCATATGGTTTTAAGAAAACGGAGTGTCTATGCATCTTTGAGAAATAGTACTAAACCCCACAAGGGGGGATTTTTGATTTTTTAGTGAGAATCCCAAACTCACATCTTCGTTCTTGAAAGCAATTTTAGCCTATTTTGGCTCAATCCTCTTCGTCAATCATTCTTCATCATCATCCTCAACAGGTTCAACATAAACAGCATAAATAGGGGATTCCCAATTTAGACCCGCCCGATGAAGTGCCTTGAAGTGAGTCAAGTCCTTTTCAACCTCTCTATTTGCATAGACATTTTCATCAACTATAGCATATTGCACTTTGTCTTTGGTGAAAGTGAATACCCTATTTGACGCATGAAAGAACGCTTTATGATGTGGCCGATTGCGTTTTGCTGCTTTTGTCATTTTCTTGACAATGTTCTTATCAAGGCGTTCTGTTTTCCATGAATCGGCAAAATCATATGAACCAAACTCAATTTTCAATAACTTGACCGCCTTCGGTCTATTTTCGGCTTTTCTATTACCTCTATTCATTTGTTGGTTGGCTGTGGCGATTTGGTCTAAAATGTCCTCGTCGTCACTATCCTCATTTGAGGCCATCCATTCTTGAAGAGGAAGGCAAAACGCCGACCACTTTTCTTCATCACTATATCTGTTCTTTTTTGTTTGGGTCATATTACAATCACCATGAAATGACATTTTGGGTATGTGGTAAGGTATTTCACAAAGTTACAACCATATGGTAAGAGTACTTTGGACTACGAACCTTAACTTATTCTAATTTCATAATAGTGGTTATTATGATAGATGAGATAACAAAATACGGGCATATAATACACAGCGATGGAACAGTTAAAAAAGAAACTTTAATTCGGTGTGAGAATAAATACGAGTTTATGGAATTGCTGAAAATAGCATTTCAAAACTTAGACTCAAGAATACAGGTATCGGGTGACCTTGATAAATTACAAATTAAGAAAATTATGTTTGTCAATTACCTTGAATTAGAAGGTGAAGAAGAATGAGAAAATATATAATAAATGAATGTGCAATTATGATATGTAATATGAGCGAAGATGCTTTGATAGAACTTCGTAAAATAATAGACGATAGAATAAGATGGATAAATGGAGAGGAATAAAATGAATAAAATTAGAGCAAAGATTATTGAAATTACAAAGATGTGGCCTAATAACCGTCTAGTTAATTTTGAATCAACAAGCACAATCAACCTGCTTCTATTGATACAAGAGTCTATCGTAGTAGGAGATGAGGAAGTATGAGTTTTTGGAAAAAGAAAGAAATGGAAAAGAATGAAGAAGCACAGAAGAATTTTACTCTTAAATTAAAGCAAGACCGAAATAAGAATTGGATTTGTGAGAGCGCAAGAGTTCAAGGAGATACAATAGAAGAAATCAAACAAAGAATGGATGAATTGATTGATATTGTAATAGAAAAAACAACTGAAATAAATGGAGATGAATAAAATGGAAAAAATGGAAAAAATATGGAAAATACTGATGGACACACGACTTGAAATTATTAAGGCTAAGTTTAGAGATTCAGAATATGCGGAAACATACGCTTTAAATTACAATCAAGCGTATCAACAATATGGAGTTTATGGATTACAAGCGCAAATACTCTATGTTCAAAGTAATTTGGGATATTGGAGAGGAGAAAAAGCAAGGGCTGTTAAATTACAATTAAAGAAGGCGGCTAAAATGTTGGAGTCCTTGTAATGTGTCATATTTGTAGGGCTAAGGAGTTTTTAGAAGAACAGGAAAGAGAAAAGAAAGAATCTGGAGGGAAAGAGGATGAAAAAATACAAGAACCATGAATTAATTGCTATGATTCAAGAGATATGTGCAATAATCTATTTTCAACAACACACAAAACATCAAGACCGTTGGTTAGAAGATAAAATTGTTGTTGGTATTTGGAATATTGAATTAGCCGAAGATGAAGAATATGAAAATGGCTTTAAAATGGAGGGATAAAATGATGAGTATAGTTTTAGTTAAAGTGATGTTGTTTAGATGCAAACATTCTGTTAGAGAATGGGATATGGAATATGATGCTTATTTTTGCGTCAAATGTTTTGAGTATTTAGAAGAGGGATGTAATGACCCAAAATGTAGGTATTGTGTGAATAGACCTAAGAATGCAAGGAGGTTAGAATAATGCCTATATTTCAAAGAAGGCATTATGTTCTTATGTCTAAATTGGTTGCAGAATATGTTAATCAAGTTTGCATCAGTCTAAAGAGGGATAATCCTAATTTTGATGAAGAGAGATTTAGAGAAGCAATAGAGGAGAATATGAAACGGTGAGAAAACAGGTTCAAAATGGTGTGTCCTAAGCAAGAAGTAAAACTGCTTTAATAAAATTAGTATTTTTTGTTTTTTTATTATCATGTAGGGTTATCGCAAAGCGAACCATATGGATGCCTCTTTGGATAACTCCTTAGACAGTAGGGTATTCTCAATATCATGGTGAATTATAATGAACCAAATGCGAGATGATGATGAATGAGGAAAGAGATAATGGGCGATATGGGTATCAGTAGTATGATACAAATGATGCTTGAAACGAGTAAAGACTTTGAGGGCTTTGATGCTATAACTCTAACCGTTGAATTAAACGGTAAGAAGTTAAGGATTAATAATAAGCGTCATGTTTTTACTATGTCGGTTAGGGATATTGCACAACAAGAAAAAGATGCACAAGTCCGACGAGAAGAACGCACGAAGTATTACTGCGGCGAAGAATACATGGAAAGTGAAGACTGATTAACTCATAATCAACCAATTCAATACCTATCCTTTATGCGTAAAGGGTATAATTCGGAACATTAGGGGCTGAGGCCTCTTTTGTTCCTCCTTTTTCGGATAACTAATTTCCCAAAAGATACATAACCGTTACCATATGGTTCATGCTTTGCTATGATACCCTATATTTTAAAAAACTAAATAATTATAAAATTAATAAAATAAAGTGCCAAGAAAACCTTTGCAAGTTTTTTTAACGGAGGAAACCAAACATATTGCGAAGACAATAAAGATTACAAACTCGGCGTGTTATTTTATTAAAAGTGGCGGTATTTTTTTACAAAGAAAATAAGCCTTAAAAACTTTAGGATTCATACGACAACCCTAATCTAATGTGTGTTCTTCAAAAGAAAGAATCAGTCTTCTTCATCAATTTTCTGCATCTGAATCAACCTCTTCTGTAGTTTCTTCAACAGTTTCTTCTCCTTCTTCAACATGTGGAGGTGCAATATTAAATCCTGCTTCTAAATCAACAGCACCATCCCAACGACCATCATTGAAATACTTAGTAAATCGTTGTTTAATCGCAAGTCCTTTTCCATCTGCATAATCAGCCGAAGTTTCAAATGGGCTTCCACCTAATTCTTTGTTTCTATCGCTAATAACTGTAATTTGTTGAACGATTGGATTATTATTCCAAAAGTCAGCATATGCAGTTTCAACCATCGCTGAAATAGTTCTAATAGATTCTTGAACATGAGGCGGAAGAGAAGATTCTTTTCCAACAGCAACCGGCCAATTAACAGTTAGCAATTCTTGCTTTTCAATTGTCCAATCTCTTCCCTCAATTAGGATTTGATTCCACAAGTTTTTACGCTTGTCTGCTGTGCGATTTCCACGCTTTATGTTCATTCGGATTAAATCCACCGCATCTTCAATATCTTCATTGGAGGATAAAAAGGCTTCATTTGCCTCATTATCTAACCAATCAGTTATCCGACCAATTCTTTTATCCCATGTTTCGTTGTCCATAGACAAGTCTTTCTTTTCAGTTGTTTTTCGTGCCATTATTATTTCACCTATTTTTTCTGTGCAAATCAATGCACTACAAATATCAAATTATATCTTCTAAGGTATTGCAGCAAAGCGCAAACCATATGGTACTAGCGATAGCAAAATTAGGACCGCAGGAGGGTAAACAGATGTTTGACGACGATGAGTGATTGATTAACAAACATTATTCCTGTTACCATATGGTTCTTTCAGGTTCATTCGTCATCATCTCTTGTGGCGGAGGGTTCTTTTTTCCTGATTCTAATTCTTACATCCATATGGTTCTACTTTGGAGGTTCCCAAAAATAAAAATATTAAAACTAATACTTTACTCAGCGAGAACAGTAATCTATCTTTGAGTGCAAAACAGCATATATACAACACTATGATACACAAATCAGTACATATCACACACATATATTTAGTATATCTGCAAATTCGCATATACCATACAATACATACTCTTATAACCTTCTACTAATGATGACTATCTGAGGAGAACCTTATGGTATTCAACTTTTACTTTAATAAAGACGATGAAACAGAAAGAAATGAAGATTTGGAAGATATAATGAAGAAGATAGAGGCTCACTTTGCAGATTGGAATGACTTCTATCAATTTTATATGAAACATGCAAAGCCACCTAACAAACATACTGATAAGATACAAGACTTCTTCAATGATTTGAGAGATGACTTTGTAAAGATACTCAAGCAATACAACAATAAGGTACATCATTTCGCAGATATACAAGAAATAGATACAAATGACAAAGACTTTGAATCACAAGTAATCAATCAAATGAAAGATATGATGAAGGGTAAAGGAAATAAAGATGATGATACTGATTCTAATCTAAATATGCACAATTGAATTCTTATTCTGGAAATAGAACTAAAACCTTATAAAAATTTTTGCTAGTGCCAAAAAAATCTCCGGCCATTTTTTGAAAAAGCGGTTGGTATAATTATATGTCATTGGTTTTTTCGGTGATGGTAGTATTAATATAGTAAAAATTATTATTGGATAATAGGGGATATTATGGATTGGCAGGATATTCTATTATTAAAACAACTTCTTATCAGAACAAGTTTTGAAAAAGCCTATCCTAACTTATATGATAATGTTGCTGATACTCATCCTGAAATGGCTGAGTATTTAACACAAAGGGAGAACGAAATACTTCAATTGTACTCCAAAAGAACAAATATTAATACTCCCCTTGAAGTCATTATAGATAATATAGTTATGGCTATCATTGAAGTTCGTAATGAAATAGAGTTTGAATTACAAGAAGTGGCTGAAGATACGATACCACCTTTATCATTAATCCTTGTTGGTATACCCGATAAATGGGTAAAGTTAGTTTTCCGTAAAGTAAGAGAATATTTAGGAGAATTAAATAAAGAAGTTAGTGAAGTTATGCAATTTATAGTTCGCTGTAAAGAATTAATCAAAGCCTTACTTTTTGGTATGTATGTAGTTATGCAAGAGAAAACTTCTGAGAAAGTATCAAAGGGGATGAATTGGGAAAATATACTTAAAGGATATAGTGAAGTAATGATGATTGATGCCTTTGCTGAATTACATAAGGCAGTAGGTATTTGGGCTGGAATAAATAATTATGATATGGGAGATGAAGAAGATTTTGGTACTCTCGCACATAGAATGCTTAGTATTAAACAGGCTGCATTTGAGGATGTAGAATTAGATTTGTATAAACAGTTTGAAAGGGTAAGAGATATTACAAATGATGCTGCAAGCGTAAGAAAACCACTATGGGAATTATACAAGATGCTACAATGGAGAGAGGATTTACAATGAATTGGTTTTCTATCCTAAAAATAAAGAAACAAGGTGCAATGACAAGGCACTTCTTATTAGAAGTATTTAATATCCCAAATGATGTTCCACTTAATATTAGTACTAATTTTATGCATCGTGTTCAAGAACCTAATTATCAAGATGCGATAACTGAAAGTCGTTTTGAAATATTAATGCAATATAGTCGTGCTGGTCTATATCAAGAAATTATAGATAAAATGAATGAATGGTTTGATGAACAACGAAGAATTACAACTAGATTAAGAGTAAATGAGAGAAACCGAAATTCGTCACCAGAAGAAAAAGAAGCAAGAAGAATAAAGTACAGAGAATACGACCAAAGACCAGAAGTTAAAGAAAGGAAACGAATCGCTCAAAACATAAGAAGACGACGACGAAGAGGTGAAAGATAAATGTCTTGGTTTTCTATATTAAAAACTGATGCTGAAGATAGAGCCATGCAGTTAATTGAAGAAACAGTAGAAGGATTATCTTATGCTGAAATTGTAGATGATGAAATATGGCTTACACCAGATTGGATGGAGGATTTAGATGAAATCAACGGTTTTCACCTAACTCGCTCTAATAGGAAAATTGACAGGTTTGTAATTAAATTAGATGAGGTTCACAAACCTAAACTTTGTGTATATTTAAAATACAGTTCTTATGGAGATGTAAATCCTAATTCAAAATTCCATGAAGGTCTGCGCCTATTATGTTTAAGTGTAGGAAAAAATCCTCTTGGTGCAGTACCGGCAGATTCGTATGTAACTGTAATGATGTTAATGGGAAATAAAGAAGCATTTTTAGGGTTGTGGGATTAATGTGGTTTGATATTCTTAAAAGAAGTGGTGAAGCAGCAAAATATCGTAGAGAGCGAGGTATTGATGCTTATGTGGTTAGGGAGTCAGTTTGGAAAAAGGCATATGGAACTTTAGGTGCTAATGATGGGAGTATTAGAACGGGGGATAAGATGGCATCCTTTGAGGAAATAGAAAAAGAATTAAATAGAAAACTTACGCCTCACGATTTTGCTTTTGTTGCTTTAAACTTTCATGGTGATGTAGAAAGACATTTAGGACTTTCTAAATATAAACAAATGTTACAATTATTTACTGATGAAGATTATCAAGTAGATTCAAATGAGGGTTGGACAGACGCAGGAATGAAAAGGGTAGCCCTCCGAGATTTTCAAGAAGAATTGGAGAGATTACAATGAGTTGGTTTGATATTTTAAAACAATACGATTTAGCCCATAATAAGGGTAGATTAGAAGAACTTGAAAAACAGTTTAGCAATAGCGAAAAGGCTATTGGGTATTTACCTATTACTTGGTCTGTTGGAATTGAAGATGAGATTAGGAATACTGCTTCAAGGTTAGGATTAGAATATAAGATGTTTGAATCATTGGGGAAGTCAGGTATTGCTGGTAATGGAAACTCATTTGCTAACGGTGGACATTTCATGTGGAATGTAAGTAAAATTGAACCAATGCTTAATGAAACAGAATTTAAATCCGCAGATGATTTAGTAGCCTTTGTAGCACATAATGATTATAGACATAAACCATATAGAGGAATTATAGATAATTTTTTCGGTACACCTAATGTTAAATTAAGAATTGAACACGCAGAAGAAAGACATAAGAAAAGGGGATTGGGATTTGAATGAGTTGGTTTGATATAATTAAAACTCCATATAATATTAATAATCCAAATTTTCCTGAAAGGGAAAGTGAATATTACCCTGAAGGTAAAGTTCCTAAATTTGATGAACAAACTCAGGAAGTTTTATTTCAAGGTAATCAGGAAGGTAGTAGTGAATCTGAATATTGGTCTATTCACCCCATAGAGGCTATGCCCTATGCTTTATTTGGAAATGGACAAGGGAATCAATTACTTAAATTAACAGGTAAGCCGTTTTTAAATAAGACAAAGGAAACTGAAAAGGATATAGATATGTATTATGATTTTAATGAAAGTACTGCTATGTCTGGTAAAGAGCATAATAGATTGGGAGGCAAGTCTAAAGAAGCCCCTATTGAATATGAAAAATTACCGGATGCTCAATTTAATAAATTATATATTAATTTTAAATCCGCAATCTTAAACTCAAATAGAATCACTACTGCTTATGCGTTAAACGGACTAAAAGATTTTGATAGAGGCAGAATAGAGGAATTTAGAAAACAATTTTCATATGCTGCTACTACTGAAGAAATGGCTTCTGCTATGGATAATGTAGAATCTTTTAGAGGTTCTCAGAATTCTTATGAGGAAGATGTTAATTTAATTATTGGTAATAGTTCTGGGTTAAGTATTGGTAATCAAACCCATCTTATGTTACTCCTTTTACATTTAATTATTTTAGAGAAGAGATATAACTTGGGGTGATGTAATGAATTGGGAAAATATTTTAAAGGTTCAAGTTCTGGGTTCTAAACAAAGAGTCAAACAAGGTATTAGACCATTACCTAAAGAAGAAAAAACTAATTGTAAAGATACTCTAAGACAATGGCATAAAAATGCATATGATACTCAAACAAAAATATGGGAACACTTACAGGATGCAAAGCATGAAAGGGGATATACATATTCAAAACTACACCATGCACCAAGAAAATTTAATGAAGAAAAATTTGAAACAATCCCTGAAGGTGTCGCTTGTAAAACTATTGAAATTGTAAATCAGTTTATAGATGGTAATGAAAATAAATTAGTAAAACATATTGCATGGGCTGATAATGCTGGCGGATATTATAAAGATGGCTCATCTGAACCAAATAGAATATTTGAAGTAATGTGTCAGTATTCCAATAATGGAGAATATAGATTGGCTAATGTGATGGGTCAGGATAATATGAAATCACATCTAAAAGTATTTCTTTGGGAAACATTACCGACAGTGAAAACTACTCTTTGGATAGCGGAAATTATATTAGCGAAACCTGCTTATGATGCATTTTTGAATAAGGGTGTAGATTTTGAAGAATATGATATTAAAGAATTGGATTTTAGAAGGTGATGAAATGGATTGGACAGATGTTTTAAAGGTACAAGTGTTAGGTAGTAAGCAAAAAGTTAAGATGGGAATTAAACCACTTCCTAAAAATGAAGATAACCATTGCTTAAGAAGAATGAGTATATTTATTGATAAGTTACAAAACCTTTATGATAAATATTATTCGGGAAGAAATCAGTTATATAAAAAAGACATTTTAGGTATGACAGAAGAATCAGCATGTCATTTATTAAACGAATTTGAAAGAAGTGAAGATAATATGAAGACAGACCATGATTTCTGGGATGAATATTACGCCCCTACTGCTTGGAATTCTGAGAAACCGAGTTTTCATTTTGGTATTAAAAATACTTTTGAATACAGTTTGGAAACGACTCGTGATAAAGGTAATAGGATAAGTTTTGATGTTTATTATACGGGGCATTGGGAGGATGGAATTCATCAAGCATACTTTTCTGGTCATTGGACCGAATCTGAAAATTATCATTTAGAAGATTTAGAGGAAGAACTTAAAAAATTATTTAGGGAGGCTTAATCATGTGGTATGATATATTAAAAGTTCAGGTCTTAGGCTCTAAGCAAAAAGTTAAACAAGGAATTAAACCACTTCCTAAAAATGAAGAAGATAGTTGTTTGAAAAGATTAAAAGAATGTATTGCTAAATTAGAGGCCTTAAAAAATAAATTCCCACCATTGGCAGACAGAAGTATCAGTACAGATAGTATGCTACTAATGACAGAAGAATCTGCTTGTAAATTATTAAAAGAATTTAAGGCGGCTGGAGAGCGTCTGTACACAGATAATTCCTACAATACAAAACCATATCACGAAACATTGGAATCACCTATATTATATATTTCTTACAATATTTCGGATACGACATTAAGAGGTAGTATTACACATAATGTTTTATTTATAGTGCATTGGAAATTTATTAATAATAGACCGGGAACTGACCCTGCCTATATCGGTGGTGAGTGGCATGGTAACCTTCATTTAAATTGGGAAAAGGAAAATTATTCGGAAAAGGAATTAGACAATATAATAGAAGAACTTAGAAAAATATGCAGGGAGGCTTGAGGATGAATTGGGAGAATATTTTGAAAGTACAAGTTCTGGGTTCTAAGCAGAAAGTAAAGATGGGTATCAAACCATTACCAAAAGTAGAGGATGAAAATTGTAAAGAAAGGTTTGAGAAATTTGTAAGAAAACTTTCTAATTTAAAGTCGTTTGCTTCACCCCGAACATTAGACCATCAAGATTCGGGATTGCTCAATTTGCAAAATAAGTTAAATGGTAGAGAAGACAGTGTATATTGTTCTTTATTAGCGGAAATTAATGAATATGGAAATTTATTAAACCAGCGATGGCCTACTTGGGATGTAGTTGATTTATTAACACAAGAAGGAGATGGTGGAAGTTCATTCATAATGACAACAAAGGCTTTTGACGAACAAAGGTCAGAACATTTTTTTTCTATTTCAAGTAAAATTATACCTAATAAATTGGAGAGTAAAGGTAAAGGTGAACTTCAATTAACAATTGTGGCTTGGGATGGTGATAATTGGTTTACTATATGGCAATCAGCCGTAGGTTACAAGAATATTCCTTTTTTTCAGTTAGTACATATATTCAAGGGGGCTTAAATTATGTGGGAAGATGTTTTAAAAGTTCAAGTATTAGGTAGTAAGCAAAAAGTTAAAATGGGTATTAAACCATTACCTAAAGAGGATAATAATGACTGTTGGACAAGGTTAAAGGAAGCAGCAGAATATATACAACAACTTAATTCTTATGATACAAAATCTCTAATAGAGGTGTTTGATGAAGATGCTGCATGTTTAGCAATCAAAAGTTTTTCACAATATACAGGTAGTACACATATAGGCACATATATCGGAGATTATGAAGTATCTGTGAATAATAGATTTGATGAAATATTAGTTAATGTAGTAATAAAAGTAGAGGCAAGGTCAAGAGAATCAGATAAGCAATTCTGTTATATTCAGTTTAGTAAGAAATGGCAAAGATACCCAACTGATTATAAACCGACTGAGAAACAAATCCAATTGGCAATAATGCATAATGAAACATTATTCACTGTCTATAATAAGTTCTTAAATATATTAGGTATTACTCCTGATTATTCCGCCCTTCCTTTTTACGACAGAGAATGGTTTGATAGGAGGAAGTAATATGGATTGGACAGATATTCTAAAAGTGCAGGTTTTAGGTAGTAAACAAAAAGTTAAAATGGGTATCAAACCATTACCTAAAGAAGAACAAGAAGGTTGTTGGGAAAGATTAAAGAGAGCGATGGAATATATACAAGGACAAGCAGTTTATTTTCAACATGCTGCATTCAGTTTAAATAAAGTTCCTGAAGAGGTAGCGTGTAAAGCAATTGAAATGTTTGGTGCGCCTGCAAGAGAGCCTAATGAAGGAGAACCTCCCGGA
>Ga0255048_10002395_pt1 | contig 11976 bp, 11 predicted proteins | sample JV7_2_2_MG_FD_183619 | JGI IMG/M metagenome (GOLD analysis project Ga0255048, IMG submission 183619) | Seawater microbial communities from Jervis Inlet, British Columbia, Canada - JV7_2_2 | ecosystem: Environmental > Aquatic > Marine > Inlet | place: Canada: British Columbia | collected 2016-10-06
TAAACTGTAGTTTTAGCCTCTCTCCTTTTGATTACATTATACATTGCCATACCATCAAATACATCTCCACCTAAACTGTTAATGCGTAAATTGATAGGCATATCTTTTAATCCTTTAATGTCATTAATAAACTCCTGTGCAGTTACACCATAAGTTCCTATTTCATCAAAGATATAAATGTCGGCAGTTTCACCTGCCTTGTTCTGAATGTTATACCATTTCTCGTTCATAAGTGCAAAAATAGAATTAAAAGAAATTAATTTTACCTAATTTTCTTACAAAACTTTTAGTATGTTATATTATTAGATGGAATTGCCTTCTTTCTTTCCTTATAGACTATATTCTGTGCTTGACTTTCGCTTATCTTATATTTAATAGATAAGTCCATCCAAGTGTAAGTTCTGCTGCCTTTATTACCAACTAACATTCTGTCAAAGTCAGCAATAATCATATAGTTTCTTACTCTCTTAGGGTCTATTATCCCCTTCTCAACAAGATGTCGTATCATATCCTTGCAAGTTGGTGATTGACCAAATCTCTTTTCTAATTCAACTCCACAAATATCAATGAAGTCTTTAACTACATCTACCTTATTTTGTCTTTCTTTTTTTTGAGGCATTTTTCTTTTTAGGTGTTTGTTCAGTTTCAATCCACTCATCTACAATAGTTTCCCAAAACTTACAAATTGCTGCCCTACAAGAAGTGCATTTAATGTCTTGCTTATGTTGAGGAAATAATAAGTGCCATTCTGCAAACATTATTTTTAATGATTCAGAGTGGTAACTGGTGAAATTTGCTGTGTACTTTTTGTTAGTGATAACAGCATCTGTCATCATCTTTCTTTTTTGCTTACTATAATTTTCAGCGATTTCTTTAAAATTCATATGTAAAGTTTTACCATTTATTTTTAGGACATTTACCAAAAAACTCTTTTGTTAATGATGTTTTCGCATCTAGGAAACACTTACATTCAGCACATCTTGCACCTCTTGTTATCTTTGGTTTCTTTAGTAACATAAAGTTTCGGTAAAAACTACAACTTTTACATACACCTAATCTCTCTAACTTGGTTTTCTTATCAACAAACATTTGTTTATTTCTTTGATTATTAAATTGTTGCCTCAGATTGTATTACACTTACTGAGTTTTGACTATCAGTAATATCTGCTTCAACTACTACTACCTTACTTGAACTTCCCATAGCACCCATCATTTGATTCTGACCTATTGCATTGAATTGTTGTTGGCTAAATGAAGGCTGATTAAGAAGTCCACCATCTGCAAACTTAACACCACCTCCTGCAGCGTTCATTGCTGATAATTGTCTACCAAACATTGCTGTACTTCTTTTATTTATAACAGCCTCACCACCTTCTAATTCAACTACTCTACCACCTACTGCAAACTTCTCACCACCTTGTGCGTGTGATTTACCATGTACCATACCACCATTTGCAAATTCCTCAATCACTCCTCCATTTCCAAAGGCACTTTTCATTGCTTTAATATTAGCAAATAAAGATAAAAGAGTTGCTAGAGTAGTAACCATACCTATTATGTTTTTAGGGAATGGCTGTGTTCCTTGTGTAGCAACTGCCTTAGCAGCCAATGAAAGTGTTTCAACATTGTTTGCTATTGCAGCAGCAGAAGAAAGTGCAATACCTGCCTTTCTAATACCTTGCATTTTCTCATCTTCACCTGCTAAGTTGATAAGTTGGTCGCCTAATTGAGCAACACCATCTATTTCTTTTTGCCTTGCATCTTCTTTATCTTTAACAACCTTAGCATCTGCATCTTCTTTCTTTTTTGTAGCAGCAGCATCAGCAGCAGCCTTATCAGCAATCATCTTTAACTCATTATCTAATATAGTACCGTTAATAGCAGAAGTATCTTCACTATATTTAATAAGAAGATTTTTCATATCTTCAAGCCTTTGTTGTTCCATATCAAAAGCAGCCTCATCATAAGTTGCTTGAGTTATTTCTTCATCAATAAGTGCTTGTTTATGTACATTTTCAAGTTCTTGGTACTCTATATTTATTGCGTTTTTCTTATCTTGAAATTCTTTTTTCTCTAATGCTAATGCTTCTCTTGCTGTTTTTGCTTTATCTATTTTAGTTTTTGCATCTGCTTTTTCTTCATCTCTTGTTTTTTGTTGGTTTGCTTGGAATTGTTTTGCATTAGCAGTTACTACTGCAGTAGTTTCTTTCTCCTTTTGAACCACAACCTCATCTGCTAAATCTTTTATCGCTTGTTCTGTTGCTTCAAATATCTGAGTTTTCTCTGCAAGTACTTCTCGTTCTTCAGCAATTTCTTGTGCATACCAATTTATTCTTGCTCCACTCCCATCACCTATTAATTCAGTAAGTTTATCTTGTGATTTTTCAACTTCCCACTCTTTTCTCCTCAAAGTTTTCTTTAGAAGATGCATTTCTTCATATAATTGCCTAGAGTAAGTAGTAGCACCCTCTCCTCTGTCTTTGATTAACTTTTTTGTTTCTTCTTTTGCTGCTTTTGAAGCATTAACAAACATATCTGTTGCAACATCCTCAGTACTCTTTAAGTCATCTGACCAATCATTCAAAATCCAAGTCCAAGTCTTTACAGCATCTCTTAGCCAAGTTGATACATTACTAGAACCTGTCATAATTGATAACTGGAATCCCTCCCATGCAGATTTAGCAGTAATTATATCACCCTCTAAAGTGTCAGCCATAATATCAGCCATTTCTTGAGCAGCACCATTAGCATTCTCTAAAGCATCTGTCAAATCTAAAATAGAAGCAGTACCATTAACCATTGTAGCAAATGCTGCCACTTGCCTCAAATCAACAAGACCCATTATCTCCTCATTTGATAATCCTTCTGAATTTAATTGGATTAATGCTTTTTCTAAATCATCACTACTCTTAACTGTAAATCCTAAATGTTGAGATAAATCAGATGTGGAATCTTGCATTTTCAAAAATATATTCCTCATAGATGTTCCTGCAATAGATGCTTCAATACCTGCATCAGTTAATTTACCCATAACTGCTGCTGTACTCTCAATAGATACCCCTGCACCTGCTGCAATAGGTGCTACCTTAGTCATAGATGTTTGCCACTTCTCAATATCTAAAGCAGAACTTGTAAACGCTACAGCCATTACATCAACTACTCTTTCAGTTTCTGATGCATCTAAATTAAAACCTCTTACTGCAGCACCTGCTACTACTGCTGCTCTTGCTAAATCTGAACCTGTTGCAGTTGCTAATCTTAATGTTGCTTCCTGTGCATCTAATATCTCAGAAGTTGTAAACCCTAACTTAGCATAGTTCATTTGTAATTCCCCTACTTGTGATGAAGTAAAGAATGTAGTTCTACCTAATTGTTTTGCTGTAGCAGTTAATTTCTTAAAATCCTTATCAGTAGCACCAGTTGTTGCTTTAACTTTAGCCATTTGAAACTCAAACTTCTTAAATGTGTTGATTGCAGCACCTATTTGCTTGTTAATTGCTGAAAAAGCAGCACCTGCCAAAGCAATCGCACCTGCCATCTTAGCAAAACTCTTAGCACCTCCACCTGCTGACTTACCTACCTTATCTAATCCTTTCTGACCCTTTACCTGTACCTGTACTACTATTTTCTCTGTATTTGTTGCCATATTATTATATATTAACTCACTTTTGCTTTTGTGTTATTTTTAAATTTTTCTCTAATCATACTTGCTACATCTTCACCAATAGATGGTGCTAATTTCTTTGCTACTTCTTTACTAAACTTATTTGCTACATATCCTGCAAAGTTTGTTCTTCTTAAACTATTCCCTGCTGTCCAATATACATAAGGCTTACCATATCCTTTTCTTAACATCTTAGCGTATATTCTTGTTATTGCTGCAGGAGTTGATTCTATACCTTTCTTTGCTCTAACCCAAGATGCTATTGCATTATAATTAGGAGTCTTAGCAAACTTAGGATTATTAACAGCCTTCCAATAACTAACAGATGATATTATATTTAAAGTAGTACCTTTAACTTCATACCTTAACCCTCTACTTAATCTACCTGTAGCATTATGCTTTTGTGCAATAAGTTCTTTCTGCAAACCTACCTTTAGCATTTGACCAACACCCTTTAACTTCTTTAATGTCTTTTTGAATTTAATCATCAGATACTGTTTGGTTTGTAGTTCTTCTTAATACTTTATGGTCATTACCCCACTTATCAGTAGCATAAACAGGTACTAAGTATTCTTGCTTTTCTTTTATTGATATACTTGATATTGCTACATTAACTGAAGATGTATCAGTTGTAGTAAAATATATCTGGATAATATCATTAGCAGTTTCAGCAGTAAATGTTGAGGTGATAATATTAGTAGAAGTATTACTAACAGGATAATCTATTCTATTAGTACTTGTTTGTGTAAAATCATCACCATTAGGTCTGTATATATCTACATAAATACTACCTGAACTTGCACTAATAGCAGTTTTAATTTCTACCTGATATTCATTACCTGCAATTAAAGATAGTTTCTGATATATACCACTATATGATTGCAATCCACCTGTTTGCTGTCCAGAAAATAGAAACAATCCTCCAATACTTATAGGTGCTGATACTGATGTGTATGGTGCGCCACTTGTATGATACCTATACCATCTTCCAATATCAGAGGCAGGACTATTTATTAAAGCATCAGTATGTGGGTTTGCTGCTGTTGTAGCGTAATCTGTGTCTGAGCCAAGTTGAGATATATAAGCAGAAGCATCACCCCAATTCAAATATTCCCCATTATAAGTTGTTATACTAGAAAATACATCTAATCCACTTTGCTGTGCTATTCCTCTACTTGATATTTGTTTTCTGTCTGTCATATTTTATAATCCTATATCATCATTATCTGTTTCTACACCTCCATCTTGCCAACCAAGACCTCCTGTATTATTGTTACCACCAAAAGATGGTGCTGTTGCTGCAAATGCACCCAACTGTAACCATTCAACTAACTCTACTTTTGTAGTTTGGTTTTTATTTGGCTGATAATCAACTACTTTATTTATTCTCCAATAAACACCATCTATATATACTAATTTTCTAAAATCCAAATTAATAATGTCTACTACTTTTAAATCAATATAAACAGTTCTTAATCTTGGTTTTGCTTTTAACATCTCAAACATATTCTTATAATATGTTGCAAATAAACCCTTACCTGATGCATAAGATGTATATACTCCTGTTGCATCATCATAATCTCTTACATTAGCATTACCATAAGATAGTATTGGACTTGAACTATCATCTCTATTTATTGATGTTGCTTGAGGGTATATATTTGATGTTACAGAAGTGGCGGCTGCATTTGCTAATAAAAATCCAAATGTAGTAGACCAAGTTTGAACCTTTGCTAGTTTAATATCAAAACCTGTTGCTACAGTAGGTGGTGAGTATTTATTCCAATACAATAATCTTGGTAAAAATTCATATTCTTTTGGAGGTCTGCTTGTGTCGTTTGAACTAGGTGTTCCCTCCCACAAAACAGCAGAATATGCTGTGTCTATTTGCCCACCTGTAGTATCTTGGTCTTTAGTATTATATGTTCCTGCAAAAAATGGATTTTCATATTTACTCTCACCTTTCTCAAAAGTTTTAGGTAGTGTTTCTTGATAAGGATATTCATCTTTTATTCCATCAAAATGTACTTCACCTCTCTGCTCAACTTTCTTGTCTTTGCTATCTGGTTTATATTTAAAAACAATATCTCTTTTTAAGTCGCTTTTAATCCACTTATCATCTATTTGTTTACTTCTATCTAATTTATAAGTCCAATCTATCGCTTCAGCATAATCCTTATAGAAAGAGTTAAATGGTTCTATATTCACAACTTTTGTTACTTCATCAGTAGTCATTTTAAAATTAAATGCGTGTGCAATACCTTTAACAAAATCAAGACTTTTGTAATCTTTATTAATTACATCTTTTAAATCATAAGTCTGACCATAATCAACTGCTTCAGAGTTAAGAGTAATATCAAAATTACTAGAACTACCTGATTTAAAGAAAATATAAACCATAAAGGGTTGCCAATCTCTTTGACTACACCACAACCTAGTACCTAAAGTTAGTCTTATTTTATCACCTTTGTTTAACCATCTCGGGTGATAAATACTAGGCATATTTGCGTAAGAAGTTGAGATAGGTGAGGATGATGAGGCTGTATTTTGATTTATTACATGTTCATACGAAGAATCAGCAATTCTAACCCAACCTGTCTGCCCTACTGTTTGAACTTCTAAGTTTATCTTAGTGTCAATCTGGTCTATTTCAACACTATCACAACAACCTTTATATGCTCTTGCAACTTTTGATTGTATTCCATCTAATTTTATATCATAATAACCATATTCTCCTATTGTTATGTAATGATTAGCAGAATCTACATAAGAGCCATTATCTAAAGTTACATTAAGATTTGTTGCTTCATCTATCTCAAGCAATTGTCTACCATCACCATAATAATAATAATTACCCTCCTCTTGTTCTAAACTACCATTATAAAGAGTTTGAATACCATTTTCTGTATTAACACCATCACTCATAGAAACTCCATTTGTAAAGTTACTTTCTACAGAATACTCATCATATTGTTCTTCAGCATTGTTATATTTAAAATTAGGTAATAGCCATACCAACTTTTTAAACATATCTGTTTCCATAAAAGTTGAGTTGATTTTATACCCAACTTTGCTAAATATCTTTTCTAATGTGTCTTTAACAAATACTGCAGGTCGCCAATCTGGAGATGGGTTAGGAGTACCATAACTATCATTATAATCATCAAATCCATAATAACCTGTAGAGCCATTAGTAATAGGCTGAGTGGATGCAGTATCTAAAAGTTGTATTGTTTTCGGCTCTCCATCAGGATTGTAATCACCATAAGATGTTATTGGGTAAACTATTGGAGATGTAGATGAATCACAATCTTCATCTTGCCAAGTAGCCATAATACTTGTTTTATTATACTCTAAACCCTCACTATTAACACCCCAATTTAATTCATGCATATACAAATTAGATAAATCATCAGCCCAACTTAGATTATTACCAAAAAACACACAATCATAATGAGATGGTGTTTCTCCATATCCACTTACTCCTGTGATTTTTATTAATCCTGTTATAGAAAAAAGATTATTAACAAGTATTCTGCATTTTTTATTTTCAGTAATATTTACTTCAGTATCTATATTTGGAATATAAGGGTTTTTTAATAACTTATTATTATTCTTTGTAGCAGGTATTTTAAATGTCTTACTGTAATCGCCACTTGTTGAGGTTAAGTCTTTAATATCTGATATTTGGAATGTCATTGCTAAAGGGAAATCAGAATGGTCAGTTACATCTAACTCACCTACAACACTATTATCCCAATCAATAACACTTGCATCTGTTATAGATATACTTGATATATTTCCACTATTTGTATCTCTACCAAATAAATCAGGAAAACTTGTATCTGTAGCAACAAATGTAAAATATTGTATTCCACTTGTATTTCCTGCAAATCTTGCAGTAGAAGGAACTCCACTAGATGCAGAGAATCCCATACTACCTGTGCCTGAATAATTATATATTTTAAAAGATAAATTATAAGTCCTTCCTATTACTAAACTTTGACTTGATATGTTGCTAAGATAAGTAACACCACTACCACTACCATCCCAAGCAGCATTTGTAGAGGATGCTGCAGTCCATCCTGAAGATAATCCTGCTGAAGCCTGATTAACATCAGTCATATTATTCCCTGAACCATATTTATAATCTAATATCTCTATTTTTAACGACATATATTAGTTTCTTTGTGTTATTACTTTATGTGCTAAAGTATATTCAATATTAAATTTAACTAAACCATTTTCTTGATTAACAGTTTCAATATCACTATTTGTTATGATTACAGGTATGTATTCTTTTGTTGATGGTCGTAAGTATGGGTTTCTTAAATAACCCATCTCTGTAGCCTCTGTGTCCATTTCTATCCAAACATTAGGTGATAGTATCATTTCTTCTAACCACTTAGCAACAGATTTATTTAATGGCTCTGTATAAACACTTTGTACTCTTTCTGCATTTACATTAGAAACCTCTCTACCTCCTTTGTATATATCACCACCCCTCATTGTATCTGAATGGTAAAGTGAGGTTTGCATTGTTGAGTCTTGATTTTCATCATCTTGATACCAAGTTCTATCACCACTTTTTCTTTCAATTACATCTCTGCTTATTGTTAATCCTTCAACTACATCTCTCTTTGCAGTATAACTATCAATACCACCAACAGAGTTTAACCAATGAAATCTTACAAATCCATAAGCATTTTTCTCATCTTCTCTATCTATAGTATAATATCTGTAATTTGTTGTTCTTCTTTCATTATAACCACCTACAACAGGGTCTGTCCACAAAGCAAATCTTGACATACTAACTCTATAATAAGCAGTATTTGATGTTATTTTATTACCTGTATATGCAACCCAATAAGGATAACCACCTATTGTAGTTCCTGCTCTACTAGCACCTATAATATTTGTAGTATTATTTATGTAATATGGAGATATGTTTTGAACAAACATTTGGGTTTGATAACCCTCTATCCATTCATATCCAGTATTTGAAAAAACAGTTTTAAGATTATCTTCAAAATCTCTTAGATAAAATTGATTTTCAGGAGTACCATCTGCTAAGTATGTTTCAACATATAATCCAATAGCACCAACATTATTATCCGAACCAGCACCTCTTATCTCGTATGATTCAGCAACCCTCATATAAAACTGTAAATACTCTGCTTGTTCATCTATTCTTATAGGTTTTTGAAAATCATAAGTTGGTGTGCCTGAATCTGTCCAATTTGGACATCTACTTAGGAATCTATATTTAGTACTTGAACTGCTACTCATATTATAACTGTCTGCATAATACACACTATCTTTCTCAAATTGATTTACTGAGTTTATAACAGTAACAGTCTTTGATGCCCCTCCATTACCTGCACTTACAATATCACCATCACCATTTATTATTTCATAGTATGGTGTTACTTTTATAGTCCTGTAAGTTCCGTTCCTAGAAACATTATAACTGCTTATTGGAGTACCCATTGCACCACCAGATGAACCAAGAACATTATCTTGCATTGTTAATCCACCATTCATACCTCCATAATAATTACCTTGCCAAGTACCTTTATTTATTGGACATAAACTATAAGAAAGTTCACCTGAAACTAATTGACTAATATCTACTGTAAATCTATGACCTAAAGGCTGACTTCCATCATCATATCTCTTATTTGCTATATCTCTTGTTTTTTTAACACTCCCTAATTCTTCCCAATATCCATCCCCAACAGTTGCCTCAACTTTAAAAGTAACAGCAACCAAATCACCATCACTACCTGAATAATTAGCAGCAGAAGGCTCTGTTCCTTCATTAACTCCTCCAGATGTCCAAAGAACTTGATACCTTAATGGGTCATTTGCACTTTTAAGGTAGTTACTCCTGTAACTCCAAAAAGAACCTGCTAAATTTGAGTTATTCCAATCTAATGGTTGTATTTGCCAACTTACTGTTCCGTTTACTCCTGCCATATCTTAATATATTTTATATTTCGTATTCAAATAACCCTTTATATCTTTTATTTCGTTATCTGTTAATACTCTGTTAAACACTATTACCTCCTCTATGTTATTACCTATATATCTACTACCATCACTACCTATATTAAATACCTCTCCAGAAAATGTAGTATTTTCATCCCAACCTAAAGCCTCTGATGAGGATTCTCCACTATTATTAATTTCAGATGTTAATCTGCCACTATTTTTATTGAATCTTGCTCTTACTATTGCGTATTCACTTGAATCACTACCATTAAAATAAGCAAGGCTAGTTCCATCAGTCAAATATGTGTAATGTTTATTATCTTTAAACCCAATATTTATTTCAACACTAGACCTTTTGTAAGAAAAAACACTAAAAGCATCTGCATCTACAGTATTTTGTTTTGCAACTGTGAATATTGTAAAACTACCATCATTAAGAGGGCAGTTGTTGTCTGATGTTATAGTATCATTAGTACCATCAAAAGAAAAATATGCTTTATCATTAGCACCATCATATCCATGTCTTAATGGTTGATTTGCTGTTGTTGATTGAGCAACATCATTACTATTTCCTGATTGGTCAGCCCAAGCACTCACTCTTTTAGATGCTATATCAAATGTAGCACCACTATCTGCTTTTAGCCACACCACTAAGTCAGAATAATCTGATGGGTAGTTTGAAACTGGTCTAAAACACTTAGTAAATGCACTCATAGTAAATGTTAGTTTTATTTGTACTAATCTATCATTTGCTACTTCTTTCACTCTTTCAATTTCAATACTCTCATCTTCTAAGTATGCTTCTACACTAGCATCTTGATAGTTTTTTAATACAAAATCTAGCCATTCGTTAGCCATATCTTGTAAATTATCCCATCTCTTTTGAAGTTCAACTACTGATTGTGCATCTTGAGAATATAAATTATAGAAATTTATTTCAAATGTGTATTCCTCTCTACCATCATATACTGAAGGTATAGTTGATTCAGGTGGTTCAACTAGCATTAATGGGTACTTAATGTCGTGGTCTTGGTTTACTTCACCTTCGTAACCAAACTTCACATCACCATAAGTCCATTTGCTGTCAAATACCTCTATTATGTCTGTTAATCTTGTTATTGCCATTATTACAATGTTATATTATTTTTATTATGTATTTTCTCCTGAACAGCAATTTCATAGTCATTTTTAGCAGTATTCCAACTTAAATAAGTTAAAACCTTGTATAAGTCTGTTTTCTTTACACTATCTATGTCGTTTTCACCATTCACTCTAAATATCCCTTTTTCTGCAACCATATATAAACTATTAAGCCAACCATAAGGCTTTATGAACTTGTTGTAGAGTCCAACTGTAGAAACTCTATTTTTGCTTCCTCCACTTCTTCCTCTGTTTTCCCCAAAAACATTTGGAAAGTCCTTGTTAATTTTACGCTTTGCATTGTCAAAAAAAAACTGAACTCCCACACGAAGTCCATTGTCAATTCTTTAAACTTTTCAGTTTTGGCAGGTATTGCATCATCATCATATTCCTCATCAGCCCTTCTGCAAAGTATTGCCATTTGTTCTGGTAATACATCAAACCTTCCATGTTTCATTATTTCTATTGTACTCTCTAAGTGAGTTGATTCAATATAATCTCCAAATGTGTTTCTTCTTAGAAATTCTTTTGGAAATAAATACTCCTCACCTTCAAATTCAAATTTATCTATGCCTTTTGGCTTATATTCTTCCAATGTTTGTGAGAATGTTGCTACTGCAGCATTTACACTATCAACATCTAGCATATTCATCTCATTAGCACTAACACCTGTAAGATATATGAAAATATCTCTATTCATCTTCAATAACTCCACTTCTGAGTGTTCTGCTTCAATAACATTACCCTCATCATCTCTTTTGTTGTACTGATTGATTATTGAGTATAGTCCACACCAATATCTAAGTGTTATATCCTTCCACTCAGTTGGAATGTCATAACTTTTTTCTTGAATTTTAATTTCAACCATATCTATTAATTTTTTGTTAAATCTAAATCTAAAATATCTTGCATTATTTTTTTACTTTCTTTTTCATCTATAAGAATATCTGCAAGTTCACTTGTTGCATTTTCGCAAATAGAACCAATTTCTTCTAAACTACTTCTCATTAAATAATCATTCTCCCCATCTTTTAATGCAGTTAAATAACCAATAGCAGTATAAAACACCATATTTGGTATTAAAAATATAAATTCCTCTAATAAACCCTCACCATCCCTCTTATCTACCATAGTTTCATGAAAATTGTTTGAATATAAGTAAACTGAGTTCATTATAT
>Ga0255048_10002396_pt1 | contig 11973 bp, 15 predicted proteins | sample JV7_2_2_MG_FD_183619 | JGI IMG/M metagenome (GOLD analysis project Ga0255048, IMG submission 183619) | Seawater microbial communities from Jervis Inlet, British Columbia, Canada - JV7_2_2 | ecosystem: Environmental > Aquatic > Marine > Inlet | place: Canada: British Columbia | collected 2016-10-06
GCATTTATAGAGCGCTCAAGTTCCTTGTTCTTCTTGATTAGGGCGTCGTATTGCTTGCCTAATTGTTCCTTGACAATTACGTCAATAGTTATTTTTGCGGAGCCGAAACTTTTAGCCATTTACGACCCCTTAAATGTAAAATCTAAGATCAAAACCCGCTGTTGAAAACGCACCATTTGCCGACGGTGTTGAAGAAACATAAATACCATCGCCTGGTGCTATAATCCTTGGTAACTTCCACGTATCCGCTGTCGTTCCTGATGATTGCCCGGAACGCTTGCCAATTGGGGCCCATGTTCCGCTACCAGCCGATGTTTTATAGATGATGTAATCCGCTGCTGTTGTGGCGGCACGTTTGATTGACCCATACCAATCAACAATCTCCACCCGGACGTCGTTTCCCACAAAGTCGCAACCCTGCGCGAAATAGACCGCCATCAACGTCCCGTTGTTGCCAGCTAAAAGTTGGGCTACATCGTTGCCGTCAATCGAACATGTTACAGCCCCTGCGGTTACACCCCCCGCCCCAGTTGTCAAGACCTTCATGCGATGAACAAAATAAAATTGATTAGTAAGAACTACAGGTGTTACGCCTGCCAGGGTTATCACCTCGCGAATCATCTGGTAATTGTTGGCACTCCCAAGAATGCCCTCAATTAGTACAGTCCGTGCCCCTGTCCCGGCGGCGGCGTCATTTGCTGAAGATGAAACAACAGAAGTCGCGGCGGCGGCAACTGCGAATGTTTGGGAGTTTCCTAAATCGGATACAATCATTTCAGTATTAAGTGACATTGAAGGACTGTCACCAAATTTGTTATACTCGTAGTATGTGCCAACCATATCCCTGCGGATTGGCCAGTCAGTAGCGTTCAAAGTGGACATGTGTATACCTCCGGTATAGGGACGGCGGGAGGGCGGCTGTCAAAACCGCCCAACGCGCAAGGGGGACGCGCCCGCCTGAATTGTTATTATTTTTTACTTTTGCGGCTTCTTTTCTTCTTTGGCTGTTCGCTCCAGATAGTCGGTTCCACTGGTTCCGCTTTCTTTTCAGCCTCAAAACGATCATTAAACGAATCAAAACATTCCTTGTCATGGGTGTATTTAACCTTGATCCGGCCTTTCGCCATGTGTCCGAGTAATACGTTTCTGTTCTGGCCGTAATCAACCCATTTACTCCGGCGGTCTAATAAAATCGGGTGATCATTCTCAATAGTTGGTGCTGCCATCAGTTCGGCTTTTGTTGGCTCAATCTTATTTCGTAATCTTGCCAGTGGATATAAACCTTTTGGGATTAGAACTCTCATTTCTATTTTCCTCTCAATTTTGAGACCTCAGCGTCAATTCTTGAAATTTCGACAAAGAGGTCTTCAGTTAGTTGATCATGGTTTAAATCGGCCCGTGACACGCTGCAGCCTGTGTCTGCCAACCTTCGTAATCGAAGAATTCTTCGGGACTCTTGTATTTCGTATTCGGAGTAGCCTTCTGCCTTGCTGCCATCTCCATTATGGAGAAGAAGGGTAAAGATGCAAGACCGAAGGCGTTTGAAAAAAAACCCGCTACCCCGTTATATGTGTCGGTATGATCATAAAAAAGCATCTGGCTCATGACGTTGATTTTCTTCCAAGTCGGGATCAGGTCAAACCAGTTTTTGATCTTTGTTCCGTATGATTTCTCATACGCTTTGATCTCTTTTTGGTTAGCTTCCAAAACGTCAACCGTAATTGCAATTTTTCCATTACCTAAAGCAGAATCAAAATATTCACCGTCCACATGGTCAACCAACCTATCATACCACTTCGGGTATACTGCACGGTGGTTGTCAACTAACTTGTACTTTTCTGATTTGACAAGTTTGGCCACTGAATTAACGGTTGACTTCGCCACACCCTTCAAAACTTCCAACGTTTCTTTTGTTTCCCGTTGCTTGACGGCGTATTCGTACATCTCTTGTGTTAATTTGCCGTCTTTTACTTGCTGCTGTAAAGTAGCAAGATAACGGAGCCATTTGGCGTGATCACCGAGCGGTTGCGGTTGCGCGTTCTCAATCAAACTGATTTGGTCAGTCACAAATTCATTGACAACGCTGTTTAGTTCGACCTCTGTCACGCCCCGGCTTTCGTCAACAATTTGTTTCATTTGCTGCGCCGTTAAATCCTCCATCACGGATGACGAAGAATCAACTTCGCCATCCGCTCCGGCTACTTCTGCTAAATAAATACGTCTCATACTTAACCCCTTTGGCTAATGTTTATTAAGTTAGACCGCTTGCTACCATTAAGAAACCGCTTGAGGAACCTTCAGCGTAAAAACCCTTTGCACTAAAAGCAACGACCGCTTGATCGTCTGCCGTGCCTGGGGCACCGGTTTCTACAAGTGCATCTTCACATGTAAATGTTATACCGCCAACTGTGATCGAACAACCCGTTCCAGTAGTCCCTACGATGGCGTCAATATCCGACTGATCAGCCGAAAATGTCCCACTAAATGAGGATTCAATAGTATTTCCAAGTAAGATGTTGTTAGGGTATAAGCCCGTGTCCCCTGCATCATGATGCGGAAATAGGGCCTGCGTCATGCTCACAGAGAAGTTCCATAATTTCGCGGCTACAAAGCTAACACCGCCAATTGACACGCTGGTAACGCTACCCCAACTCATGATCTGGTTGCCGGCGGCGGTTGGTGTGCTTGCCCACGTCACAGATACAGCAGACGGGGCACTCCCGGCAACGTCGCCAATAGTGGTTTTTGAGACACCCAACAGTTTTACAGTAAACGAACCGGATACCTTGCCCTCATGCGAACCGTTCATTTCAAAGTTCTCAGCATTGCCCCAACCGAAATACGTCTGATTGGTGTCGTCCCACATCCATTCAAAATAAGGGGCCTCTGACGTGTCCAAAACAGGAACGCAGACGCCAGCAGCGGGAACGGTTGTCAAATCTGGGTATGTTCCGGTTCCTGCGTCTTGACCAATCCATGATGGAACAATCTCGTTTAAGATTTCCGGCGACCAATCCTCAAAGGAAACATTCAAAACCCATTGCTGTGTTCTTTGTTCAACAGCAGTAGCGCCGCGTGTGGTTTTGGTTGAGCCCGTGTTATCGTGAACGGTGATTTGTTCGATGGTTCCTGCGGCACTATCAGGGGCCACAATTAAGTTGACCCAATCCGTCGTGTATTGAGTTATGGCGGTTGGCAAATCGGCCACACCGTCAAAGCTTGACGTTCCGCGTGTTGATTGCTGGGCCGGGTTTACGGATAACTTTCTAAGTAGTGAGAATTTTTCAGCCATTCGCTGGCCTCCTTAAGATGTGGGTTGTGTTTGTATTTGGGCGGTTATAAAAAACTTTGCCCGTAATGCGTATCTATCGTTGTTTAAATCTTCCAAATCAGGCATTGATTTCCACTCCGAAAACCTTAGAGCCGACATAGCTGGCAACGTGTTTTGTAATGCCGTCGAATCATTCAAAGGAACCTGTCGCACAATGTTAGTCAATGACCCATCTGGGAACGCCAGAGAATTTTCGTCAAAGGCGTTTGATACTTGCGCCATCACTCGTGAATATTGGTTTATCAGATTGGTTTTACTATTTGACACGTCCAGGTAAACAAAGAGGAACGTCGCAAACTGCTCTTGATTCCCGCCTATATTTTTAGCCTTTGATTTTACAACTAAAGGCATGTAAACAAATGACAGGGACGGTGTTTCCATCTTGTGAGCACTCTTAACCCAGAACGGCTTACCCGTTTTTGAGTCGTTTTTATCGTTCAAAATAGCGGCGTTTTCTTCTATAAGGTCATAAAATACCCACCCGTCCTGCTCAAAGTATGCCCGGCCTGTCAGGAAGTCTTTAAACCATTCAATGACCGTTTTGGTTATGTCGTATTTATAGCCAGAAAACAAGGCGCTGTCAGTGTTTGAATCCCCGCTATCACCTTCAGCATTAGAACAAAATACGCGATAATAATACGTAGTTCCCTCTACCAATGCGGCAAAGTCGGTGCCGTCATCAGTGTATGAATCTGCATCTGCTGCCAATACGTGAGACGATTCCACAGTGGCGAAGTTGTCAAGACTACGTTGGATCGTGTAGGAGGTTTCGTTTGTGGCGTTGTCAGTCCATGCCACTTCGATGTCTTCGTTGCCTGGAGTGGCGGTTAAGTCTGTAGGGTCTGCTGGGGCTAATGAAAATGTATAATCAACAGAATCAATTATCTCTTGCGCCGTCCATAAGCGTGAAGCAAGTCCGTAGCCCTCTAAGTAATAATATGCGTCACGACCTGGGCTTACGTTTGCCTTGGCACCTGACACCAAATCCTCCCAAAATATATTCCAGGGGCCATTTGTAGTTACCAAAGTCGCAACTTCAACGCCGTTCTTGTAAACCTTAAACTCCTCTGTTGCCTCCTCACCGGTGAAAACCCAAAAGTCGAAATCATCTTTCGTTACTTCGTTGGGGTCTGCTAAAATAGACGCACCAACCGCAGACCAAAGATCAACAAGACATTCTACCTTGTCAAGAGTGTATCTTGCAGTTATTTGGGTTCTTGAGGCGTTCCCAAATCTAAAAATGTCACCTACGTGGGTATCAACACTTGTCGGGCGCATTGCCCGCCAAAAAGAAGTGAATTCCTTACTCGCCTGGATTGCACTCCAATCCATTGTGGGGTTTTCAAGGGTTTTACCAACATGATCTGTCTGGACATCAAAGCAAACAACTGTTGACCCCTGCTGTGTGTCAGTCTCCGGCTGGTTTATGGCGGTACCTTGTGTAAGAGCTTTGCTGGCTACGGTATCGACCCACTGCGATATTTTACCAGCAGATTCCGTTACTCCAGAACTGGCGTACCATGCGTATACTAAATCTTGTTGCGGTATTGCACTCATTTTAAAGCCCCTGGTAATGATTCAAAGTATTCTTCAGGAGTCCAGAATTCGATACTTGTGTTGTTTTTAACTTTTTTATTCCCCATTAAAGCGTCAAGCGCACCGTTTCCTCTTAATGGTATAAAGAAATTGTCTTTATAGTTTTCAGTATCCGGGTGTCTCCTGCCATCGGCAGTACAATACTCTTTTGTGAGTGGTTCCCCAAATGAGTTTAGCTCCTCGGTTGGCAGGTTTTTCATCATATCCAAATATGCAGAAATAAGATCAAAAACTGACTTACCAACGCACCTGACATACATTTGTCTTTCTTCTGACATTATAACCCCGTCACAATGTAAATTGATAGCATTATCAAAAGTATACCGGTTCCGAATAGTGTTGAGCGTTTCATTAATTAAACCTCGGAAATGATTGTTTAACTATTGAACTAAGTTGGCCCGATTCCATTTGCTTTATTATTTTGTAGCCGGAAAATGACAAGTAATCCATTCCAACATTTTCAACATCCTCTTGAGCAATCACGGCGGCATAATCCCCACCATCACCTTGCGCACTGGCTACCAATTGAACACCGAACATTGTTGGGCTTGCCTTGATGCCCTTGGACAGCTTCCCGGTCTTAGTGTGCTGAACCGTTAAATGATCAACCTCACCAAGCTTTTCGTGCCAGTATGTGTTCAGGAATCGAATACCGCCGGGATCAGGAAAGTCGCCGTCAAGCCGGGCCGCTGCCAGATATTCGGCTTCCTCACCTATTTCTTTTATAAAATGGCGACGCCCGTCATCTACTTCCCGGCGCAAGTCAGCAAAAATATTTTGTATTTGGTCAAGACCTTGTATGGTTGCCGGCATCATTTAACCTTATTTAGGAAGAAGCACACTTACATTTTTAATTGCCGGTCGCCATTGCACTATGGCTTTGTTTAATATTTCAAAGTTCATGCCGCTTTCGCCATCGCCGTCAACGTCAACATCATCGGTCATACGGATATATGATCTTGCGATGTTTATCATATCATATTGTAGTTTTGTGGGGAAATCGGCCCATGTAGCGTAGCCAATATCAACCGTTATTTGGGTGTTACCGCCCACCACGTTGTAATAGTAAAACGGTTCCCCGAAGTCATAAGCGTATACTTTCGCGTCTTTTTCTATAAATTCCCAATTATCCGTCGAATATTCTGTGTATGTTGCATCTGAATCACTGGTTTTGTATTCTATTTTGGTAACATCGGTTACGCTTGGCCCAACTTCTAAAACCTTTTGACCGGAGCCGGGCATAAGAATTGTATACCCGGTCTCGCGGTCAAATTTGCTTTTCAAACGGCGTTCCACAAGTTCAAACATGTGCGCAAACATAGATTCGTATGACAAGTATTTGGAAGTGTCTGCTACTACGCTTCCCTCCACTTGCAATTGGTATGCTGCTATAAAATCAGTTTTGAACGTTGCGAAAGTTGCCATTTTTTAATCCTTAAGCCGCTGCGTATGAAATGTAAAATTCGTATTCAACAGCCGTGGCCGCTGCCGTTGCACTTGCAGCAACATTAACCAGCGTGGTAACGTCAGCAGAATCATACGGCGTTACATAATAGCGGGTTTCAGCAGCACCAACACCACCAGCACCTGTCATCACTACTGTGCCGATTGTAGTAGTTCCGATTTTTAATGTTACTGTGATGGTCTCGGCATCAGGCAACTGCGTTGTTGTCAATGCCGGAATTTTGATACCGATTTTCATCCGTCCACGGTCGCCCGCTGGGATAGTAATGGCGTCGCTGTCAGCATTAGCCCCACCAGCGGGCAAGGCTTTCGACTCATACAAAGCGGCGTCAATAGGATCAAAAAAGATTGCGTTTAATTGTGCCATTTGGACACCTCCTTATACAATTTCGCCGTGCATAATGGCGTTAGATTGGATGATCCGAACACCGTCAAGGATGGCAATATTGCGCCCGTCCTGTTCGCGTTCGACGTTTAAATTCAAGGTGGACAAGTCGTTCATAAACTGGCTCCAGGACGTTGGGTTTAAAACGCAGACATCTGGGTTTTTGCCAGTAGCAAGGCGCGACTTCAGCATCATCTCATCCCAAAGGTCGTAAGTCATTCCCTTGCCGCTGTCACTTGTCAAGTTCTTGATACGGAAAGCAAAATACTTGTAGCTGGTGGCCAATCCCCAATCACCGTGTATCCACATTTCTTCGCCAATCAGCGGCAAGCTATTAAGGCCCGTCAAGGTCTCTTGCTTCCAATTTGCCGAGAAGTTCATTCCCTCCAGCGTGTTATAATGCAACCCGAATTCCTCGCCGGTATGCAAAAACCAAGCTGATGTTTTTTGAGCTGCAGTGGTTCCACCAGCGTCTTTAACAAAATCATTGCCGGTGATACCAAGGTCGGACATCATGGCAATCATTCCTTGAGACGAATCAACATCAATAACATAATCAGGAATAAACGGATTTGTTACATTCGTTTGTCCTGATTGGCCATAGATAGAGTTAAAATCAACACGCCAGAAGCGCCCCATCAATGCTAGCTTTTGCTTCTTAATCTTCCAACGGTTGATAAAAGAAGTTCCGCCTTTTTCCATCCGCTTAAGTGTTGCACGATCCACCGCCAGCATATCATCATGCTCCTTGGTGGAATAATTGCGGAAAATTGGGGTTGTGGGGTATTGTGCCACGCCGTTATTGATTTTTCGCTGGTATGATTGCGGAAAAACGGTTTGAACTTCATACTCCTGAGTGGCATCAAGGGCAGTTACAACCGGGATCACGCCGCCCATAAAATTAGTCGGTGACAACACCTCTGCAACAATGTCGCCGCCTTTGGAACGGTTCTCATACATAGCATCAATAATATTAAATGAAGGAGCTGTATTCGACATTATTTAGCCTCCTCTGGTTCGGTATACGTCTTGCCCGCATACACATAGGTTTTCGTCTTGGTTCCTGCGTTGTCGCCGCGTTCGCCGCGTCCACTTTCAAGAAATCCGGTCAACTCTTTGACAGTTGTCAAGATACCGTCGTTTGCTTCCTTAAGTGCGACGTTGCCAGCTTCCACGGTTTCAAATTTGTCCGCCAATTCCTTGACGGTGTCGGTTAACGTTGCCAGGTCATCAGCTCCAGATTTCTCTTTTGCTGTTTGGCTGGCTTTCAAGGTTTCATTTTCGTCTTTTAAGGCGTCATTTTCAGCCTTCAAAGTCTCCTGTGATTCCTTCAATGTTTGGATAGCGGTTGTTAATTCGGAAACCGCTTCTTCGTCGGGCTTTTCCTTGCTATAGCCCAACATCTCAGCTACACTTTTCATAGTGTCTCCTTTGTTGGATTCTGCGGGAGTGCCCGCGTCAGTTGTGCCCTCATTATTGAAGGCGTCAGTGAACTCTTTAACAGTCATAACATTAGTTATTTTTGTGTCTTTGGTTAATAGGTCTGGTTTAGGGGTCAACGCGCCGTTCAAAATAGGCCATTCCAATATCTCCCCGGTATCTTTATCGTAATCATACATGATCGGGTGGGTTAATGAGGAAACGAACAACTTCCCGTCTTTAACGTCTTGTTCGATCTGTGTCCCTTTGAATTCGTCAAGTATTTCCAAGTCGCCTTGGTGGTTAGCGCCATTCTTTCGTAGGTTCGTTATCTTTGCAACGGTGGCGGACTTGAACAACTCATCCCTTCCGTGTCGATAATCAAGATAGATCACCTCTTTTCCCTTTAGAGCGAAATTAGTGTTCTCGCTAAACCAGTTCCCGGATTTGTAATCCTTTGGGCCGTTGTCCGTGGTGGCGAATGTGGCCACAAGCCCGGATTCTTTAACGGTTACTGTGTTTTTTTTGTCAAAGTTGATTAGGTTTTCCATTATTTACCCCCAATCGTTGCGACGTATTTGGTTCTGCGTATAAGCATTGTCGTGTAGTGAATACCACCTACAAAAACAATAATAACTTCCATTCCAGCGCAAGTTGGGCCAGTCCAGACAGAATTCATGTAAAAGAAGGCAATCACCAGAAAGGCACACCCGTAACTCAATAATATTGCCAACCCGGCTACCTCACGAATGAAAGCCAGAAGATTCCTGTTAGCAAGGCTTGTTGTCAAAGAATCGTTCAAATCAAATCGCATGTGAAGGTCATCAAACTTTTTTGACATTAATTTTACCTCATTCATAATGTCATCTAAGCTGTAATTTTCATTTGATTCTGGCATTCATTATCCTTATCTCTTCTTTAACATTAGATATGGCGTCGCAATATCCTGCATACTTCTTTGAAACAATCGGCGCCCGTTCTTCCCAATCTTCTGGTATTGATGGGTTCATTCCGTATACTGTCATATCGTGGGCCGCCAAAACCTCAGTCAAGTGCCAGATAGAAAGTTGTTGCTGAACAACAACGTTTTCAAGTTGCTTTTGACTTTCTGACAGTATTTTGTTCCCTTCGACATGTCCGGCTATGATTGTGTCGATAACTTCTTTATGCTTGGCGGTCATCATCTTATACTGATACAAAACTAACCCAACGGCGGCCCCAGCTATCGACAAAGCTGTGACTAACTCAAAGCCGCCTGTGAAAACGGTATCAGTCAAGCACAGGGCCAGGACAACCTGCGAAACACAGGATTAATACAAAAAGGATCATTTGCCAGTTTTCTATAAAAATAAGTTTCAACTTGTCCATTGTCTAGCCCTTCGAGATTCGCATTACTTCAGCGTATTCAACCTTGCCAAATTCGATCAAGTTCATGATCTCAATCATGTTGCCCATTGGATCGGAAAAGAGGCGTTTGATCTCTGGGATGAAATCCTCAATCACGGCAACACCTTCTGTAATGTCCTTGCGTTCATCCAGTAACTCAGCCAGAATAGGCTTGATGTCGCTTGCGTCCCAGCCGTCCTCTTTTGCCTTGATGATCGTGGCCATGATCTGAGCAATACCGCCCAACGCCTCAATGATCTCTTTTAATTTATTGTTCGTCGGATTGTCGTCCATCGTCTTCTTTCCCTTCGTCGTTAGTGTTAATATCGGTTTCATCTTCTTCAATTGGTTCAGCGTCCGGGTCGTCTTCTTGCCTGACTTCGGACGCCAATTTCGAACCAATCTCTACCACTTTTATCTTATCGGCTTGCGCCTTCTCTAATTCTTGTGTTGGGTTGACATACGTCGGGGATAACTTAAGCTTATCAGTCACATGACGTTGATACACGATGTTAACACTGTCAAACAACGGGCCTGACACTTGCGGCAACGTGTTGGTGTTGTATTGTTCTGATTCGGTTTCTGACTTGTCAGAGTTTAATCCGCTGGTTGTGTCCATGAACACGACCGAGGCAGGAACTCTAAACCATCCCATGATTTTACGATCAACGTCCGACGATTGGCCTTGCATCCCGGAAAAGTCCACGTCAGCAGACATGGACTGAAAGTCAAGGGTTACGCCTTCAGGAATTGGGATATATGTGAGGCTGAAGTTTTTATGCACACCACCGCTGGCGAATGCGGCGCGTATTTGTTCGTCAACTGGTTCAACGTTGTAAGTCCCATCTTCGTTCGGCTTGCCTTGCCCCTCATAGAAAGCGGTCTCTTTTCCGTCCGGTGCCGTGGCCACAATAACCCAAGAACCTTGGAACCCGTCCCCTGTGAATTCTTTTGCCGTGTTGATCTGCTCAAAGTCAAAGGATAGTAAATTCAAGATACCAAGCGGAAACGTCCCGAACAGGTTCAGGTAGTCGCTAAACCCTTTTATATAGAACATGTATTTTTTGCTTATATCAATCTGCGGTAGGTATTCAAACGTTGTGAACGAATTGAGCTGGTATTTTTCATACCATTCTGCTATTTCTGCAGCCCCGTCGTACGGACTATATTTCCGAACGTAACCGTCAACCTCGCCGGTTACGGTATTGATAGCTTTTTCAATTTCAACCGGGTTGTGGGCACGGAATCCCAAAAGGGAAGGGACTGTCGTTATTCCATTTTCCGAAACGGTTACAGCCCCAAAAATTGGCTCAACCGGAACGTTGCCTGCAAACTCAAGAGAATAATGTATCGCGTTGCGCCAGAAATTACCGTAATCTGACAAGTTGCATCGTTTCAAAATCTTGTCAGTTTCTTCTTTTTCCGCGTCCGTTGGGTTGTAGTTCTTGTCCACAGGCTGGTAAGTAATGCCCTTTGTGGAATCGTTTTCCAGTGCGTTAATGCAGATTGACGCCATTGGGCTATTGGATATAAAGGATCGGTATTCTTCGATAACGGAAAGCTGAACTGTGTGGTGTGTGGCTTTGTCTGTGGGAACTAAATTAGTATCAACGCCAGGGGTTTGTATAGCCTCTTTGAACGTCTTCGGTTCTGTGGGCTTGGTATAATTGGTTCCCTTAATCGACGGCTTTATAATGTCGTCAATTTTGGAGCCGTTCATTCTTGTATTACTCTTAAAACCTTTTTTCATACCCAACCCATAGGAAAGTGTATACTTTTTGCCACAAATGTAGTGTATACTATGGGCCAAGGTTTGTCAAGTGTTTTCTTTACGACATGTATATTTTTTGCCACATTGAGGATAAAAAAAATACCGGGGCTTTAGTTTGCCCCGGTAAAGCTCAGGGTTACTTGGTCTGGTACTTCAAGCGTGGGTACCCAAATTACCTCCAGACCGAGGGCCGGTTGAAAACCCTGCGAACAATCTTAAACCGGCCTTTATAGGTAGCACCCGTACGCCCGTCGGAATACGTCACTACCTAATTGTTTTTTTTTATATACCCGGCTCAGTTAAGAACCGGGGTGCACATGGCTGGACTCGAACCAGCAACCTCCCGGCATACTTTTACCTTCGGCGGTTTGGGGGCCGGGCACTCTACCTAAAAGGGCTTTCTAAGCCTCCAGAGCTACATGTACAATTTTTATTAAATCTGGGTGTTAGTCACAAAAAGTCTAACACCATCTAATACGGTGGGTTCCCATTGTTTCCCCAATTTATTACACACCGCCCGTTTATCGCTATTCACTAAGCCGTGACACCAAGTGAGGTCATGGCGCGGGCGGTGCTTGCCGGGTAACGGCATTTTTTATAATGTCCCTGATTCTTTTGTTT
>Ga0255048_10002397_pt1 | contig 11972 bp, 13 predicted proteins | sample JV7_2_2_MG_FD_183619 | JGI IMG/M metagenome (GOLD analysis project Ga0255048, IMG submission 183619) | Seawater microbial communities from Jervis Inlet, British Columbia, Canada - JV7_2_2 | ecosystem: Environmental > Aquatic > Marine > Inlet | place: Canada: British Columbia | collected 2016-10-06
GAGGGCGGCCGCGCATCCCAGGAGGAGGAGACGTTTCATACGTGTTCATTCTCGTTGCTAGTCAGCCGTAAACATCGGCAAGGTCAGGATCGACCAAGAGCGAAACCGCATTCGATTTCCCAACTCGCTGTCGTCACCAGGCGGATGGGTTGCTCCGGCGGGTCGATCAACCTTCCAGTATTTTCTAGAGACAAACCTCTATCCGTCACTAAACTCATTCAGAGCGCGGGAAAACCTGTCTAAGAGGGGTTACGTGACTACCTCCATACGCCGTCGTCGGCTCATGCTTGCCCTGTCGGTCCTGGCATTCGCCATTGTCCCGTGGCTCCTGGCCCCCGGAAGCGCGGCCGTTGCGCAAGTGGATACTTCGACCACCACCGCCCCGACCACGACAACCACCACGACACCCACCACCACAACCCGGCCGCCCACGACCCGGCCTCCGACAACCCGCCCGCCGGCGACGACTACGACCACCACCACCACGCTGCCGCCCACCACCACGACGGTGGCCACCACAACAACCACGGTCCCCCGTTCTACGACCACCCGGCCCCCACCTCCCTCGACAACGACATTCGTCCCGGTCACTCCCACTTCGGCCTTCGTACCGCCACCACCACCCGGCGGCACCGATACCGACTCAGGAGGGGGACTGCCGGGATGGAGCCTCCCCTTCCTGGGAGCCGGCGCCATGCTGGCCGCCATCGTTCTGGTCACCGGACTGCTGCGTTTCGTGACCAGGGGGATCCCCGCCATCAGACGGGGCCTCGGATCACTCAGCTACAAGGTCCAGAACGGATGGGCCACGCGCGGCGACGAGCACACGCCAGAGCCGACGCAGTTCACCGCCTCCCGTCCGACCGTTGGCGGCCGCGTCGGAGGCTTCTTCCTGGTCATCACCAGCCCCTTCCGCCGCCTCTTCGGGCGCAGGAAGCGGTCGGCCAGGCGCATGCGGATCCATCGCCAGGCGACGCCGGGCGGAATCTGGGACCGTATCTTGTTGCGCGTTCGTATGACCAGGGCCCGCTTCACAAGAACTCGCTCATCGGTGGAGGGCCAACGCCGGTACTGGTGGCTACGGTTCCGCCGCTTCATCCCCTGGCTCCGCTAGACGCCTACGGCCATCAGTCCAATCGGCCTATGATGCCGTCCGTCCGGGGGTGTAGCTCAGTCCGGCAGAGCACTACGTTCGCAACGTAGGGGTCACGGGTTCAAATCCCGTCACCTCCACCTGGATATAAGGGTCGGCCGACCTACGGCGCATGACGCGTTCGGATGCCCGGCGCCGAACGGGCGCCCCAGGTCCCTCTTACCTACCTCCACCCCGCGTGTCCTGACGCCTTGATTTCGGGGATCGCACGCGCCGATCCTGAGTCGTCGTCTGCGAGCCAGTGCGCATAGATGGCCATGGTGATGGCCGGCGAGCTATGGCCGAGCCGCGCGGCGATCTCCGTGAGCGGGCGCCGCGCCTCAAATAGCAGTGAGGCGTGGAGGTGCCGCAGGTCGTGGGGCGTAACGCTCACCCCGGCCTGGGCGCAGGCTGGTTGCCAAAACCTTGCCCGGAAACGCCGCGTCGGGAGCAGAGCACCGGCCGGAGCTGGGAATAGGAAGCTCTCTGCTTGCAGGCCCAGTGTGGAGATGTGGTCGAGCAGAAGCGACAGAAGCCAGTCTGGAAGAGCATTGGTACGCACCGCTGCTTCAGACTTAAGAAGAGCGCCGATTACTTCGCGACCTGATTCGTTCGTCGTGATTGCTCGCCTGATCGCGACTTGAGCCCTCGGAATCTGGCTCACGTCGCCTACCTTCACTGCCAAGGCCTCACTTATGCGACAACCGGTTCCGACGAGAAACGACACGAGTGAGGGCATCGGGATATGTCATGCTGCAGTGGCCAGCCGCCCCTCAGATCGGATCGTTGCCGATGCCAGACGAATGGCCCCCTCTCGCCGCCGATATTGCCGAGCTTCCCGTCGATGAATTGGCCCTACGCATGCTTCGCAACTACGTCGCTTCGAACACGGGCCAATTCCACCGAGGCAACGCTACGAATCCGTCGATGTGGCAGAACTTCGGACCCGGTTACAGCAACATCCAGGTGCTCCGAGCACTCGCCGAGGCTTACGACTGGCTTATGTTCCACGGCCTCGTCGCAGTGAAGGAGAGCAATGTCAGCGGCTGGGCATACATAACAGAGCGGGGGCGAGCAGCCGCTGAGGACCCCAACGCAGCCTCAACGATCAAAGCCATCGAACGTCTCGACGTAGATCTCCACCCCCTCCTCGCCACGCGGGTCCGGCGCCAATTCCTCCTCGGCGAATACGAGGCAGCCGTATTGCTCGCGTTCCGTGAGGTCGAGATTCGAGTCCGTGACCTCGGCGGATTCGACGCGTCAGAAATCGGATCAACGCTCATGATGAACGCCTTCAACCCCGACAAGAGCGGCCCCCTCGTCAACCCGACACTCGAAACCGGAGAGCAAAAGTCCATTCAGTTCCTGTTCGCAGGTGCCATCGGCGCCTTCAAGAATCCGTCTAGCCACCGACAAGTGGACTACGGCGATCCCACCGTCGCAGCCGAGGCCGTCCTGCTAGCCGACCTCCTCATGCGACTCCTCGACCAGCTACCCGAGTTAACGCCAGCGGTTCAGATGCCCGGCTGCTGAGCGATTCTGAGCGATCTCATGCCATTGTGGCGTCGGTCAACTCGGGTATCGCCGCCGCTACCGCCATTTCCGACACCGGCTCCTGTCCTGTGTAGGTGTGATCGGTCACGGTGGGAGACATCGAAATGATCGGGTTCCGTTTCCGCGACGCTGCTAATGAGCTCGACCGAGAGCACGCCGAGATACCGATAATGCCCGTCCTCGTTCACCTGCTCTACGAAGCGCAACGGCAGGTCACGAGCAAGTGGAGTCGGTATCCCACCGACACGGCAATCGGGCTGGGCCGGGGATGTCACGACTGGTCATGTTCCCATTCGCGTCATAGGCGTAGTCATTGGTGTCGTATTTGGTGACCGCATGCGGGTCGGTGTCCACACCGCTGTGGGTGAGGGCGACTTGGTTGCTGGGGTCTTAGGGGTGGAGATGATCGGATTTGAACCGACGACCCCCTGGTTGCAAACCAAGGTCAGGGGGTCAAGCAGCAACTGCGATTCTGCCGAAGACCCTGCTACTACCTGCGTTTCCTGTTGTCATTGGTTGGTGTCGTTTAGCGTCGGTTCGTGTCCTTCTGTGTCCGATTTGTGTCCAGTTGGAGAGTGCCCGAATCACCGGATTGCCCAATGTGCGGTCCGAAGTCCTGCAAGCCCCTATGTAACAGCAAACAGTGTGTAGACGATCAGCAACAGGGAGGAAGCGAGTGCCGCGAGCGGAGCCAAGGCCGCGAATACGGATGAGTATTTGTCCGAATGGATTACCGAGCCAAGCCCCTCGAGCTCGGGGTCCCTGATCCAACGTATCCCTAAGTATCCGAACAGCCCGCTCAATGCGAGAGCAGCCACAACACCGGGTATTCCCATTTACTAAGAGCCTCCCTATCTGATCTGCCAACTCCAACCAGGCCCTAATCTCCCACCGATACTGATACCCAAGCTCCACTCAGAATACGGTCCCTCTCTTTCGAGATTGCCGTGGTTGAGTTCGAGTCGGGTGCAGATCAGTGTCTGACAGCCCTGACGAACGCTTCCAGGTCACTGCGCTCCGCGACCTTCCTCCAGATCACCCGCCGTTTTCCGTGACTCTCCATGAAGAGGAGATCCCGCTTCTCGCTCATGGCGACCGGGAGCGAGAGACGACCCCACAACCTGCCAGGGGATCGGACCACAAGATGGCCTCCATTGGCTGTTGGCTCGAGCAAAGGCACACGCTTCCATGCGAGGTACGACACTTCAACAAGGATCACACCACCAACGATGGCCACCGCGACTCCTGCCACGCGAATCCATGTAGCTGAAGGTACAAGATCGACCAAGAATGCCCCTGGCCAGACGATGAACGCGGTTCCGGTCGCCAGCAGAAAACCCGCGATTGTGAACAACCGCATGATTCCGGCCTTGCTCAGCCTGACCTGCGGAATCTCCGACATCGAGTCGGATGGATCAATCCTCTCCACCTCTCACCTCCTCAATCAAAGCCACAATGAGTTTCACTGCGCTTGCTTCCACGGCGTAGCGAGCACGTAGGAACGTTCAGCCACAAGTTCTGTCACTGCCGCGGCGGCTACTCCGCACACGACTCCCGTGAGGCCACCACCGCAGGTTCTATATCCCTTCGCAGCCGCACCAGCCGCAGCGGCCCACGCCAGACCCTTGCGCGCCACGAAGTCTGCTGTCGCGAGCGGCCCCTGGCCTCGGAGGATTGCCTGTGCGTCGAGCACAAGAAAGATCACCTCGATGCTGTCACCAACAATGCCCGCAGCTTGGAGTGACTTGAGCAGTGCACCTGGCTCCACATGGCCAAGGAAACCAATGTCATTACTGAACACGACCATGGAATTCACATCCCCGATCGGGACCACGGTCGGACTCAAATCGCGTGTCAGCTCCCAGCGAATAACGCCGTCAGTACCGAGGACCTTACGAGCAACGTATAGGGGCTCGAACTGGATGTTCTGCCATTCGATTTCCTCAGCGCTGTATTGGAGTAGTCCTAGCGCACTGAAGAATTCCGAGGTGAGGTCCTCCCCTGAAATAACGCCCACGTATCGACCCGCAGGTTCCTGCACTGGATACCAGGCATTTGTCCTATCGATGCGGCGGTTCCTCTCAAATGTAATCGCCGTCCTCTCAGAGGGGAGCTGCCCACTTGGATCAACGAAATTGACGGGGTTGTTGCGGACATAGGCGTATCGGTTGAGGTCTTGTGGGTCGGCTGCGTTGGGGATGATGCTGTCGGGTGAGATGAATCGTCCGATTCCTGGGTCGTAGTAGCGGGCGTTGTAGAACATGAGATCCGTGGCCGCATCAGCGATCTGCCCTGTGTAGGTGTGATCAGTTTCGGTGGGCGCGGAACTGCCTCGGGGGGCTCCGTATGGTGAGTACCGGTGCACGGCTACTGACCCACTTGATTCGTCTCTCGTAAGTGACGTAGACCCCAAGTGGTCTTGGGCCAGGTAGTGCAGGTCGCTGTCATTGCGAACGGCGACTGACCGTCCTCCAAGCGTGTAGTAGGAGGTTTCGGTCGTGTTCGCGCCTGCTGTTTGGTATTCGTAGACGCCACCACCTACATACACGGTTGATTCTGATCCGGTGGTTGTCTTCACTCGGTTGCCATCCGCGTCATACAGGAAACTCGTAGTCACCGAAGTGTCGGCGACTGATGCGAGCTGGTGGTTCTCATCCCAAGTGAGTGTTTGGGTGTCACTGGGAATGTCGCGGCTGGTCATGTTGCCATTGTCGTCATAGGCGTAGTCATCGGTGCCGTATTTGGTGACCGCATGCGGCCCGGCATTCACACCGCTGTAGTCGAGAGTGACTCCACCTTTCTTAGTGAGGTTCCCAATCTCGTCGTACTCGTACGCGTAGTAGTAGGGGTCGGGACCGTTGGACCGATACCAGCGGCACAGGTAGTCACCAGTGAACCCGGTCGTCATCCGTCCGAGGTCGTCGTATGTGAAACACTGAAACTGATCATTGACCACGGTGTCATCCCAGATGCGGGTGATCAGGCTGGTGTCATCCCGGTCATAGTTGTAGTCCTGACTGATGGTTCCCGTACTGGTGCCTTGGCGGACCAGAGACCGTTCCAGGCGAGTGTGCACGTCATAGGCCGGATCCCAATACAACCCATCCCCATCACCGGCTTGTTGAGCAGTGATCTGCCCAACTGGATTCCAGGTGGTGGAGGTTACGTAGTCATCGTTGGTGTAGGTGCCGTCACCTTCGAGGGTTTCTGGCAGGCCGGACACGGTGTCGTAGTCGTAAGTGATAACTTCGTCGGTGTTGCCGGTGGTTCCGTCCGGGTAGGCGCGGGTCACGATGTTGCCGGCGTGGTTGTAGGTGAATGCTTCCTTGAACACTTGCGAACCGGGCATGGTGAGTGTCCGGGACAGGACTCGACCCGCATCGTCATAGGACAAGTGGTCGACTCTGACTTCACCGGCCGATGGGTGTGATTTGGACCAGCCCAACGCACCACGTACGGCGAGTCGTAGGCGTACTCGGCCAGGACTGTTCCACTGGCGCTATCAGCGCGGCGTTTCAGGACCCGGTTGACGTCGTCGTACTCAAAGAACAGCCAGTCACTTTCACCGTCTTGTTGACTGGTCAGGTTCCCGATCTTGTCATAGACGTAGGTCCAGTCACCCGAATCGGGGTCATCCATGGTGCGTTTCTGACCCAACCGGTCATAGGTCATGCTGGTGGTGTTGCTGTCATCATCGGTCACGCTGGTGAGATTCCCCGACAGGTCATAGGCGTAGTCGGTGGTGTAAGTGGCCGCTCCGTTGTGTTCCTCCACCTCGATCAGTTGCCCGAAGGCGTTGTTCTCATAGGTGGTGTCGTTGTCTTCGGGGTTGGTGGTTTCGACCTCCCACCCATCGGACACGCTTTGAGATGACCAGACGGTGGTGGAACCTTGTTTGCGGGTCACGGTGGTGGTGTTGCCTGAGTAGGTGGTCTCATCGTGGACTACACCCCATGAGGTCCACACGTCACCGGCAACATAGGCGGCACCTGGGGTGTTGGACACCTGGAATGGGATTCCCTCCCGGACCAACCGTCCGTCAGCGTCGAAATCAACCAACCTCACCACTGCTTGGGCGGCATTTTGGGGACGCGGCGCATCAGTTTGTACGACGCGGCCGAGACCGTCGTAATGGGTAGCTGCGGTGACGAACACGTTCGGGCTCGACTCGAGGAGACTGGTGGTGGTGAGCACCATCGTGTCATCAGTCGAAGGCTCATTTTCCCGATCCGGATACGTGTATGTGTACGCCACTCCGTCGGTGCCACTGGGGTCGGTGGGACGCTCCACCCCCAGGAGCCTCCCAAGCCCGTCATAGTCAGCCTTGGTGACCTCACTATTGGGGTCGGTGACCTGGGTTACTACGCCCAGTTTGGGATCAGTCACATACAACGTGTCCTGTGACAGCGGGTTAGTGACCTCATCAACGTGACCGAACGTGTCGAAATCGAAACTGGTCGCGTTGCTCTCGGCATCGGTGAACGACGTCACCCGCCCCTTGCTGTCATAGGCAGTGACACTCTGGTGGTAGTAGTACGCGGCGATATCAACCGCCAGGTCCTGGTAATACACGCGGGTATGGGTCGGGTCACCCTTGGTGGGTGAATTCCAGTAGTACGTGTTGTTGTCATAGAGGATCTCAGTGCGGGCCAACTGATCGGCGAACGCGGCCGGGTTATTGGCGTTACGCCACCCCGATCCCAAGCTCACGACCTTGGGCCGGTTCACAATGTGTTTCGTGGTGTTGGCCGTGTACTCGTATCGCACCGTGCGTTTGGCTTCGCCCGCTGAGTTGTCACCCAACAGCCGTTCAAAGGTCACGTTCCCATAGGAGTCATAGTCATACTCGACCCGACTGGTATCAGTCCGGGTTGCGCCCTTGGTCGTGGTCTTGACAATGTCGGGGGCGACCCAGTGGGCGTATTGGGTGCCGTTATCAGACGACATCGATGCCGTCTGAGAGGACTCGTATTGGGTGATAGTGCGCCCAAGCATCGTCCCACCCGACTCATGCGAACTGACTTCCGCTAGTTGTCCGTTGAGTTGGTCATGATCAGTCACCTGGGTGGAGTCTGAGAGTGTGTAGGTGCCACCCAGGCCACGGTGGAACCGGTAATCGGTGTAATCACCCGAGCTCATAGTGGCGGTCACGTCCTCGTGACCTCGGAACTCAGTCCACAGGATCCCACTCGGACTGTCCTGCGGAGGGAGGGGACCACTCTCCTCTACCCATTGGGGTGCCCCATAGGTGTAAGTGGTAGTGACCGGTTCAGCCCGGTTTCCTGACCCAGTCGGGAGCATCGGGTCCTGAGTAGAGGTAAGCACCTTGTACTTGTGCCACATGACAATCCCCGGCTCCGGTGGATCATCCTGAGTCAGATCCCACGCTCGGAAACAATCCAAGTTCTGATGCTGCGACGCCGTGTAAGACTGCTCAACCGTACAAGGATGGGTTTGCCCGTAGGTGAATCGGGTTTCCCCACCCAACTCGTTGGTCATCACATCGAGACGGGCCATCGTCATCGCTGCCACCCCGGCGGGGTGATTGACCCGGTTATCCAACCACTCGTAATAGAACTTCGTTGCCGGCACAGTGGCCGCCGGTGAACCTATCACATCAACCTGTTCGATCTCGTCCAACCACAACTTCGGATACGATGCCGCGGTGTAGCCATCATCATCCTCGTCCTGGGGTGGATCAGGGAACGAGTAGTCCAGTTCCCACTTCCCGGCGTCCTGCCAGGAACTCTGATGCCACACCCCCGTGGTGATCTCCCGTAACCGCACCCCACTCCAAAACGACGGAGAATCCTGACACGAACCCGGGCACTCCAAGTCCCACGGGACATCCGGGAACTCCTCCGCTGACCCAGTGCATGGCTCCTCATCCGCACACCGAGTATCGGTGACGAAATCAACGCGACCGTTGGCGTACTTAATCGAATACAGATGCGCCGCCCGCACATACTCCTTTAGCGTTCCACCGTCACCGGAGTGGAACTCGTTCTCCTCCTGCGTGTAATGAAACGTCGCCTCATTGTCATGTGTATCTCTGACGGTTGAGAGGTCCCATCGCCAACCCTTGTCACACGAATCCCCCGTGAAATCATCACATGCCCCACCCGCATCGGGACTGTGGACCCATACGGTTTGGACACTGTTCATCGCATACCAACCCGTGATCGAGCGGTTATGACCGAACTCGAACACCGTCCCATCAGTGGTAGTGACCTCCCACCACTCCCCCTCATCATCCGGATTCAGATTCGTATCTTCCTTGCGTGTCACCCGCCAATTCGGATCCGATGCCAACCGGAAACTGTCCCCCGAATCCTGAATCAACGGACTACTCACTCCACCCAAAGTCAACGAGTAGAAATCACCCGCATCACAAAGGTCACCCTCATGCGCAGTGTCATCACATGTTTCGTAGTGACGGGTGATCGACCCCGCCGACAATGACCAGCCCAACCCCACCCAGGACGCCTGAGTGTTCTCAGCGGCTGACATCCCATCGGGCACAGCCGACGAATACGACAACGTCACATCCGGTGTTGGCCCATACGGGGCCGGTGGCACCGAAACCGAATACGACAGCTCAGCCGTGCCAGCCTGCAATCCGATCTCAAACGAGGCTGGTCCGGGGCTCGTACCGGCAGCGAAGTTCCCGTTCGGACCATCCGGCGAGGTAACAATCCCAAAATACGCATCAGGCCCACCAGAGAGCATCCGGAACCCATCCGAACTCGGCCGTGACACAGCTCCCTGCAACAACTCCACCTGATCAGCCGACAGCGTTGCGGTTAACACTCGACCCTCACCCAGGCTGGTCTCCAACCGCTCCGTACCTGAACACGACCAGATCCCATCCCGCTCGGTGCACCCAGTGAACAATGCCAACCGCAACCTTTCCTGCACGCCCCCACCCGAAATGACCTGAACATCAGTGAAATCCACTGACACTCGCACACCATCAGACGGTTTCACCTTGCGACTCGACGAATCCAAGAAACGAATATCAAAGACAGCCCCAAACGGACTCAAACCCCCCACCAAAGTCGGGTCCACCACTTCCAACACCACATCTGAACCATCCGGTATCGCGCCCCGGTCGGTCTCCACACTCACTGGGAAGCCACTCATGTCGAACCGGACCCTCCCCACCTCATCGGGATCGACAGCTCCCGTGATGCGTTCCACTCCGGCTTGCAGACCTGGCCGCGCCAACTCGTCAGCGACGACGTCCGAGTTTGGGGCCTTCACACGCTCCGAACGGCGAGACGCCACCTCCTCCACATCAAAGACCGGTTCCTCGGCCTCAACCGGCGGCGAGCCAGGCTCCCCATCAGTGGGTGCCTGCTCAATCGGAGACGGAACCCCACCCGAATCCGCGACCGCTGCTGGCAGCACAGAAAACAACAAACACAACCCGACCAAAACCACCAACAACCGCCGCGACATCTCGCTCCTTCAAGAAACCAACAGGATCAGGAAAAGACCCAAATATGGTCCAGAATCTTCCACCAGTAAGAAACTGGCAACCGGCCATAAGCCCCAACCACCCCGGGACCACTAGGAAAAGAAATCGCGAACACCATCTCAACAACCTCACCTGCCCCTCCCCCTCACCCGTCTCACCGAGGGGGGGTGAATGTTTCGCTGAAGCCCTGTAGTGGTTCACACGGTTGATGCTCCAGATGGTGACCATGGCCATTGCTCGTTTTCTTGTGGTGTGACGATCGTCGGACTTCTAACGCATCTTCTCACCGGAAAGGGCGTTACTGGCCCACACCGCAAGGTATGTAACACCTCGAAACCACGAGAAAGCCCCGTTCCGAATGCACGAAGCACCACGCGACCCCACCAGTACAGATCGCCTGGGTTGGCCTCATAACCCGAAGGTCGGGATTCCAAATCTCGTCCTGAGACCACTCGTGTCCGCGGATAGTCTCGAGTTAGATCGGGCGCCCTACGGGCGCCAGGGGATGTGCCTTTACCGTAAAGGGACCGCGCTCCGCCGTAAGACTTCGGGAGACGAGAGCCCTTGTGACAAAACGGTTCCAGACCGTGAGGTGCCGAAAGCGGGGGATCCTAAGATCTGCCCCCGGTACGTTCGCAACGTAGGGGTCACGGGTTCAAATCCCGTCACCTCCACGACAACGCCGTAGGCGTTGGGCAACGACGCAGGCGTTGGGCAACGACGCAGGCGTTGGGCAACGACGCAGGCGTTGGGCAACGACGCAGGCGTTGGGCAACGACGCAGGCGTTGGGCAACGACGCAGGCGTTGGGCAACGACGCAGGCGTTGCTTGGGAGTTCGGCTTCGCCTGACTCCATGGCCTTCCAGCTGATCGATGAGCCACCGATAACGCTGCTCAACGTGGGAGCTGGTCCGGCGTCTAGGTTGTTCTCTGGCCATCCGATCTGCCGGCAGGCCGGCGGGAGTGAGGGTGGAACTCATGGCGAGCTACCGGAACGGATCGATTGTCGCGTTGATCGCCGTGATGGCGTTACTTGTCGCCGCCTGCGGAGGTGGCTCAAGCGATGACGGCGGGTCGGATCCGACCACCGCCACCACGGCTGCGTCGGGCTCGAACGACGGTGGAGGCACAACCGAAACGACGGCCGCAGCCAATGACGACTCTGGTGGCAGCGACGATGAAGACAAGGGTGACGGCGACGCCGGCGTGGGAGGAGACCTCAGCCTCGTGCCCGGGGGCGAGACCGACATCCTGGGCAATCCGGCCGGACAGGGCTTCGTCGAGCTGGACGGAGTTCGCTACGACTTCATCCTCAACGGCGCATGCCAGGAGATCTTCGGAGGGTTGCAGGGCTCTGGCACCCTGGCCGATGGGTCCGATGGCGGGGCCCACACGATCATTCCTCCCGAGGATTGGGAGACCGATACCGCCGCCGGCTGGGATCCACCGCTGGTTCAGGTTGATATCGGCGACGACACCTGGCAGGCCCAGGCGGGATCCGAACACTTCGTCGGGGGTGCCAACGTCACTATGACACTCGAGCAGAGCTCCGTCACAGCCTTCACTAGCAGCGGTTCGAAGGTCGCCGGCGACGCAGTGTTCTACATGATCTACAACCACGACGAGATCGAGACGGTCACCGGGTCGTTTGAGTTCTACTGTCCCTGAGTCAACCGCCTGCGGTTGACCTCAAGGTGTGCCTGGCGGCGCAGGGCCCGGCTGCGACTGGTCGGCAGTGCAATGTCCCGAACACCGAGTGAAACCAGATAGAACGAGGCCGAAAAGGCCGAGATCGCCAACGCGCCG
>Ga0255048_10002400_pt1 | contig 11959 bp, 8 predicted proteins | sample JV7_2_2_MG_FD_183619 | JGI IMG/M metagenome (GOLD analysis project Ga0255048, IMG submission 183619) | Seawater microbial communities from Jervis Inlet, British Columbia, Canada - JV7_2_2 | ecosystem: Environmental > Aquatic > Marine > Inlet | place: Canada: British Columbia | collected 2016-10-06
GCGACCGATTTCGTCAATCCGAACGACTACGACCAGCCTATCCAAGACGTGATCGTCGATCTGACGAATGGTGGCGTCGATTATTCGTTCGAAGCGATCGGTAACGTGAATCTCATGCGCGCGGCGCTGGAGTGTTGTCACAAGGGTTGGGGTGAATCTACGATCATCGGCGTGGCCGGAGCGGGGCAGGAGATCGGAACTCGGCCGTTCCAACTCGTCACCGGGCGCGTCTGGCGCGGCAGCGCATTCGGTGGAGTGAAGGGCCGCAGTCAGCTACCCGGGATGGTCGACCGGTATCTTGCCGGTGAGATCAAGGTCGACGAGATGATCACGCATACGATGGGGCTCGAGGACATCAACAAGGCCTTCGACCTGATGCATGAAGGCGCAAGTATCCGCTCAGTAATCCATTTTTAGGAGCGGCCGCCTGGCCGCGATATCAGCGCAGATCGAAGTTAACCGAGACGCCCGCGTAGACGTTCAGTTCGGGGGCGGGCTCGAAGTAACGGGCACCGAATGCGTTGATGCGAATGTCAGTATTGTAACTTTCGTCGAAGAGATTATTGATGCCGATAAACGGTGAGACGATGGACGAGCCCACTGTGCGCTCGAGACCAAGGCGCAGATTGGCGACGGTGTAGGAATCCACTTTCACGCTATTGGCGTTATTGGCGAATTGCTCCCCGACATAGATAACGTCCAGCGCACCATACCAGCCCGATGGATGCGTATAGGTGAGCTCCCCGAATAACAGATGTTCGACCGTACCCGGGATCGTGTTGCCGGAGAAATCGTCCTCGACAGTCGGGACTCCGTCTTCATCGAAGGAGATCACTTGGAAATCGTCGAACTTATAATCCCCGTAAGAGTAGGTCAGGGATGCTTGTAGTCGATCGGTCACGTTCGATACGATGGCAAGTTCCATTCCCGTACGGCTGGAACTGCCTGCATTCTGAGAGAAGTTCCGGCCATCGATCTCGAAAGGCACCAGCTCATCGTCTACTTCGATATTGAAGATCGCGAGCTCGTAGTAGTGGCGGTCGCCCATCGTGCCTCTCAATCCCACCTCATAGTTTGTGGCCGACTGGGGGTCTAGAGCCTGATTGAATCCTCCACCACCGCTCGGGTTCGCGAAATCGGTCGTGCTAGGCGTCTCGAATGCGGTGGACAGCGTGCCGTACAGACTGAGATTGTCGGAAAGGCCGTAGAGGATACCCAGCATCGGGCTCACGTCGTCCATGTTGCGAAATCCGGAGTCGTCCCCATTCGAGAGAAAACGATCCGTGACCACGTACTCGATCTCGTCGTAACGAAGCCCAAAGGTGAGTTGTAGTTGCTCGCTCAGAGTCAGCTCATCCTGGAGGAAGACGCCTTGTGCTTTAAACGACTCGTTTTGATCGAACAGCAAGGCTCCGAGCGTGCCCTGATTATTACGGTACCTTCTTCTGTCATCATCCTGATCATCGATGTCGAAGCCGACGATGAGACGATTGGGCATGTTACCCAGCGTGCCGGAATGCGTGTAGTTGACGCCTCCGCCCGCGAAAAACCGCTCCAGGTCTACAGCGTCCGCGACGGGGAATTGTGGCAACTTATTCTGGAAGTCCCGCGAGACGACGTAGGTACGAGCGGAGAACTCCCCCGCATTGCCGATTGGTGTCGAGTAAACGAAACCCACACGGGTCTGGTCCAGTGCCTCTCCCGTGTCGTAAGCGACGTTGCGGTCGCGAGCGGAGCGGGGGTCCGATGCCGCTTGAGCCGCGTTGATTCCTCCGGGATCGTTGGAGATGGGTTGATCGGTGATGTTCACGATGGCCAGAAAGTTGCTGCCGTTGCCCAGGTCGAAGTTGAATCTGCCGCTAAGTTGAGTATTTTCGGCCTGGCTGTGGGCCCGATAGCCATCGATCTCCGTGTCGGACAGGCTGACGAAGTAGTTCATACGCTCGGTTTGGCCGCCGGTTTTCACCTGTAGCTTCTGAAAATCATAGTCGCCGATTGCGAGCCTCGCGTTGACGTACGGAATTTCCGGTCCATCTTCCGAGGTGACGCTGATCACGCCTCCGGATGCATTGCCATACAGGGAAGAGCTGGGTCCCCGTATGACCTCGATCTGCCGTGTAGCGCCAAGATCGATGCTGTCGACCTGGCCTGTACCATCGGGCAGCGTCTCCGGGATGCCGTCCACCAGGATCTTGATGCCCCGGATGCCAAAGGGAGAGCGGGCACCGAACCCTCGGATGGAAATTCTCAAGTCCCGGGCGAAGTTGTAACGGTTCTGCATGAATAAACCCGGGACACGGGTCAGCGCCTCGTCGAGACCGAGCTGTTGTCGACCCAGTTGGATCTCATCCTGAGTTACGACACTGACAGCGGCCGGCACCTGGTCCAACGACCGGCTTAGCCGGGTTGCCTCGACAACGATCTCTTCTAACACCACCGTACCCGTCTGGGTGCCTTGTTGTGCAATCAGCGTCCCCGGCAACAGCAGAGCGCCGAGCCAACCGACAAGGTATCCCGTCGGACGGAGAACCGTACTTTTACTTAATTGCATATCGAGGTCACAGTTTCGGGGACTCGTATCATGACCGATACGACCACCGTGTCGCAACGAGTACAGTCCGGATCGATCTAGAACGGCGCTGTTTAGCCGTTCTTGGGCGCATCAGGGCTCCGCTCGGCCGTTCTCTTGTTATTTGTCCAGCTCCGCTTGGGACTTCTTTAGGCTTCTGCAGAGATTCTTGGTAGGCGAAACCGCTACTGTTGCGTTGTAGGGGGCAGGACTGGATAAACACAGGAATTGAACCGATGAACACCTCACGAGTACTAGCAGTTGCGGCATTGATGTTAACCGGTATGGCGACCGTCCACGCGACCGACGTCGCGCCGGCCTGGCGCAGCCCCGGCTTCGTCATGGAGGAGATCGTGGTCACGGCCGAGGCACCCTCAAGCTATTACATGGAGGAGATCGTCGTGGTCGCCGAGGCGCCGGCTCACCTCTACATGGAGGAGGTCGTGGTCACGGCGCGACTCGAAGATCTTCCGGTGCGGCTGGCGATGCGGACTCGATTCAATAGGAACACGCGGAACGAGCGGAACTTCTAACTACGGCACGGATGCCCCCCCCAGGGGAGGCTCTTGAGGCATCGCTTCGGGAGCTTCCCCGTTTTTTTGTTCGCGATTTGGCGTTACTTCTCTACTTCTCGCCGACGTTTCAGGCGTCGTCTTCGAGTGCCCGTCGGATGACGTAAAGGACATTGTCCGTATGCGCCTGAGTCTCGATATCGCCGCGACGCCTGCCGTCCATCATCTCCTCTATCGTTCGCAAGTGGTACAGCGCGATCGACTGTGACGGGTAGTCGTAATCGTCATCGTCACTGACAACATCGATCAGTTTGGAGACGTACTCCAGTTGCAGATTCTGCCGGAATGTATTGACGTCTTCCCGCAAGTCTTCGGCGAATACCGCGTCGGTGAGATCGGCCATGAGATCGGTCAACGCGTACTCATTACCATACAGTCTGGAGTCTGTGATGCGAGTCATGACGTTTGGGTGCAATAGATGCGTGAGAACGCCGCGTTGCAGGGAGAGCAGCCACTCGTGAATCTTGGGGTCTTCGGTCTCGCCATAGAAATTCCAGAGTCTTCGTTGTTCCTGGAGATGGCTGTACAGTTCCGCGGACCCCGCGAACGCATTCGGCGCGAACAGATGCGCGGCTAAACCGGTCATCGCGCGTCGCTGATCGTCGAGACTCACCGGAGTGAAGGGCGTCGTCGCACCGGCCTGGCCGACGACGGACCGGTTGATATAGACGCCGCCGATGTATCGTGACATGACCGTGATCGAGCGCGCGATCTGCGCGAGCATGACAACATACGCGTCCCGAAGTTGATGGTAGGACTCGCCTTCCGTCGCGTTCTTGTCGCGGGCAATAGTGAGCAGATCCTCAATGAGTCCGAGCCGTTCGTCCGCGTAGCCGATCGGATCGCTCGTCATGTCATACGTGAGCACGCGCGGGTCCATCGCCCATCCGGCTCGCGCCATGACGTGATCGTCGGTGCCGAACAACAGCGCAGGCTCCGTCGAGCGAGCGGCTATTCCAGCAAGCCGCTGCGCCTCCACTGTTGCGTCATCCGAGCCGGCCGAGTAGCTGTAGTCCACGATCCAGTCGTCGTACGGGCCCGGTTGGGTCGTAAAGAATTTCGTGTGCTCACGACCGGGCGGCGCAATATGAATATCGGTGTAATCCATGACAGACGCGTACAGTCCCGACCGGCCAACCGCGTCTGGATCATAAGACTCGTCCAGTCCCAACATAGTAGAAGACGCGAAGTTATGGGCGAATCCTAAGGTGTGGCCAACCTCGTGCAGAACAAGATCGATGAGGAATTCTTGTGTGACCTGTTCTTCGAGCGCCGAGTCCATGCCGAGGGCATTGACCGCGAAGCGGCCGAACACCTGGCTCAACTGCATCTGGTAACCGAAGGAGCAATAGCCGAGCTGTGACTCGGACAAGGATGCCGGAAGCTCAGCTCCGGGGACGCCGAGGCCGTCGAGAATCTGCTGGTAGCGAACGCGCCGGATCACGCCGGCGTATTCGAGCATGATGTCCGCGCCGAGTATCTGTCCCGTACGTGGATTCGTGAAGGAGGGGCCGTAGCCCGAGAACGGTGGATTCGGTGATGATGTCCAACGCAGTACGTTGTAGCGAATATCACCGGCATCCCACTCGGCGTCATCGGGTTGCACTTCGACGACCAGGGCATTCCTGAAGCCGATCTTCTCGAACGATTGATTCCAAGCGAGCACGCCTTCTCTGATCGCGTCCCGAAATTCGAGTGGCGTTGTGTTTTCGATCCACCAGGTGATCGGTTCTACCGGCTCCGAGATCGTGGCTTCAGGGTCTCGCTTGACGAGATGCCAGCGTTCGACGAGGTCGCGGTAGGGAGTTGGGCTATCGTCCGTTAGGTCCGTGACCTGCTCGGCGAAATAGCCCATGCGATGATCGGTCAAGCGCGACTGGTAATCACCGTCCGGCATGGCGATCAACGAGTGTTGTACATAGATACTCACGTAGCGACTGTCGGTAATGTCTCGGTTACCCGATACCACGGGAGCGGGATTCTCGTAGACGTACTCGACCTGGATGGCGGTATTCAGCGGGTAATTTCTAATTTCGATTATTTTGCTTTTCTCATCGCTCAGATCGCCGAGGCGGAAGCGGTCTCCGGGCGAATCGTCGGGGTCAGGCGATGCCTTGATCTGGTTCAAGGTCTCGTTGACGAAAATATTGTCCGCATCGATAAGAATGTTGCCGCTGACCTCATCCTCCGCCAGTATGCTTTCCGACGCCAATAACGCGGGGCTGATATTCGCGCCGGCCGCGCGGCTAAGCGGGCTATCCGGGTCGAAGTAGAAGGCCGTGTTTTCGGAACGAATTTCGATTCGGTCGAAATGGCGCGACAGGGAAAGAACGCGGTTGTCGCGGTAGCTGCCGCGAAAGTGTCCGCCCTGTACGACGCCATCCGTACTCACGGCTATATAGAGGTATTCCTGGTCCAGCTGAGCGACACCGATTTCTAGATAGCTCTGGCCTGTTTCGCGATCGCGATAGAGCGTGAACAAGCCGTCGAAGCGCTCGCTGTTCTCGGTCAACTCAGCGATGGTCTTGGTTGCAGCCTCGTCATCGTCGTCCGTTTCCTGAGCGACGATCGAGGTAGCGGCTCCGGCGAGGCAGAGCAACAGTGCTGTCCGTAGATAATCTGGGTATCTCATGATGACGACCTCCGCAACGGTCTCGAAGCATAGAGAATCCGGGGCTGATGGGCCAGCGTGAATTTCGCGGGATATCGCGGCACACTAGGGGCTTGTCGCAGGTGCTTTTCGAGGGGAAGAAGGATAAGAATAAGCCGTGGAGCTGATCTCTTTCGCTGAGTTTTCCGCGTTTGTCCAGGTCGTCGTTGTCGATCTGATACTGGCTGGGGATAACGCTATCGTTGTGGCGATGGCGGTGGTCGGCTTGCCGGCCGAGCAACGGGCCCGTGTGTTGATTATCGGTATTGTGGCCGCGACGCTCATGCGGGTGCTTTTTGCGCTGGTGACGATACAGCTGCTGAACGTGCTGGGCTTAGGCCTCGCCGGCGGCGTGTTGCTGCTGTGGGTGAGTTGGAAGCTCTGGCGCGAGCTCAAGGCACAGCGTGAGGAGGATCAGGCGGCCGAGGATATAGACGACATCGTGCACGGGATGCCACTGGGGCACCCGGATGCGCCGAGAAAGACGATGCGCCAGGCAGTAACCCAGGTCGTGATAGCCGATGTCTCCATGTCATTGGACAACGTGCTTGCGGTTGCCGGGATCGCGCGCGAGCACCAGTGGGTGCTTGTCTCCGGCCTCGTGCTCTCGGTGGCATTTATGGGCCTGGCCGCCGCGCTTATCGCTCGCCTTCTTGCCCGCCATCACTGGATCGGCTTCCTGGGCCTGGCGGTCATTTTCTATGTCTCATTGATGATGATCTGGGATGGCGCGAGGCAGGTCATTGACGCGACGTTGTAACCGTAGCAAAAAAGCCAACGGCGACAGAGTCGGAACACAACATTGCAGAATCGTAACATTAGACAGGGTCTAGACGCGTCCCGAGGCCTGCCGGGTATGCTAGACTCTTCGGACACTCAGAGTGTTGTATTAATACAACGAATCTGAGACAGAATTGGGGAGTGGCGTTATACACCGGTCGGGGACCGGTGACATTCTCGAGGGGCGGCCCGCATGCGCCCCTTTTTCTTTGCAGTCAGTCTCGTCCGGCCAGCCCTGGCCGATCCCGCGCGAGGCGAGCGACTATTGAATCACGACGCCGTTCGCCCGATCATAGCCGTGTCGGAATCGCCTCCCCGTGTCATAACAATAGGAAGAACGCCATGCAATCCAATAACCTGAATCGTTGTGTCTTGTTAGGTCTCGCCGGTCTGGCGATTGGTGTCGCTAGCGCGCAGGAGCCCGTCGACTGGGACGCAATCGATCTTCGCATCAGCCACGTGGCCGGCAGCATTCATATGCTCGAAGGCCGCGGTGGCAATATCGGGCTATCGATCGGGGACGATGGCGTCATCATGATCGATGATCAGTTCGCGCCGCTCACGGACCGGATCGTTGCAGCGATCAGTGAGGTGACCGATGAAGAGATCCGCTTCTTGATCAATACTCACGTCCATGGGGATCATGTCGGCGGAAATGAGAATCTCGGCAACGGCGGCGTTCTGATATTCGCCAACGATCGCGTCCGCATGCGTATGGCTGATGCCTCGACTGCGCATGCTGCCTTACCCGTCGTGACCTTCAGCGACACCGCTACCTTGCACGTGAACGGGGAAGAAGTGCACGCGTTCTCGGTGCCGCCCGCGCATACCGACGGTGACAGCTTTATCCACTTCCGCGGCTCCGATGTGCTGCATCTGGGCGACGTGTTCAGAACCAACAACTTTCCGTACATGGATCTGAGCAACGGGGGCGGGTTGCCCGGCACGCTCGATGCGCTGGCGATCGCGATCGGCATGGCCGGGCCCGATACGGCGATCATCCCAGGCCACGGTAATGTTTCGACGCGTGACGACGTCGTTGAGTTTCGTGACATGATCCTGATCGTGATGGATCGCGTTTCAGCGTTGATCGACGATGGCAAGTCTTACGCCGAGGTCGCCGCTGCCGGGACGACAGCGGAGTTTGAAGCGAAGTGGGGTGACCCGGAGCGCTTCCTCACCGGACTCTATCAGGAGCTCGGCGGTCAGCTTTAGTGTTCGGCTTGCGCCGTCATTCTTTGTCCTGATGCGACATGCGGGCTAGTTCAGAAGCGAAGCCCCGCGTCTGTATTTATGTCCCGATCGACAAGTCCGGCGACTCTCATCGGCTGATCGAGGCAGCGGGTTGTGAGGTGGTGCTCGGCGACGCGTCGTGGCGCAGTGGGATCGATCGGGACGCGTTGCTGAAGATAGCCGCAGGGGCCGACGCGTTGATGGGTGCGACGATCAAACGCATGCCGATCGATCGTTCGTTTTTCGAGCGGCTGCCGGATCTGCGCATCGTCTCCAAGTATTCGATCGGAATTGAGGATGTCGATCTGGACGCGGCGACAGAGCTGGGCGTTCTCGTTACCCACTGCCCGACGGAAGCCAATTGGGGCGGTGTGGCTGAGGGCACGATCGCGTTTATGCTCGCGTTGTTGAAGCGCGTGCGCGAGCGGGATCGACACGTCAAGGGCGGTGGTTGGCGGGATTCCTCGCTGCTGGGAACCTATCTCGGCGTACGTCAGGACGGCTACCCGGGGATCACGGTAGGGATCGTCGGCTTAGGCCGGATCGGCTCGCGCGTGGCGGATTTGCTCGCACCCTGGCGAGTACGGCTCCTGGCCTGCGACCCCTATGTCGATGATGCTCTGTTCGTCCACCATAATGCCCGGCCCGTCGATCTCGCCGAGTTGTTGGCGGAGTCCGATGTCGTCACGCTGCACTGCAATCTCACCGCAGAGACACGTGGCCTTATCGACCGGGAACACTTAGCGCTGATGAAGTCGTCTGCATTCCTGATCAATACGTCCCGTGGGCCGGTCGTCGATATCGATGCGCTCTGCGATGCGCTGGCGGCAGAAAGGCTCGCCGGCGCGGCGTTGGACGTGCTGCCTAAGGAACCACCCGAGATGGACGACCGGCTTCTCGGGATGGGCGACAAAGTATTACTCGCTCCCCATATGGTCAGCGCCAACGTGCCGGGAACGCTCGTGCCGGCTATTCCGTGGGCAACGGCCGCGACGATGGCTGCTTTGAGGGGGGAAGTGCCGGATCATGTCTGTAATGTGGACGCAATACCGTTGTGGCTCGATCGTTTTGGGGGTAACCCGCTCGTGCCCGTCGTGACGAGTTAGCGAGAGGGCCGTGTGAAACCGCTGTCGGCCGAGCGAGATAGCTCATTGTGAATCTCAACTCCGATGGGTCGCGAGCCGTCTGGTCCTGGGCGTTCTACGACTTCGCTAACTCGCCATTCACGACGCTGGTGGTGACTTTCGTCTACGCCACGTACTTCACCCAGGCCATAGCGCCTGATCCGATTATCGGCACGGCCCTCTGGTCTCGGGCCGTCGCCCTGACCGCTGTTGTAGTCGCCGTCTGCTCGCCGATACTCGGCGCGCTCGCCGACCGTGGCGGTTATCGCAAGGTGTTTGTTCTGCTGTCGACGCTGATTTGCAGTCTCGCGACCATGGCGCTCTATCGTGTGATGCCCGGAGAGATCTGGCTCGCACTGGCGTTGCTGGTCGTCGCGAACATCGCCTTCGAGTTCGGGACAGTTTTCTATAACGCGTTTCTGCCCGACCTGTCGTCGCCGGAACGTATTGGTCGTATCTCCGGCTACGGTTGGGGCTTGGGCTATCTCGGAGGATTGCTGGCGCTGGGCATCGCGCTTGTCACACTGATTCAGCCCGACACGCCGTGGTTCGGCTTCTCGACCGAGGCAGGTGAAAACATTCGTGCGACCAATCTACTGGTTGGAGTGTGGTTTCTGGTTTTCAGTCTGCCGATGTTTCTGTGGGTCGCCGAGCCGACACCGGCGCGCGCGCCCGGGCGCCGGGTTATTGGCGCCGCCTTCGCACAGTTGAGCCAGAGCTTGAGGGAGATCCGCAAGTATCGTCAGTTGGTCCGCTTTCTGGTTGCGCGAATGATCTTCAACGACGGCCTCGTTACGATTTTTGCATTCGGCGGGATCTACGCGGCCGGGACATTCGGGTTTTCCCTCCAGGAGGTCCTGGTGTTTGGGATCGCTCTAAATCTGGCTGCCGGACTCGGGGCGTTCGCGCTGGGGCACCTCGACGACTCGATCGGCGGCAAGCGCACGCTCGTGATATCCCTCGTCGGGTTATTCGCGGCGACGTTGCTTGCTGTCGTCGCGCCGAGCAAAGCCTGGCTATGGGTGGCCGGAATCGTCATCGGTATTTTCGTCGGACCGAATCAGGCGGCGAGCCGTTCGTTGATGGCTCGTTTCGTCCCACGTGATGCGCAGAACGAGTTCTTCGGATTTTTCGCGTTCTCGGGCAAGCTGACCGCCTTCATGGGACCACTCTTATTGGGTCTGGTCACGCAGTGGAGCGGCTCGCAACGCGTCGGCGTGTCGGTGGTCTTGTTATTGTTTGGAGTTGGACTTGTCTTGCTGGCGACCGTTGATGAAGAGGAAGGAATAACGGCCGCGGGACGTGTTTAAAAGGATGCGTCGCTCCATGGGTCGACGTCGATGATGTCGACAGGCGCCGCGGTCTCGGCATCGATGACAAACGCGTAGGACTTACCTCTCCCGATCAGCGGGAGGTACGCGAGCCGATCGATATCTGTGTCGCGTGCTGCAGTAATTCGCGAGATTTCATTGCGGGCCTCGGGTCTCGTATCGAGCAACTCGGAGAGGCTTCTCGCGCGCGCGAGAATATCGGCGCTGCGGGCTGCGTAGGGACTCCAATACTCCGGTCGCCTCTCGATATCGGGTTTGCCCTCGAAGAGCACTTCCTGGAGCAAGTTTTGAAACTCCGCCGGATCCTCGGGAAGACTCGCTACCGCCAGTATCGGCCCGACCAACGGTTTTCGTCGCAGCTCGTCGTGCTCGATCATAGAGCGGTCGACATCGCTGTAGCCGAGAATCTCGAATCGATCGACGGCAAAGACCGTGTAGTAGGGACGCTCCTGAAAGATTACGGTCGTACCGTAAACAAGCGCTGTCAGTTGGATCGTTGCGATGACAGAGAGATCGAACAGCAACCCGCGTTTGCGCGGTCTAAACAGCACGAGTGTTAGCGCGGGTCCCAGGATGAGATCTACTCCGACAAGAATACGAATAACGCTCCATGCGCCCCTCGCCTCGAAGTAAGGCGCCGGATACCAGAGGAAGAAGATAATCGCGCAGAGCGTTCCAACTACGAAGGCGCTCGCAGAAAGATGAATGAGGAACGCGCGCCGCTTGCTGATGGAGAGCAGGTTATGCGTCGGGGTTGCAGTATCAGCCATGGCCACCTTATTTAGCGCAGGGTCTCCGGAATATCAATGGCGCCCGTCAAACTTTGCGTTTACGGTGCCTGGCGTTTACGGTGCCAGGCAAAAGCTGGCACCGTAAACCCGCTGAACGCTGAGGACTGAATCTGCGTATGAAGATCATTCCTGAAATCGCCGCCAACAAGGATGAGATGGTCGCCTGGCGCCACGATATCCACGCCCATCCGGAACTCGCTTACGAGGAGGAGAGAACCGCCGGTCTGGTCGCCGAGCGCCTTGAGGAATGGGGGTTAGCCGTCCATCGGGGCCTCGCGACGACGGGTGTTGTTGGGACGCTCTCCGCGGGCAACGGCCCGACCGTTGGGTTGCGCGCCGATATGGATGCGCTGCCCATACAGGAGACGAATTCGTTCGGCCATCGCTCGCGCCACGATGGGAAGATGCACGCGTGCGGGCACGACGGTCACACGACGATGTTGCTCGGTGCCGCGCGCTATCTCGCCGAATCCCGGGAGTTTTCCGGCACGATCCGGTTCATATTCCAGCCTGCCGAGGAGGCTGCGGGCGGAGCCAAGGTCATGATGGACGATGGCCTGTTCGAGCTGTTTCCGGTGGATGCCGTGTTCGGGATGCACAACTGGCCGGGCCTGTCTGTCGGCCGTTTCGCGATGCGGCCGGGTCCCATGATGGCGTCTTTGGACTGTTTCGATATTGTTGTCGAAGGGCTCGGTGCTCATGGTGCCCTGCCTCATCAGGGCGTCGATCCAGTGCACGCCGCTGCGCAAGTCATCACCGCCTTGCAAAGTGTCGTGAGCCGCAACGTCGATCCGCTTCAAGCCGCGGTCGTCAGTGTGACGAAGATTCATGGCGGTGACGCGCACAATATTATTCCGGGCCAGGTGCTGCTCGGCGGCGGCATCCGTTGCTTCGATTCGGAAATACGCG
>Ga0255048_10002401_pt1 | contig 11957 bp, 9 predicted proteins | sample JV7_2_2_MG_FD_183619 | JGI IMG/M metagenome (GOLD analysis project Ga0255048, IMG submission 183619) | Seawater microbial communities from Jervis Inlet, British Columbia, Canada - JV7_2_2 | ecosystem: Environmental > Aquatic > Marine > Inlet | place: Canada: British Columbia | collected 2016-10-06
CTGATCCTCCACGTCGTCGATTTCCTCGTTCTCGACAAAGGTACCAAACGCCTCGGTATGCGCATTCCAGGCAGCGAGGCCGCCCGCATCGTCCGCATTGATCAGGTCGGCGCGGTGACAGCCGCCGCAGGCCCTCGAGGCGGGACCAACCACAGTCTCCGGAATCGTGCCGATATTCCTCTCGTCGATCAGGACCGCGATCGTATCCGGGATGCTGCCGTCGGGCGTATCAATCATCTCGTACCAGTTATCGACTGTCTGCGCTGCCGACAGCAGGCCAGGCATCGACTTGCTCTGATCCGGCACATCGAACGTGCCCTCGACGTGGCAGGCCTCACAGTTCCTGATCGTGAAGTTCGGGAAAGTGTGTTTGATGTGCTGGTCATAACGCTTCGAGAGCACCGGATCGAAATCCTCGCCATGCGCAGGGTCACCCGGCTCGGCGTCGTCGTGGAACACGTCGTCGACGTCGAAGTCCTGGAATGAGTGGATCGCATGGACGTAATTCTCGACGGAGCGCGACGCCATTTCCACGTGGCTGCCGGGATAGGTCGGATTGTGGCAGTTCTTGCAGGCATTGATATCGCCGCCGCGACCCGAACCGGTGTGCCAGGTGACGGCCAGCTGATCGTGGCAATCGTTACAGCCGTTTTCGACGTCAACGGTCGCAGTGCTACCGCTGAAGTAATTGTCGACAAGCGCACCGGTGGCCAGGTCGACGGCCTGAGTGACGGCATTGAGATTGGCCGCGACGGTAGTGCCCGCTGCGTTTCTGTAACTCCTGCCGATGTCCACGTCGAGCCTCGGCGCCAGGGTAATCATCGCCTTCTTAATGGTGCCGTCGGCAATCAGGTCCGGGATGGCGCCGGGCTGGCCGCCCACCCAGGCCGCCATGTCGACCATGAGCTCGTAGCTGCCGGGCGCGACTTCCGTAAAGGTCGGGAACAACACATTGGTGTCGGCAGGCGCGAACTCGTACCTGAGGCGGTTGGCATCCCGGGTATGAGACGGCACGATGAAGTGCTTGCTGTCCCAGCCAAAGAAGGAGACGTATACGTGGACGTTCAGCGGCGAGACGGGGACCGCATTGGCGATGGCCGAAGCGTCCGCGCGGTAGCTAATCGTCATTGTATTGGCAACCAGATCCACGGCTACGTCATCGATCGAGGCGCTAAAGAGGTCGGCATACGCCGCGCCCGCGGCGTTGTCGATGCGAACGTCGTAGCCCGTGTGCAGTTCATTGAACTGAGGGGCGATACCCCCCGCCCTATGGCACGCTGCGTTGCAATCTGTGGGCGAAGACGCTGGGTCGTTAATGATCGAAGTATGGAATATGGGGTTGGTTTCATTCGTGTCCCACAGGTACTCCAGTGCCGGGGCCCGTTCTACCTGGGCGTAAATTTCCGGGACCCTGCGGCCTCGGCTGTCCAGGATTTCATTGCCTGCCTCGTCAAATGTCTGCGGCCACGTATCGTTTCCATCTACCGGGTGACAGCTCTTGCAGGTTTCCGGCGTGAAATTGGCGTCGGTCAGGATTCGATCGAGCTTGCCTTCGTGACACGTCGAGCAGTTGGCCATGGATCGCGGATACGGAAATTCCATGGCGTGCGCCATGTGTACGTCGTTCATGAGTCTGGCCTTGTAGGCGTACTTGGCCTCGACTTCCGCCGTCGGGAGACCTGCGGTCCCCCAGTTACTCGGATCATCGACCATGTACTGCCATTCTTCATGACCGCCGGTACGATCGTCGTAGTGGCAGGACTTGCACGAGCCAAAGTCGGGCAGACCGGCCACGATCGGATCGCGGTAGCCGTGCTTCATGTAAGGCGTGCCATGGCAGTTTTCGCAGCCTGAAACATTGGCGGCAGAATCATAGGCGCCAGCGACACCATTAACGGCGGTGCCAAAGGCCATGGCCGTGTTTGACACGTCGTCGTACAGATGCACGTGAGACCCCTCCGGAAGCTCGCCTCCTCCTCCGCCCTCATGCGTGAGCAGCGCACCTTGGGCGATGTAGCCATAGACCTGAGCCCCGTCGAAGGGCGCCACCCAAGTGGGCCCCTCGGGCGCAAATGGAACGCCAGTCTGCGTCAATAGGTAATCACCAGGCTGTCCAGCCACAGGTGCGACGTTGGTCTCTCGCAGCCTTGTGTTGCCGTTCAGGTACTGCTTCGCCACGCTGTCATACTGGACCGCATAAAACCTCTTCTGATCCATTGAGGGTAGCCCGGCCGCGTCGACAAACGGCAGGCCATTCTTCGTAATGCTGAACTCCAGCGCGACGGTATAGTCGCCCGGGCCGATCAGGGTACTGCTGACGTCAGTAAACGTTATTGCGAGAGTGCTTCCATCCACATACTTGTCGTAAACCGACTGGTGTCCCTCCTCACCGATGCCATCGTGACAAACGACGCAGGATTCGGCTTGGGCCAGTTCAACGGCCTCCGCAACCAGATCCGCGGGTGGTGCCGCCGGTCCCGGTGGTCCCGCAGGTCCTGGTGGCCCGGCCGTGCCTGTAGTGCCATCCTTACCGTTGTCGCCTTCGCAGCCCCAAGCCATCAGCACAAAAAGAATAATTGTCGAGAGTTTGAAAGTTCTACTACACATTTCGTTCACCATGCTTGTTAATTATTGTGAATCGATGTCACTTTGCAACGCCGATGAGAAACTCGATTTGCGCCGCGTAACCCTTTTAGCAAATGGGATATTTCGTTCTAATATCGGGAACTACGTATCGACTGGTAAATTTTTTCTGCCGCCGCATGGAACGCCCGACAGCAATCCAGAAGGATTACTTAAGTATTTGTTTTTATAGAGCTATTTATTTAGCGGACTACAGAGCGAGAGTGTTGACGGTGCACCAAAGCATGCGTAAATCCCTTACATCGGCGGATTCGAAAACAAGCGATAAATATGAAGCATTTTGCTCAGTCGTTTTTTTGGCATTCTGCCGTATCGCCGTCATGGAAACCTGCAATGGCTGCTACTGACGGGCAATAGATAAATAGTGAAATGAAAGGATCAGGAATGGCAAATATCCTCATCGCTTATTCGACGACAGACGGGCACGCGAAGAAGATCTGTGAGCGAATGAAGCAGGTAATCGAAGAGCGGGCCCATGAGGTCACTCTGGCGTTCATCCATGACGAGCCGGATATCAATCTCGATCGCTTCGACAAAATCGTGATCGGGGCAAGTATTCGTTACGGCAAGCATCGCCCGCAGGTTTACGAGTTCATCAGGAAGAATCGGCACGTCCTCGACAACAAACCGAATGCCTTTTTCTCGGTAAACGTGGTTGCCCGCAAAGCGGAAAAAAACTCACCTGAAACCAATCCTTATCTGAAAAAATTTCTCAGGCAATTATCCTGGAGACCGCAGGCCGCAGCGGTTTTTGCCGGAAAGATCGACTATCCGATATACACCTTCCGGGATCGCCAGGTCATCAGATTCATCATGTGGATGACCAGGGGTCCGACCGATCCCCAGGCCGTGGTCGAGTTTACGGATTGGACAAGAGTCGATGATTTTGGCCGGGTAATCGCCGACATGTAATGTAAAAGACTGTGGTTTTCCACGATGCCGTTGAGCGTCGGCCGTCGATATGATTTTCCCAATGTCTGCGTAATCAGCGCGAAGAGCAGTAACGAGTTCCGGTACTGCGTGGGATGCGCCGGCAACGATTAGCAACAAAGGTGCATCCGGATGCCTGCGCATATCGTTCGACTTCTGGTACTGCTCGCCGCATTCCTGATCCTGGCGTTATTCGCCTATGTACCGGCCGGTTTTGCCCAGGCAAGACAAGAGGTCACAGAACCCGGAATAATCGTAAACCCTACAGCGGTTGAGTTTTCGATTTTTCCGCGCAAACCGGAACTGACCTATTACCCGTGTACCCAGTGCCACCAATTCCTGGCGCCAAATCCTGAAGTCCGGAAACTTTTTTCACCCCACCCGTCCACCCTCGATCATGGAGATCAGAGGATTTGGTGTCTGACCTGCCACAAGATTAACGACCGGGATTACCTGACGAATTTACTTGGTGAGAATGTTGATTTTGACAACGCACCCGAAGTCTGCGCCAGTTGCCACATGCAGCGGCACAACGACTGGATGTTCGGAGGACATGGTAAGAGGGCAGCTAACTGGCAGGGCGAGCGGGTCATTTACAGTTGCCCCCATTGTCATGATCCACACAATCCCCTGATCGAGGCTCGTGCTCCCAAACCGCCTCCGCCGGTCCGTAAAGGGCTGGAACGCCCTGAGAATGTCCGTGAAACATACCTGTCGGTATGGGAAAGCCTGGAGAAACGGGACCATGAGTAACACCAAGAAAAAAAAGGCACGGTCGGTCGACAGGGAAACCGGCATTTCCAGGAGGACATTTGTCAAGGGCATAGGCGCGATCGGTTCCGTAACCGCGGCAGCCGCAACCACGGCGAGTGCGGCTTCCTGGGGCGGCAAAACAATGCAAGACGCCTTCGGCGATTTCTTTCAGGATCATTATAAGAAAATGACGCCTGAGGAAATCGAGCAGGCACTGGCCCGCATCGAGCGCAACGGCAACCGCAAGACCGGGGTGGACATCAAGTGTGAAAACACACCACCCATTCCCGGCGTAGTGTTTGGTTACGCCATTAATATCTCCAAATGCAAGGGTTACCGTGACTGCGTCTATGCCTGCGTCGAAGAAAACAATCTCGGCAGAGATTCACAAATGCAGTACATCCGTGTGCTGGAAATGGAGCAAGGCACTCGCAACATGGAAAAAGCCGATCACTATTACGATCCGGAGACGGTTCCCCAGGAGGGCAAGTACTACATGCCGGTTCAATGCATGCAGTGTGAAAACCCGCCCTGTGTCAAAGCCTGCCCGGTCGAGGCGACCTGGAAGGAGCCGGACGGCATCGTGGTGATCGACTATAACTGGTGTATCGGGTGCCGCATGTGCATGAGCGCATGCCCTTACTGGGCGCGTCATTTCAACTGGACGGAACCTGAGTTGCCCACTGAGGTAGTCAACCCGGCCACCCACTACCTGGGTAATCGGCCAAGGATGAGGGGTGTGACCGAAAAGTGTCATTTCTGCATCCAGAGAACGCGTAAAGGCCGCTTGCCCGCGTGTGCCGAGGCCTGTCCGAACGGTGCCCGCATCTTTGGCAACTTGCTCGATCCCAATAGTGAAATACGTTATGTGCTGGAAAACAAAGATGTATTCAGGCTAAAAGAAGAGCTCGGAACTGAGCCAAAAATGTGGTATTTCTCCGACTGAAAGGTGTTGTGATGGCGTTGTTCCGGTTCCTAATAGACGTGATACGGGAAATGTTTCGTGGCTCCCGGCGCTACTGGGGCTGGATTTTCCTTCTTGCGGTGTTGTTCACCCAAGGGTTGTTTTCTTACACGCACCAGATGCAAACCGGTCTCGTCGTTACGGGCATGAGCGACCAGGTTTCGTGGGGCTTTTACATTTCAAATTTCGCGTTTTTCGTGGGCATTGCTGCAGCCGCCGTTTTGCTGGTGGTACCGGCATACATATTTCATCGTAAGGACATCAAGCACGTGGTATTGCTCGGCGAGGGCATGGCGGTTGCCGCGGTAGTAGTTGCGTTAATGTTTGTGCTGACCGATCTCGGCAGGCCGGAGCGTATCTGGCACGTTATCCCCTATTTGGGACGGATGAATTTCCCGGACTCCATCCTGGCCTGGGACACAATTGTGCTGAGCGGGTACTTTTTACTGAACCTCGCAATCATGTTCTACGTGCTGTTTCTTCATTACCGGGATCGGGAACCAGAATCGAGGCTGTACGTAGTTTTCGTCGTGATCGGCATGTTCTGGGCGATATCTATCCATACGGTCACGGCGTTCATGTTTTCTTCAAACCCATCACGGGCTATGTGGCATACCTCTCTGCTCGGACCGAGGTTCATCTCCTCAGCATTCGCATCAGGCCCTGCCCTGATCATTATTACGCTGGGCGTCATCCACAGCGCCACTCGGTACCAGATCAGCAAGACAGCGATCCACACCCTGGCCTTGATTATGACGATTGCCCTGCAAATCAGCCTGTTTTTTGTCGGCGTGGAAATGTTTACGGATTTCTACAATGAAGGTCAGCACGGGGCATCCATGCGTTACCTTTTCCTGGGACTCGAAGGGCTGGGCAAGCTACGCCCGTGGATCTGGTCTGCACTCATAATGAATCTCATCGCAGTCACAATTCTCATGATCCACCCATTACGGCGGAATATGAAGTGGCTCAATACTGCCTGCGTGCTTACTTTCGTCGGCATCTGGATAGAGAAAGGCATGGGACTGGTGGTGCCGGGGTTTATTCCCACAACGCTGGGTGAGGTTTTTGAGTACTCGCCGACCTCGACGGAACTCAGCATTGCTGTGGGCATCTGGGCCTTCGGCATGCTGGTGTTTACCTTGCTGGCCAAGACGGTCATTGCTGTCGAACTGGGTGAGCTGAAATACAAGAAACCGATCTGGCAATGAGCCCTGTCACCCAGGCATAGTGGGCGAATTCCTCACTCGGCTATTGGTTTCTCGTCCCAGGCTTTCTTAAACATCTCTTCCAGTTCAGCCAGGATTTCAGCAGAGCTCTCGTCCATCGTGACGAGATCGAAACGGTGCACCCGAGTTACCGCTTCATCGTACTTGCAGTTGATACCCTCGATTTCCTGTTCCGTATTTAGCGGCCAGCCCTGCTCCTTATAGAAAACGCTGGTCCAGGCCAGATAGACCTTGGCAATACTGAGGCGGTGCAGGAACTCGTCGGCGCGATCTGCAACCAGCGGAAGGTTCCGAGGATTTTGCTCGAAATGACAAGTCCTGCAGCTCTGATCGACAATATCGCGATAGTGTGGCCTGGGGCGCATGGCACTGTGGCATGTCGTGCAGCTGGGTGCCGATTCATCATGCATCAACGCGTTGAAATGCTTACTTTGTTTGAATTCTGCGAGCTTGTCCGAGTGGCAGAGACCGCAAGTCTCGGGTAGCTTCTTGTAATGCAGTTTGCTTGCAGGATCGGTAATCTTCAGGATGCTTTCGTGGGCGGTCTCCTTGTCAGTGGCAGCAGGATCACCACCATGACAGAAGTCGCAGGTCAGACCAGCCGCCTTGTGTGGTGATGTAATGTAGTCTTGGTAATACGTATGGAGTTTTCTGTCCTGTACGTAGAAATCGGGATCACTGTGGCAGTTGATACAGTCGTTGCCAGAAGCGGCGCCCGAAAGCAAGATGGTTGCGAGAACCACATAGTAGAACACAGTTCGTGGAATCGTATGCTTCATCTTCAACTTCCTAAAGTGAATTTAGTTGTTTTGCGCTCCCTGGGCGACCCAGCGTTTGATCGTATCGATATCGGCTTGCGTGAGAGGCGGTCGATCACCGTGCGGCATGTTGATCGACGGGTCAGCGCGGCCCTCGATGAGCATCACGAGAACGCTGCTCAAATCGTCGCCGGGCAACACCACGGGGCCGTATCGCGTACCAATCATCAAATCCTTGTAGCTCGCCATACTCAAACCGCTGGCTTCGTGACCGGCGCCCCCGGATACGTGGCAATCGAGGCAATGCTGTTGCAGGATAGGCTGAACATCAGCAGCGTAACTCGCTACGGGCTCGCTGCGTTGGCAATTGCAAAGAAGCATGACTGACAAAAGCGCAAAAGTTATGATTTGTATTCGCATCATGTTCACCGTACGGCTGTCGCAGACGCATTCAAGACTAGGCATTATCCGACATGTTGCAATGCGGGCAAACACGTACAATGCGCCGGTCCTTTATCGAAGCCGGTCGCCGACGCAAGGAACTCGGATAGATATGAAAACCTTCCTTTGGGCTTTTGCCGTCATTGCCCCAATTCTTGTCGCAGGTGCAGTTACTCCGTCAACTGCAAACGCGCAATCTCTTCAGGAACTGGATCGATCTTTATTGTTTCCATCGAACGCGGATATCGCGGCGGGCGAGACGCTGGCCACGGATGCTTGTGGCGCGTGTCACAGCAGTGATGGTGTCGCCGCGGACCCGGCCCTACCGCATCTGGCAGGGCAGCACGCTGTTTACCTATACACTGAGCTGCTGGCGTACAAGGATGGTCGCCGGGAAGCTGAATCAATGAGCAGCGCTCTCGCGTTCCTCAGCGACGACGCGCTGCGCAAGGTCTCGTCGTATTACGCCAACCTGTCACCGCCCGAACCTGCTGCGCCCGCGGCAAGCTCGGATGGTGCCGTCGCCGATGTTGCTGCGAGTGACCCCGTGCAACTGGGAATGGCCGCCGCCGCCGGATGTGGGGGATGTCACGGTGCAAGCGGCAACAGCCAAATGGCCGGTATGCCCAGCCTGACTGCCCAATCTCCGGAGTACTTTGTTGCCGCCATGCGTGCGTATCAACAAGGTGGGCGGCAGGGCAGCATGATGAGTTCGTTTGCGGCCTCGGTGAATGAAGAGGCCGTACAGAACATGGCACTTTACTACGCCCTGCAGAAGCCGCAGCGCAGCGCCGCAGGCGGTAGTGGTGATGTCGACGCCGGGCGTGCGGCGGCACAGGCGTGCTCGACCTGTCACGGCGCCGACGGCAACATAACGTCGGCCGACACGCCGACGCTTGCGGGCCAGGACGCCGTTTATCTGGCTTCGTCGTTGCAAGCGTACGCTGAAGGCAAGCGCGATCATGCGCCGATGGTGACGGCAACGGCCGATCTGAGTGACGCCGATGTCGAAGCCCTTGCTTCCTTCTACGCGCAGCAAGAGCCGATCACGCGTAAGGTCCACCAGCCACCGACGATCGCTGAATGGATCGAGCGCTGTGATCGATGCCACGGCATCGGCGGCAACAGCACCAACCCACGCAATCCTTCGTTGGCAAGCCAAAACGAGGCTTACCTCGCGCGAGTGATCGAGACTTACGCTGATGGCGGTCGCGATAACTCAATAATGAGCGCGATGTCACAGCCATTGCGACCATCGGATATCGCGGGTCTGGCAGCGCACTATGCTGCACAAAAACGCAAATCGATACTGTACGTCGAGCTACCCTGCGCAGCGGCTAACGACGAATGAGTTCAGGCGCGATGCAATGCGACTAGTGGGTTCTACTTATTGTGATGGGCGGGGCGAATCCTATGATGAACATGAGTTTGTGGGCGGCTGCGGCTGCGCTATAAGGAGAGTGAGAAATGTACAAAATGATTTCGATGGCTAGCCTCTTCGGTTTGATCGCCTTCAGTGGTCCGGTACTCGGCGACGCTGCCACACAAATACCAATTTGCGCGGGCTGTCACGGTGCCGATGGCGCCAGCAGCCCGATGCCCGACGTTCCGATCATCGCGGGAATTGATGCGCTGGTTCAGGAAGACGCACTGTTCGCGTATCGCGACGGGGGCAACGAATGCTGGCCACCCGGCTTGATGTGCCAGATCGCAGCCTCGCTCACCGACGATGATATCGTCGGGCTCTCCGCGCACTTCGCGGCGTTACCGTTCAAGCCGGCGGGAGAGGACTTCGATGCCGCGCTGGCCGCCGAGGGCGAGGAGGCCCACGAAAACAGCTGCGGGATGTGCCATGGCATGCATGCGCCTGACGATCCCGCGTCGAGTATCCTACACGGTCAGAGGATCGCGTACCTGCGCGCCGCCATTCAGCAATATGCAACGGGCAAGCGGGAACAGCAACCAGCCATGCAGGCGATGATCGACGCTCTGACGCCGGAGCAGACGGAAGCAATTCTGAATTATTACGCCAGTTATCGCGAGACGCCTTAAGCACGTATCGTTGCCGGTGCGTTCACTCCCGTTGTTAGCAAGGTCTCGTGTGACGCAATGACGCCAGATGCAAGACGACCAAGGAGTCTCATGCGGAAGTCACTTGCGAGGGCTGCCATCGGCTTATTAATACTGGCAGCGCTGGAGGTCCTGTTCGCAACTACCGCGGCGGCACAGGAAAATGGTGCAGCCAACGCAACCTGCCTTGGGTGTCACCGGATTGAAAGCCTTTCCGTTCCGATGGCCAATGGCGACATGCGTCAGCTACATGTGTCGCCCGACGACTTTGAACAGAGCGTGCATGGCAATCGCTCTTGTGTAGAGTGCCACAAAGACATCGCGCAAATTCCTCACCGCAAAGGGGCAGACCGAAAAGTCGGTTGTGTACAGTGTCATGAGGATCTCTGGCAGGCCGCTCAGGAGGAGAACAAAACTGAAGAATTAGCCCGGCTGGGTGTGGTGGTGGAGCAAATCGAGAGCTATATGCAATCGATTCACGCACGACCCAACAAGGAAGATCAGTCGCGAACGAACGCAACCTGCTACAACTGTCATGATGCTCATTACATACAGCCCATCGATAGTCAAATCGGTGCGCAGGGCCGACTGAATATTCCACAAATCTGTGGGCAGTGCCATGCGGCGATAGCGGAGACTTATTTTGGGTCGGTGCACGGACAGGAAGTCTCAGTGAACGGCAATGCGGATGCTGCCGTATGTATTGACTGCCATACCACCCACGATATCGAATCTCCGAGCGATCCCACGACGCGGCTGGCGATTACGCAAAATTGCGGCACCTGCCACGCCGAAGAACTGGAATCCTATCTCGGTACCTATCACGGGCAGGTGAGCACTCTCGGGTATACACATACGGCGAAATGCTACGAGTGTCACGGTTTTCATGACGTCAAGAGAGTGGCGGACGAAACATCGCACATGCACCCGGACAACCGTCTTGACACCTGTACGAAGTGCCATGCAGATGCGACCCAGGGCTATGTGTCGTTCCAGCCGCACGGCACGACCAACGATTACGATCGTTACCCCCGCATGTGGATCGCGTCGAAATCCATGATCGCCTTGCTGGCCGGCGTGTTCATTTTCTTCTGGACACACGCCGCGCTGTGGTTTTACCGGGAGTATAAAGACCGCAAGGAGGGCAAGCACAAGCAGCATGTGCAGATGGATGCGCTGCCCGAGGGGAATACAAAGTATTTCAGGCGATTTACGGGCCTGTGGCGACTCGCACATCTTATGGGTGCACTCTCCATCATGTTGCTTGTGTTTACGGGCACGGTCGTGCTGTACGCAGACAGCTTCTGGGCACCGACCGTTATCACGCTGCTTGGCGGACCGAAATCAGCCGCGATCCTGCACCGTGTTGGCGCAGTGATGTTCATGCTCGTGTTCTTCGGACATCTTGCGTATCTCGCCTACAGCATTGGTCGGGACTGGCGAACATTCAAGTGGTTTGGTCCGGATTCGCTGGTGCCAAACTGGCAGGATTTCAGGGACATCGCGGGTATGTTCAGGTGGTTCTTCGGACGCGGGTCGCGACCGCGCTTCGATCGCTGGACCTACTATGAGAAATTTGATTACTGGGCGCCATTCTGGGGTATGTTCATCATCGGCGTCAGTGGGGTGATGATGTGGTTCCCTGCCGTAACGGCTTCTATTTTACCGGGATGGGTGTTCAACGTGGCGACCATAATTCACAGCGAAGAGGCATTTCTCGCCGCCGTATTCCTGTTTACGGTGCACTTTTTCAACTGCCACTTCAGGCCGGACAAGTTTCCGCTGGACATTGTCATGTTCACCGGCGTTACTCCGTTGGAGGAATTCAGGCGAGATCATCCTCTGGAGTACAGGCGTTTATTGAATGACGGGCGCCTCGAGCAGTATCTTGTTGACGCCCCATCGGCGCCGATGACGCGTAATTCCACGATACTCGGCGGGACGTTGATTTTCGTCGGCTTGTTTCTGCTGGTTCTGGTTCTGGCCGGTTTTCTTGGGCATCTGATGTAGCCATCGAGGTCGCTATGCGAAACTTTCTATTAATATTGGTATTTCCTTTCCTGTTGCTGGCTTGTTCGGATAGATCCTCGGCCCCGACAGAGTCGCCGGCTGATCTGCTCGCCGGCAAAACACTCGCGGAAACCAATTGCGCAGGTTGCCACGGTCTGC
>Ga0255048_10002403_pt1 | contig 11956 bp, 8 predicted proteins | sample JV7_2_2_MG_FD_183619 | JGI IMG/M metagenome (GOLD analysis project Ga0255048, IMG submission 183619) | Seawater microbial communities from Jervis Inlet, British Columbia, Canada - JV7_2_2 | ecosystem: Environmental > Aquatic > Marine > Inlet | place: Canada: British Columbia | collected 2016-10-06
GGCGACGACTTCCTGTCGCGTCTTTGGAGCATGATCGACGATGGCCACGAGTTCCGAAGTCTCGATACGCAGCGGAGCCTAGGGGATCTCTCCGCCCCCCCTCTCACCGCAAACGCGTACCTCGGTGCGTGGGGCATCGTCGAAGCGCTGAACCGAGGTGTCGACATCATCGTGACCGGCCGGGTTGCCGATGCAGCACTCGTCGTGGGCCCCGCAGCATGGCATCACGGATGGATGCCTGACAACTGGGACAGCCTCGCCGGTGCGGTTGCTGCCGGCCACATTCTCGAGTGTGGCGCGCAGGCCACGGGCGGCAACTTCTCGTTCTTCGAAGAGATCCCCGATCTCACACATCCGGGTTTTCCGATCGCAGAGGTGGCCGACGACGGATCGAGCGTGATCACGAAACACGACGGCACCGGCGGTGCCGTAACCGTTGACACCGTGACGGCGCAGATCCTCTACGAGATCGACGCACCCGCCTACCTGACGCCGGACGTTGTCGCCCACTTCGACACGATCAGGCTCGACCAGGCGGGTGAGGATCGTGTGGTTGTCACAGGTGTTCGTGGATCGCAGGCTCCAAGGGACCTCAAGGCCGCGATCAACTACCTCGGTGGCTACAGGAACTCCATGACACTTGTGCTTGTTGGTATTGATGCACACAAGAAGGCGGCACTTGTTGAGGAAACACTTCGCTCGGAACTCGTGGGAGGACGCGCTCCGGATGTGCTCGAGTTCGCCTTTTCAGCGACAGGACATTCCGATGCCGACGTGAATGCACAAGCCGCGTCGACGCTCACCATCACAGCCATGGACAAAGACCCAGCGAAGGTTGGTCGGTCATTCTCGGGTGCAGTCGTTGAGCTTGCGCTCGCGAGCTATCCGGGGTTCTTCGCAACTGCCCCACCATCGGGGGAGTCACCGTACGGTGTCTACTGGCCCGCGCTCATCCCGCGATCGCTGATCACACAAGAGGTTGTGTTCGACGATGGGACTCGCGTCGTGATCCCTGATCCGCCCCATGGAGACCCGGAGGTGTCTACAAGCGTTGAAGATGGCATGGTCCTGGCTCTCGAAGGGCCCACGCGGCGTGTGCCGCTCGGCACGATCGTCGGAGCACGATCTGGGGACAAGGGTGGCAACGCAAACATCGGCCTCTGGGCGCGCAGCGACGATGGGTATGGCTGGCTTGTGAATGAGCTGACCACTGCCAGACTTCAGGACTTGCTTCCCGAAACAGCGGATCTGACTGTCGACCGGTACGAGCTCCCCCACATCAGAGGCCTGAACTTCGTCCTGCACGGACTCCTCGGTGAAGGCGTGGCATCATCGACCCGGTTCGACCCGCAAGCAAAGAGCCTCGGCGAATGGCTACGAAGCAGACTCGTGGAGATTCCCGAGCCGCTGCTGACCGTGAACCGTAAACCGTGAACCGTAAACCGGATGAACTGTGAACTTGGTCTTCACTACCGTTGACCCAACAGATCTGAAAGGCATTCCATGGACTCGGACATTCTCGACGCAGCTCTTGCCGACAAGGGACACCTCCGGATCGAGTGGGCAGCCAGACGGATGCCCGTGCTTGCGGCCATCAGGGAACGGCTCGAGAAGGAGAAGCCGCTTGCGGGAGTGAGGATCGGTGCATGTATGCACGTCACCACCGAGACGGCGACGCTCATGTTGTCACTTGTCGCCGGGGGTGCCGAGGTTGCCCTGTGCGCATCGAACCCTCTGTCGACCCAGGATGACGTCGCAGCAGCCCTGGTCGAGGCTGGAATCCCAACCTTTGCGATTCGAGGCGAGGACTCGGACAAGTTCTACGAGCACATCAACGCGGTCCTCGATACGAATCCACATCTGGTGTTTGACGACGGCGCCGACATGACAACGGTGCTCCACAGGGAGCGCACGGGCCAAGCCATTGTCGGTGGCATGGAGGAGACAACCACGGGTGTCATCCGTCTCAAGGCGATGGAGGCGGACGATGTTCTTCGGTATCCGATCGTTGCGGTCAACGATTCTGACACCAAGCACCTGTTCGACAATCGCCACGGAACCGGTCAATCCTCCCTCGATGGGATCCTGCGTGCGTCGAACATCCTCTTTGCGGGTAAGCGAGTCGTCGTTGCCGGCTTCGGCGACTGCGGCTGGGGGATCGCGACACGGGCCAAGGGGCTCGGAGCAGACGTGATCGTGACAGAGATCGATCCGATCCGTGCAGTTGCAGCGTCGATGGAGGGCCACCGTGTCATGACCGGCACGGAGGCAGCCGCTATCGGTGAGGTGTTCATCACCGCGACAGGCAACATCCATGTGTTCCGGGCCGAGCACTTCAACAGGATGCCCGACGGAGCGATCCTCGCGAACGCCGGACACTTCGATGTCGAACTTGACCTGGTCGCCCTTGACCAGATGTCGGTGGCGCGGCGGGTGATCAGGGACAACCTTGAGGAGTTCACGCTCGAGGACGGTCGTCGGATCCTCGTCGTTGCTGAAGGCAGGCTCGTCAATCTCGGCGCCGCCGAGGGCCATCCAGCCGACGTGATGGATATGTCCTTCGCCGACCAGGCGCTCGCAGCGGAGTGGATCATCGGGAATCAGGATGACCTCGAGCCGAAGGTATATGTGCTTCCCAAGGAACTCGACGACGAAGTTGCACGTCTCAAGCTCGAAGCGATGTCGGGCTCACTCGAACAGCTCACCCCTGCCCAGGAGCACTACCTGTCCTCTTGGGAGCACGGAACGTGAGCTAGCTCCGCTCCGTAAACCGCAAACCGTGAACCGAAAGAATGTCCTCGGTCTCGTGACCTGTCACACCGAATCGATAGGTTCGCCACATGCTCTGCCTTGCGTGTGCCATGCCGGGTTGGCCGCTGTGCGATCCGTGTGTTGCATCGTTGAGACGGGCGCCGCCTGCCGAGATCGGTGGCGTCCCCGTTGAGGCAGGGTTCCGTCATGTCGGTGCAGCTGTGCGTCTTGTGCAGAACCTCAAGTACCGCAGGTCGCTGCGCGCCGGCAGGATCCTCGCCGCTGCGATGGTGTCAGGGTTGCCAGCCGACGCAACAGTGCTCGTGCCCGCCCCGCGATCGTTCGTCCGTCGGGTGACGTATGGCATCGACCAAGCCCGGGTGCTTGCGACGGAGGTGAGCAAACTCACCGGGCTCGAGGTCCTCGATGCGTTGGGTGCGCCCTTGTGGTGGAAACGGCAGGCCGGCGCCATTCGCGAAGACCGTCACAGTATCGACTTCAGGAGAATCGTTTCGGTGCCGGCCGGCGCTGTCGTAGTCGATGACGTGTTCACAACCGGTGCGACGGTGATGAGCGCGATCGCTGCTGCCGATGCGCGAAGAATGTCCGTTCTCGTAGCGACCTCAGCAGGTACCATGGACTCACGGACGAGGCCGTTCCACAGTCTGGGAGGTGACGTGGCGCAGTTGCGTGAGACGATCGGAACCCGGTCACGCACGGCGCTGACACGCCTCCAGGCTGAGCCACCCCAAGAGCGCGCGGTCATAGCACCGCGCCTTGTTCGACCCACCAACCGAGAGGAGATCGGGTGACTGTTCGAGTTCATGGAAAGAACATGCAGGTGCCAAACGACATGCGCGACTTTGCGAGAGACCGTGTCGAGCATGCTGGGAGGATATTCGACAATGGGGGAGACGTGGACGTCGAGTTCACGGAGAGCCTCAACCCGCGTCGAGTCGACTGCAAAGTCAAGGTCGAGATCACGACGAACGCAGCCGGTCGCATCGTACGCGTCGAGGCCGAAGCAGCCGAGGAACGCACAGCTGTGGACCTCGCGTGTGATCGGTATGAACGCCAGCTCAGGAAGCTGAAGACGAAGCTGATCCAAAGAAACAGGGTTTCGAACAAAGACCTAAACCACGTGTCTAGTCAGTCCGATGATGAAGAGGACCGTGGCGTTGAAATCGTCAGAACCAAGAGGTTCCTGATGAAACCAATGTCCGCAGAGGAAGCTGCGTTGCAGATGGATCTGCTCGGACACGAGTTTTTCTTCTTCCTCGATGCGGAGACTGGCCAGCACTGTGTTGTGTATCGGCGACGCGACGGCAACGTAGGACTAATCGAACCGGAGTGAACCGGAGCTGACATGAAGAGACTTCTGGTGGTCGATGATGTATCCCTGTTCAGGGCAGGCCTGACGTCAGCTCTGAATGGCGCCGGATACGACGTGATCGGTGAAGCAGCCGACGGTGAGGCCGCAGTTGCTCTCGCCGAGTCTGAACAGCCCGACCTCGTGCTCCTCGACATTCTCATGCCTGGTATGTCAGGGATCGACGTTCTTGGGAAGATCAAAGCAGTGTCCCCGGCGTCTGCTGTAGTGCTCCTCACGGGTTCCGAATCTGAGGAAGACCTTGTGGCAGCCATCCGCGGCGGAGCCAGGGGATACATCCTCAAGGACATGCCGTTCGACGAGCTTGTTCTGGCAATCGACAAGATTGCCGGTGGCGGAGCAGCCGTGTCACCAGGGATGGCAGGGAAGCTCTTTGATGTCACTCGTGAGCTTCTTCTGCACCAGGAGCTCATCAGCACGAGGAAGCCTTCTCTTACAGGCCGTGAGATAGAGGTCCTTGGTCTTGTCGCAGACGGCAAGACGTCCCGCCAGATCGGTGATCTCCTGTTCATCTCCGAGAACACCGTCAAGAATCACATCCGGAACATCCTCGACAAGCTCGGTCTGCATTCACGCAACGAAGCCGTTCTGTATGCGATCAGGGAGAACCTGATCACGCTGCCGTAGCCGAAACGCTCGGCTGCACCTCCCTGTCGGCCAAGACCGTGTAGACGCTTCACCGATGGCCGCCTACCTAGCCACCGACTCCCGTAACATCTGTCGCACATGTCCATTTTCAGCAAAGCTCTCCGAGTTGGAGAAGGTAAGCGTCTCAGGGAACTCGAGCAGATTGCCGAAGACGTAAACGCTCTCGAGCCTGAGATTGAGCGACTCACGGATGAGGAACTCGCTGCGCGCACACCCTGGTTCAAGGAGCGACTCGAAGCCGGAGAAACCCTCGATGACATAGAGGTCGAGGCATACGCCACGGTCCGCGAAGCCGCGAGACGTGTGCTCGGCGAGCGCCCGTATGACGTTCAGATCATCGGAGCGGCAACACTGCATCGAGGCATGATCGCAGAGATGAAGACGGGCGAGGGCAAGACCCTGGTCGCCACCATGCCTGCGTATCTGAACGCGCTCAGCGGTGACGGTGTTCACATCGTCACGGTCAACGACTATCTCGCGAGTCGAGACGCCGAGTGGATGGGCAACATACACCGATTCCTCGGACTCGAGGTCGGCATCATCCAGGCCTGGATGACCCCGGAAGAGCGCCGGCCTGCGTACGGCGCGGATATCACACATGGCACGAACAACGAGTTCGGCTTCGATTATCTGCGAGACAACATGACGATGACCCCTGAGCACATGGTGCAGAGGGGACATGCGTTTGCCGTCGTCGATGAGGTCGACTCGATCCTGGTCGACGAGGCTCGAACGCCGCTGATCATCTCAGGGCGCGTCGGGGAGACGGGCAAGTGGTACACCGAGTTTGCCCGCATCGCTTCGAGGCTCCGCATCGATGAGCACTACGAGGTCGATGAGAAGAAACGGCAGGTAGTCACGACTGAGGCCGGTGTGACCCGGGTCGAGGAGATTCTCGGCGTGGAGAACATGTACGACTTCGCCAATGTCGACTTCATCCATCACCTCGATGTCGCCCTCAAGGCCAAGACGCTGTACCAGAAGGATGTCGACTACATGATCCGTGGCGGCGAGGTGATGATCGTCGATGAGTTCACCGGTCGAGTCCTCGAAGGGCGTCGCTATTCAGAGGGTCTCCATCAGGCGATCGAGGCCAAAGAGGGTGTTCGGATCAAAGAAGAGAACCAGACGCTCGCCACGATCACCCTCCAGAACTACTTCCGCATGTACGACAAGCTCTCCGGGATGACAGGTACGGCCATCACGGAGGAGGGTGAGTTCGTGGAGATCTACGGTCTCCAGGTCGTTGTCATCCCAACCAACGAACCGATCGCTCGAGTTGATGAAGGCGATGTCGTCTATGTCGATGAGGACAACAAGTTCGCTGCGCTCGCAGATGACATCGAGGAGCGGAATGCGAAGGGCCAGCCGATACTCGTCGGTACCACTTCGATCGAGAAGTCCGAGCGGGTTGCAGACACGCTGAAGCGGCGAGGCATCGACTTCGAGGTGTTGAACGCCAAGCAGCACGAACGTGAGGCCCACATCGTTGCCCAGGCAGGCAAGTCTGGAGCGGTCACGGTTGCCACAAACATGGCCGGGCGCGGGGTCAACATCATGCTCGGCGGCAACCCTGCCGAGCTCGCCAAAGCCGCGATGCGCAAGATTGACCTCTCCCCTGAGGACAATGGATACGACAAGAACTACGAGGAGGCGCTCGCGTCCTTCACCACCGAGACACGCCGCGACAAACAGAGAGTGGTCGACGTGGGTGGTCTGTACGTGCTCGGTACCGAACGGCATGAGTCCCGCCGCATCGACAACCAGCTTCGCGGACGTTCGGGGCGTCAGGGCGAGCCGGGAGAGAGCCGGTTCTACCTTTCACTCGAGGACGATCTCATGCGGCGCTTTGCGAATGAGCGTGTGGCTTCGATCATGTCGAGACTCAAGATCCCACCCGATGTGCCCATCGAAGCGAAGATGGTCACCAAGTCCATCGAACGCGCACAGACCCAGGTTGAGTCACAGAACTTCGAGATACGCAAGAACGTGCTCAAATACGACGAGGTGATGAACACCCAGCGCAGGATCATCTACGCGTGGCGCAACCAGATTCTCCACGGCGACAGCACCGAAGAGCTGCTTGCAGAATGGCGTGACGAGGTCGTCGAGTACGCGGTGCGTGAGATGACCGATGGCGTTGATCCATCTGAATGGGATTGGGATGACCTGTCCGCTCGGCTGGGTGAGCTCTATCCGATGAAATTGGAGCGCGATAGTTTCGACGATCCCAAGGATCTCATCGCAGAAGAGGCTGTCGACGCCTACGTCGAGGAGGCTGCCGAGGCGTACGGGGCGCGCGAAGCAGATCTAACGGAACCGGTGATCCGGTCTCTCGAGCGCACGGTCGTTCTCTCCGTCATCGACAACAAGTGGCGAGAGCATCTTGCGGAGATGGACTATCTGCGTTCAGGCATCGGGCTGAGGGCGATGGGTCAGCGCGATCCGCTTGTCGAGTACCAGCGTGAAGGATTTGGTTTCTTCGAGGATCTGGTTCACACAACCAAGGCAGACTCGATCAGGTACATGTTCCATGTCGAGGTTGCCAGACGGGAGGAGCAACCGAAAGCACGGAGCCTCGTTACGTCGAGCGCCAAGAGTGACGGGACTACGCGCCGCCAGGTGCGCCGCGAGGGAGACAAGATCGGGCGAAACGCTCCGTGCCCGTGCGGTTCAGGCAAGAAGTACAAACGATGCCACGGCGCGCCGGGAGCCGAACCGCTTCCTGCGTGATCGCTCTCAAACCTCCCGGATCAAGGCCATACTGTCGGTGGAAAGAGGTGCTCGATGGGACGCATTGGATCGCTCAAGAACGTAGCCAAAGGCCTGACCGCCGCAGTGCTGGTGAAACGAGCCACGGAGTGGGCGAATCCTGTAACAGGATCTGCTTCTGCGCCCCTGGAGACTGCTGCGTTCATCGACTCGTTCGGACCATCACTCATGCCCCACTCCTCGATGCACCAGGGCATGATCGCCGGCATGTCGGTGCTCGCCGCACGGGGGACGATGGCGATCGTCGAGTCGCTCACCGCCACGATCGTCAATCGGGACGACCCACTCACGCATCGCCTCTTGATGCGGACATTCCTGGGGGGCGTGGGTTACTCGTTCGAGAAGCTCCCCGTCAGAGACAACGAGCCGCTGACCCGCTCCGGCGCTCGTACGGCAGGAAGGGTGCTCAAGTCCGGATCCATCGGTGGAGCCATCTACGACATCGGGACCGCATCACAGAAGCGCTATCCAGCCTCGTCGCTGGTTCGGCCGGCGATCGTGTCTGCCGCAGCGGTTGCGGGCATGCTCGTGTGGTCGAAGGACAGACTCGACAACCGCAAGGCCGAGATCGAGCGTTGGCCGATCCCACAGCCGAACGAGCTCGCGCCAGCCGTGGCAACAGGGATCGTCGTGACGTCGGTCGGCATGGCAGGAACCCGGGCGTTCCAGGCCTCGCGGCGTGCGTGGATCAGCTACTTCGGCGATACGCCCACGAAGCGCTTGCTTGCGCGAACCGTCAACGCAGCTGTGTGGGCTGGCGCATTCTCAAGTCTCTACAACGCAGGCATTGGCTACATAGGAAGAGGGAACGAGCGAGTCGAAGGCGGATACTCGGTCGCGCCGACCAATCCGCTGTTGTCTGGAAGCCCACAGAGCAATTCTCCGTTCGCCGACCTCGGTCAGCAGGGGAGACGCTTCGTCACCGATGTGCTCACACCAGAGTACATCGACGAGAAGATGGGCGAAAAGGGCGCAGAGCATCCGATCAGGGTGTTCATCGGCTACAACTCAGAGCCGCTCTACCCGTCCGGGCGCGCAGAGATGGCGCTCGACGAACTCGAGCGCACAGGTGCGTTCGACAGGGACTATCTGTTGCTCGTATCACCGACCGGCACGGGCTGGGTCGATCAGACGATGATCGAGTCTGCCGAGCTGCTCACGAGAGGCAACATCGCAACCTGCTGTATCCAGTACGGCAAATACCCATCGTTTCTCAGCCTCCAAAAGGTCGCCCTCGGGAGGGCTCAGTTCCGGCTGCTGTTGTGGGGTATCAAACAGAGACTCAGTGGCAGGTCGCCCGAGGATCGGCCGAAGGTCCTCGTCTTCGGCGAGAGCCTTGGTGCCTGGACCAGCTCGGATGTCGTGATGCACAACGGCATGGCGGGTTTCGACCACTACGGGATCGACAAGGCGCTTTGGGCCGGACTCCCGTGGATGGCCAAGTGGTCAAAGAGCGGCATGGGGCGCGGCGCAAGCAAGCTCGTGCCAGAGGGAACCGTGGGTGCGTTCGATCGTCCAGAGGACCTGACCGCCCTGTCCAGTGGCGAGAAGAAAGATCTTCGCGCGGTGATCCTGTCCCACGACAACGACCCAATCGCGGTAATGGGCCCAGACCTCATGATCCGGGAACCGGAGTGGCTCAAGGGCGAGCACGGTCGTGGAGTGCCGCCCGACATGGCATGGACCCCCATCGTCACGGGCATCCAGGTGATGATCGACGCCGCCAACGCGATGGTGACGGTACCCGGCCACTTCGGTTCCTTCGGCCACGACTATCGCGCTGACATGGCACGCATGGTGCTCGACGGCCTGGACCTTCCTGCCGCAACAGAGGATCAGGTCGTCTCCGTCGAACATGCGCTGATCGAACTCGAGATCGATCGATCAGAACGCGTCAAGGCGGCCAAAGAAGAGCAAGCGCCGGCACCACCGAGCCGGGTCGTCGAGGGGAAGCGCGTCGCCGGTGGAGTGCCGCTTGCGGGGGACCGAACCTCAGGGGCACATTGGATCCGCTCACTTGCACGTACCTCAGGCGTACCGGAGGGGGACGTTCAGTAGGACGGGCGTCAAGGAAGAGGCTTCGGGTGGTCACTACTCTCTCGGGCCATGGAACCTGCAGAACTTCGTGATGCCGTAGTTGACCTCCGCTCCCGCCTTGTGGATGCGAGGGGCTTTCTCGATGTGGAGGGCAAAGAAGCGGAACTGGTCGATCTGCGTGAGAAGGCGTCGGCACCTGACCTGTGGAACAACCAGGACAACGCACGGGCTGTGACTTCTCGTCTTGCTCGCCACGAGGGGACGATCAAGCTTGTCACCGACCTCGAGGACTCGATCGACGATGTCGGCGTACTGCTCGAAATGGCCATCGAAGAAGGTGACAAGGATTCCCTCTCCGAGGTACAAACTGAGCTTGATGCGTTGTTGGACGAACTGTCGATTCTCGAACGTGAATCCCTGTTCTTCGGTGAGTACGACGACAGTCCGGCGATCATCTCGATTCACGCCGGTGCTGGTGGGGTCGATGCCCAGGACTGGGCCGAGATGCTGCTACGCATGTACACCAGGTATCTCGAGCGCTCCTCGATGTCGTTCGAGGTGGATGACTATCAGGAGGGTGAAGAAGCCGGTATCAAGTCCGTGACCCTGACGATCACCGGCGACAATGCATACGGCACCTTCGAATCCGAGCGCGGCACGCACAGGCTGGTGCGCATCAGCCCTTTCGACTCTGCAGCTCGCCGTCACACAGCATTTGCGGGCGTTGATGTGATCCCGCAGGTCGCAGTGGCCGAGATCGAGATCGACCCCGAGGTCCTGCGCATCGACACGTACCGGGCCTCGGGCGCAGGTGGCCAGCACATCAACAAGACCGATTCTGCCGTGCGGATCACACATGAGCCCACAGGCATAGTCGTCTCCTGTCAGGCGGAACGGTCCCAGATGCAGAATAAGGCCCGTGCGATGCAGCTTCTCGCCGCCCGCCTCGCGGAGAAGGCCCGCCAGGATCAGGCAGCGGAGGTGGCGGCCATTCGCGGGGAACAACACGAGGCCGGATGGGGGAGACAGATCCGCAGCTATGTCATGCAGCCCTATCAGATGGTGAAGGACCTTCGAACCGATTTCGAGGTCGGCAACATCGGTGGTGTCCTCGACGGCGACATCGATGGATTGATGGACTCCTATCTGCAATGGCGCAGAGGGGAACTGTACGAGGCCTGAAGAAGTTCACGGTCTGCGGTTCACAGTCAGAATCGTCCGTAGACCGTAGACCGTAAACCGTAAACCGTAAACCGTAAACCGTAAACCGTAAACCGTAAACCGTGAGCTCAATAAGCCTCAGGTTTATTGAATCTACCGGTATCCTCGTTTTCGGCTGCCACACATGGGCCACGAAACAGCCATCACTGAGTTCTTCGTATGATCAAACTCGAAAACGTAACCAAGGTGTACCTCGGCAACACCGTCGCCGTCAAGGATGTCAACCTCGAGATCTCCAAGGGCGAATTCGTCTTCCTCGTGGGCGCATCAGGCTCAGGGAAGTCAACGCTCATCCGGCTGATAATGCGTGAGGAACCGCCAACCAACGGTGATCTCTGGATCGCGGGGAAACACGCATCTGAACTCCCCAGCTGGAAGGTTCCGTATCTTCGTCGCTCCATCGGCACGGTCTTCCAGGATTTCAAGCTGCTCCCAACGAAGACTGTCTATGAGAACGTCGCGTTTGCGATGGAGGTGACCGCCAAGCATCGTTCGGTCATTCGGAACCAGGTGCCACAGGTCCTCAAACTCGTGGGTCTGTCTGACAAGGCTGACCGTTTGCCGCGCCAGCTCTCAGGCGGTGAACAACAGCGGGTCGCCATTGCCCGTGCGTTCGTGAACAGGCCACTCATTCTCCTTGCGGACGAACCGACAGGAAACCTCGACCCCGCAACATCGGTTGGCATCATGCGCATCCTCGACCGTATCAACCGCACGGGCACCACCGTTGTGATGGCGACGCACGACCACGCGATCGTCGATGCAATGCAGAGAAGAGTCGTCGAGCTTGATCGAGGCAGAGTCTCGCGCGACGAATCGCGAGGCATCTATGAAACTCGCAGGCCGGAAGTGGTCCCTGAGGCAGTTCCTGTAGAAGCGACAGAGGAGTCCGCGCCTGGGGATGACGTTGGGGAGGAGCTCGCTGCGCTCGTCGACGAGGCAACTGAAGAAACGCTCTCGGATGCCATCGATCACAACAGGGAGACCGACACAGTCCTGGAAACGACGTCTGATGATGCCGAGAGCTCGAACGAAGAGGCGGCCTCCAAATGACGAGCCTCGTCTATATGTTCAAGGAGGCGTTCAACAACCTCGGACGGAACGCGCTGGTGGTCCTCGGCGCCATCCTTGCCGTGT
>Ga0255048_10002404_pt1 | contig 11955 bp, 18 predicted proteins | sample JV7_2_2_MG_FD_183619 | JGI IMG/M metagenome (GOLD analysis project Ga0255048, IMG submission 183619) | Seawater microbial communities from Jervis Inlet, British Columbia, Canada - JV7_2_2 | ecosystem: Environmental > Aquatic > Marine > Inlet | place: Canada: British Columbia | collected 2016-10-06
AAGCCTTAACTAAGGACCATCCTAAGGGGGGTTGACAAGTCTGGCGGATCGGCTATGTTTAGGGAGTGGACGGCATTCTTTAAACAAAACAAAGGGAGACAGTTAAATGGTAGATGCTAAGTCTGTTACTAAAGAAAAGAAATGTTCACCCTTTGACATGAATCTCCGACGCGGAAATAGATGCTGGAAATGTTCCAAGTGTCTAGATGAAATAGATATGGACAAGGCACTTGATAAAGTATACGATGCTCTTCATGATCTTAACACCGTAGGTCTAAGGCCGCATCTAGCAAAAGCAATAAGGCTAACCATTGACAATGAACTTGGATCAAACAAATATTTCCTCCCTTGAATTTCAAGGTAAAGCTTGATATTCCAAACTTTATAAACCAGCAAAAGAAAGGGAAATAGCTAAATGGTAATAGGTAAACCCGTGTGGGATTGGAACTCTTTTTATAAAGATCTTATGGGAGAGGATCAAGGTTCTCCCGTTAGTTCAATCGCTACAGGATATGACTCAGATAGTTATAACAGTTGGGCAGAAAAAGAGTATTATGCTCACATGGAAGAACAAGCGAACAGGACTCAAGCTGAAGAAAATGCAAGGGTTGAGTCACTAAGGCTTCATCATGAAGCATTGGTTAAGAAGCTTGGATGGAAAGGTTGTAAGTGTTGTAAACCTAACGGTAAGTAGTTAGGTTAACTGCACTAGATTGAAGGTTAACTGCACTAGTTTATTCTAGTAGGGGGGTGAAATGTTTAAGTAAAAGATCCGATTCTAACTATCTCACCTTAACGTGGGAAAATTACCCATAAAGGGCACTAGGAAAAATATACCCTAGGGGGGTATAAAATCCTTGACTATCTAGGCAATATTTGCTTAACTGTCTCTGCCGCCGAAAATTACTTCGGGGCACTTTAGGAGAAACAAGACAATGGCTAGCGAAAAGATGATCAAGATCGACAATTTGAGCGAAGCGCAACGTAATGACCTTATTGCCCAATTCGTAGCTAAACAAGATCTTGAGAAAGCTGCTGACAAGGACATGAAGAAAATCATCAAGATCTGTTCCAGCACTAACTGGAAATGGAGCATCGAGGAAACTCCTGTAGAGAGGCATGACCCCGAAGGACCCCAGAAGGTTAGGCTCTACATTAAGAATCAGAGCGTACACGGTGGCATGAAAGGCTTTGTTCTCAATAGGACGGTCTGCGAGCTATTTGCTGGGGAACGCAAATTCAAGGGGGCCTTTCCATTGACTAAAGGGACCGACTTCATGGCAGAAGTGAAGGCGCAGCTTAACTCGGAAGCTGGCAAGAAAATCACCCGCTAGTTTCGAGTTGATCTAGAACTAAATAGCCCCTATCTAGGAAGCGTCTCTAGATAGGGGCTTTCCTTTGCCCAAAATTTGCTTAAGGGGGGGGACCCCCTTTTTATTTTTTCCGCCTAGCGGCGGTTACACTCCGATTCCAGACAGACGAAATAACTAAAAATTCTCATCCTTACCCCTACCACCCCCAGTAAAAAAATTTCACCTAAAATTTTTAGCAAAAAAATCTAAAAACTCAGATAGGGTACTGTTTACACTCTATACTTGATTTATATGTCAGTGTAGTTTCCCCAACCATTTGTCAGTGTTGTCTTGTATTACTAACCTCAAGACTGTTTATCCGCCTTGGGAGGCGAATAAACAATATATTTCAATGACTTGAACATATTGTAACTCTCTAACTCTTGTTATCTCTTGTTTTCGTTCTAATCGTTTTTGTACTTAGACACCGGCTGGGCCTGTTTTGTTCCATTTTTCTGTAAAATACTTGGTGAATAGTGATAAATACTTGATTTGGTGTCTAAGATCCAATACAGACAATGCGAAATAAGTATATTTCTGCTACAATATGTGCCAAAGGAGAGGGAGGGTAGTAACATGAGAAGAGAGGGCTTACTGGATATTTCTTTTTCTTTCTTCGTAGCGTGTGCTATGTGGAACATTGTATTCGGACCAGAGATAGTCCTGGAATCACAAGTTCTAACATTCATCCTGTTGCCGATAGTTGGGTTGTCAAGTATACTATTTGAAATTTCAAAACTATTTTCTTTTTTAGTAGTGTTTCTTTTAGTGATGTTTGTATTCCAACAGTTTGCTTCAATAGTTAGAATTATAATTTTAGAGTATGATGATAAGATAGGCATATCTGACAATAATAGGAAGAGGGGCAATGAGGGAAAGGAAGACACCTGAGAAGTGTAGGCGTAAGGAGTTGGAGAGAGAGATAGCTGATGACAAGACAGGGCGAGAGCCTGCTAGGAAGAAGTCTTGCAAGGACAGAGGGAGAGATATGAGGATGGCAATAGAGGAGAGTATTCTATTCGGAGAAGAGGCAGGCTCTAAATGAGATCTGAAGTTGATTCATTTGAGGATATAGTCGATCTGTCGATAGATGGTATTGTTGACATAACTGACCCAGACACAGGTAGAATTATCGTGTCCGGTGTGCCTATAGCTATGATTATAGATAACATACAGATAGCTTCGTATGTGTGGAACTACATAGACACTGACAATCTATTGGAATTGGAGTGAAATGGACTCTATTCTATATGTTGCAGGGTCTTTTTTATTCTCGGTAGTTTGTCTGTTTTTTGTGGCGAGATATGCCTTTAGTGGGGGGAAGAGTGATGAGTCATCGAGGAGGAATAGTATTGACAAGAAGTCTGCTATTATGGTTCTGCAGAAACTCCAAAGTAAAATACCTGGGATTGATGGCATTCGGTCTCGTTGGCGTGATAGGATGTAATACATCCGGGGGGCCACCTGTCCCACCATGTCCTGCCCCATCGGAGTCTGCGTACATTGAGTTGATGGACGCCGGTGAGTGTTGTCCTGGCATCATTGAGTACATGGGGAGGGTTGAGTTGCTCTGTGAGGCATTGGATGAGATAAGGGATGACTGATGTGTATGATGGGAGAACCCCAATGTCTCCGGTAGAGTTTGATTATGCGTGTAGGAGGCTGGAGAGAATATTTCCAGAACTCTCACAGACTAGCGGTAAGCGGTCTGTCGCTAGAAACAAGAAAACAGGAGGTGACAAAAAATCTAAGCACTTACTTGGCATGGCTAGGGACTATGGAACTGAAGACAGCGTTGGCAGGGACATGCAACAGCAATATTGCATTATATCTATTTCCCTGGGTCTTTGGCCGCTGTACCATAGAAACCACTTGCATGTCCAAGGACTACCCCCTGGGGAAATTCCCCTGTGGTGGGTTGATCGTTATTGGGATATACCGAATGATGAGGAGTCTTAGTTATATTTTAAAAAACGACCGTTGGGGGCAGGAGTGTATTTCCGTCCCTCTCCCCTAGGAAGTGCATTCCTCCCCCTTCGGTTAATGTAGATAACACAATATGTCCTTTGGCATTGAACTGAGCCTAGTCTCTTGATATAAATAAGATACTAAGTTGACAAATTAAATAGTTAGTGCTAAAATATATGGTGAATAGGTTTACCCGAGGGGAATTTTGCAAACTCAGATAAGGGAAAAGATATACAATAATCTACAAAATCTTAACGAGTATGATGCCAAGAGAGTTCTCGTTCTTCTGGCGGAACTCGATAAGCGTGAGTTCAGGGATTTAACCACTAAGGACTTTATAGAATACACAAAAGCTATATGGCCTGAATTTATATCTGGTCATCATCATAAGATAATGGCCGATGCTTTTGATAGAATAGTCGATGGTGATCTGAAGAGGCTTATAGTCAACATGCCTCCAAGGCATACCAAGTCGGAATTTGCTTCATGGTTATTGCCATCTTATTTTCTTGGCAAATACCCTGATAAGAAATTAATACAATCTTCTCACACGGCAGAGTTGGCACAGAGTTTTGGCCGAAGGGTTAGGAACTTAATAGATAGTGACGAGTACAAAAAAATATTCCCAGATGTCGCACTTAGTAGCGACAGCAAGTCTGCTGGTAGGTGGAATACTGACAAAGGCGGTTCGTACTTTGCGATTGGCGTGGGGGGCGCTATAGCGGGTAGGGGTGCTGATTTATTTATAATCGATGACCCCCATTCGGAGCAGGATGCGTATGGGAGTGATTCCAAGTCGTTTGATTTGGTGCACGAATGGTTTACATCGGGTCCAAGGCAGAGGTTGCAGCCTAACGGTGCTATTGTTATCGTGATGACCCGGTGGCATAAGAATGATTTGACAGGAAAAATATTAAAGGATTCACTAGAAAGGGAGGGAACTGATGAATGGGAACTAATAGAATTTCCCGCGTTACTCCCTTCTGGGAATCCAGTATGGCCTGAATATTGGTCAGAGGAGTTGTTACTATCTTTAAAGGCCGAACTCCCTGTGGGCAAGTGGATGGCGCAGTACATGCAAAATCCATCGGCAGAAGAGGGGGCCTTGGTGAAACGGGAGTGGTGGCAGTTGTGGGAGGGAGACCCACCGCCGGTCAAGTACATCATAATGTCGCTTGATACCGCTTTCACCAAAAACACGAAGAATGACCCAACGGCATGCACTGTTTGGGGCATCTTTGAACAAGAGAACGCAGAAACTGGCACAACAATAGACAGCATAATGCTACTCGATGCATGGGATGCGTACTTGGAATTCCCAGAATTGAAGCAGAGAGTTAAATTTGAGTATACTGAGAAGTGGAAACCAGATCTTTTGTTGATTGAGAATAGAGGATCTGGTCAACCGTTGATACAAGAGCTACGCAATGCAGGAATAATGTGTACCGAGTTCACCCCGACCAGGGGAAAGAAGGGGCAGAAAACTCCAGATAAAATTGTTAGGGTAAACAGCATCAGTGACATGTTTTCAAGTGGCATTGTACATAGGCCAAATAAGAGGTGGGCCGAGAAGGTGATGCATGAATTTGCAGAGTTCCCGAATGGCAACCATGATGACTACGTGGATAGCGGAACACAGGCGTTGATGAGATTTAGACAGGGCGGTTTCATTAGGCTGGAAACAGATGACGATGAAATCGAGAACGACGTTGCCTTCAGACAAAGACGTAAAAGGAAATATTATTAGTGGCTATAGATAAGACAGCAGAGCCTTTTATATACAGTCAAGATGTAAGCCCAACACTCATAACTGAGATCGAGCTTGGAGAGGCCCCGATGGACCCTTCGATATTGGAAGAGGCCGATGGTGGCGTATTGATAGATTTAGATGGAGGTGCTGTAATAGAGATAGAAATAGACGATGGGTTTGGGGCAAACCTAGCAGAATCCATTGACGAGAACGAACTAGATACTCTCGCATCTGATATTATAGGACAGTACAATTCCGATGTAAACTCCAGAAAAGACTGGGCAGACTCCTACGTTCGTGGCCTGAAGTACCTCGGGTTCGATGCCAAGGAGAAGAATGACCCGTGGGAAGGCGCTTGTAGCGTAATACATCCATTGATATCTGAGGCAGTTGTTAGATTCCAGTCTCAGGCTATAACTGAACTTATGCCAGCAGATGGCCCGGTCAAGGTCAAGATAGTTGGCACTCAGACCATAGATAAGCTCGCGCAGGCCAATAGAGTCAAGGACTACATGAATTATACCTTGACTGAGCGTTTAAGCGACTACAGGCCAGAGACCGAGAAGATGCTATTCGGCCTTGGTGTTACTGGTTCTGCTTTCAAGAAGGTATATTATGACCATATAAGAGACAAACCAGTTTCCGAATTCATACCTGCTGAAGATCTTGTCGTTAATTATGGTGCTAAGAATCTCGACACCGCAGAGAGGGTAACCCATGTTGTCAAGGTCTACGAAAATGACTTCAAGAAGCTAGTAGCAAAGGGTTTCTACAGAGATATAGGAATGACAGATCCTATAAACTTCCAGTCTGATATAGAGAGGGAGAAGGATAGGCTTAACGGAACTAACCCTGTAGATTATAATGACGGCAGGTTGACACTCCTTGAGCATCACTGTGAATATGATCTTTACGGCTACGAGGACACCGATGAAGGGGGCGATAGTACTGGCATAGGGCTTCCATATATAGTAACTGTTTGCTTGAGTTCTAGCAAGGTCCTATCTATTAGAAGGAATTGGGAAGAGGATGATGATAAGAAGATTAAAAGGAATCATTTTGTTCAATATGAGTATGTACCCGGAACAGGTTTCTATGGTTTCGGCCTCACTCATCTTGTTGGCGGTATAGCAGAATCATCTACATCAATATTGCAACAGCTTGTTGACGCAGGTGTGTTGTCTAATCTACCCGGCGGTCTCAAGGCGAAGGGTATGCGTATACAGGGAGATGATACCCCGATAGCACCCGCAGAATGGAGAGATGTTGATGTGGGTGGCGGGAGTATCCGAGATAACATATTCCCATTGCCGTACAAAGAGCCTAGCATGGTACTGTTCCAGCTATTGAAGTCTATGGTTGAGGACGGCAGGAGATTCGCATCCCTTAACGACATACAAGCTTCGGAGATGAATAATCAAGCACCTGTAGGCACGACTCTGGCAATCATAGAGCGAACAATGAAGGTCATGACTGCTATATTCGCCAGGCTTCATACCTCGGCGAGAAGGGAGTACAATCTTCTTTCGAATGTAATAAGAGACTTTGAGTCAGAAGAATATCCTTACGACATAGGGGCAAATACTAATAAGAAACTTGAAGATTTTAGTTTACAGGTTGATATCTTACCAGTATCTGACCCCAATGCGTCAACTATGGCCCAGAGGATCATGCAGAGTCAGAACGTCTTGCAGCTAGTTTCAATGAAGCCTGAGATATATGACATAAGAAAAATACATAAACAAATGCTGACAGCAATGAATGTGCCAGACATAGACGAGATCATACCACCAGCGGAGGATGAGGAGCCAAGAGATCCAGCCACTGAGAATATGAATATAATCATGGGAAAGCCAACAAAGGTTTTCATGTGGCAAGACCATGAGTCTCATATAATTGCACATATGTCAGCAGCCGAAGATCCTAAGCTAACGGGTGCCTTATCAAGATCTCCCGCTGCACCTGCTATACAAGCAGCGATGGCAGCACATGTAACTGAACATGTTGCCTATGCATACAGGAGAGCAATAGAAGAGAACCTTGGTATGCCTATGCCTGACCCGGATAAACCTATGCCTAAGTCTGTAGAAACTTCATTCTCAAAGGTTATAGCAGAGGCTGCGAGCAAGACTCTCCAAAGTAGTATAGCTGAGCAACAGAACATAAAAGCAAATCAGGAAGCTGAAGACCCGCTTGTTCAGATGCAGCAGAGGGAACTTGCAATCAAGGAGCAGGATCTCCAAAGGAGAATCGAAGAGTCTAAGGAGAGAATCAAATTGGATTCGATTAGAACTATGTCGGATATAGAGGGAAAAGCGAATGCATCAGAGCTTGACAAGATTAAGACAATAACTGATGCTAAAGTAAAGACAAGTTCTGCCAAGTTAGAAAAGGTTGAAGTGGCTATAAAGTTACTGTCAACCATTCTCGACGAGCAGGGCAGGGTTGAGGACCTAGATCATAAAAATCAAGTAGATGAGGCTAGGGCTAGCATTGAGTCTATAAAGATGTTACTATCTGGTATAGACAAGATTAAAGAAATGAAAACCCTAGGGGGAGTATAGATGATAGAAGAGTTAACAAGAGTGATAGTGGAGAGAAGGAATTCGTTGACACATGGATTAATTCATGGAAACGCAAAGTCGTTTGAGGACTATGCAAAGTTTGTTGGTCAGATAACGACATTGGAGGATGTAGAAACTACTATAAACGACTTGCTGAAGAAGCAGAACGGTGCAGAGATTCCGGCAAATTCACAAGTTGTATAGTATGGAGAAGAAATGGGAGAGAGCAAGAAGGAGAGGGCAAAATTATTGCCCGAACCAGTTGGGTATAGGCTTCTGGTAACACCAATAGAATTGGAAGACAAGACTGATGGTGGCATTTTTATACCAGATGATACAAGAGATCGTGAGTCAATCGCAACTGTAGTCGCAATGGTATTAAAGGTTGGCCCGACTGCATACAAGGACACCGCAAGATTTCCAGATGGACCTTGGTGCAAAGAAGGTGATTTCGTCCTCATACGTCCTTACCAAGGAACAAGGCTTAAAATTAAGGGTAAGGAGTTTAGGATAATCAACGATGACACTATAGAAGCGGTGATTCAAGATCCTAGAGGAGTGGAGAGAGCATGAATGAGCAACGAGCAGACGACTTGCTGGGAAACGTAGTTACCCAAGTTGAGGTCGGCAAGGAAGAGGAAGAACCAGAGGTAGAATTTGAGATAGTAGATGCTAGGCCAGAAGAAGACAGGGTTTCGCCTAGGACCGAAGCTTCGTCAGATTCCGAGGACTTTGATTCCGAGGTTGATGGTGTTGACAAGAAGGTAAAGAAGCGAATAAATAGATTAAGGTACGAGTTTCATGAGCAGCGTAGGGCCAAGGACACGGCATTGCGTGAGCGCGATGAAGCATTGAAGTATGCACAGTCTCTTCAGGAACTTGTAAAACGAGGAGAAGAAGTTCTGGTAGGCCAACTTAAAGCCAAGAATACTATTGAATTAGAAAAGGCTAGAGAGGAGGCAAAATCAGCTTTTGAAGAGGGGGATGCGGAGGGTTTCACTAGAGCACAAGAGAATCTCCAGAGAGTGAACTATGAGAGTATGGTTGCGAATTCATACGTACCCAATAGTGGGCAAGATCAGTTCCAGGGAGATTTGCAAAATGCTCAACCTCAAGCTCAAGCTCAAGCTCAAGAATTTCCTCAAGGGCAGGTGCAAGAGGTGGACCAATATGCCTTGAAGTGGAAAGAGAATAATCCTTGGTATGGAAAAGATCCAGCATTGACGGGTTATGCTCTTAGTGTGCACAATGAATTAATTAACAGTGGTATAGATCCAGTAGCCAATAGGGATGAATACTACGGAGAAATAAATGGTAGGGTCAGGAAACAATTTCCTGACAAGTTTGGGGATGATAATCAAAGCCCACCGGGGGCAACCGCTAAACAACCCAGACAATCCGTCGTTGCGCCAGCTAAAAGAACATCTGGCAACCGACGCAAAGTGCGGTTAACCGAGGATCAAGTCAACCTCGCAAAAAGACTTGGCGTCCCACTAGAAGAATATGCTAGGCAAATGAACCTGCTGCAAGGAGAGAATTAAATGGTTGAAGAAAAACGTGATAATCGAAAAACCGAAACGAGAGAAAGTGTACAACGTGAAAAACCTTGGAGTCCACCGAAGTTGCTTCCGGTTCCAGACCCACAGGAAGGTTATGTTTTCCGATGGGTAAGGAGTTCTATAAGAGGCGAGCTTGACAATAAGAATGTCTCTCAGAGATTCAGAAGTGGGTGGGTTGCATGTAAGACTGAGGATCATCCAGAGCTTATGGTTATGTCTGATATAAACTCCAACTTTGAAGGAAATATAGAAGTTGGTGGAATGCTTCTTTGCAAGAGAAGTAGAGAAGAAGCATTGAAAGAAAAGTCATATATACAAAGCTTGAACGATGCTCAAATGGAAGGCGTTGATCGCAATTTCTTGAAAGAGGAGAATGAAAAGATGCCTCTTTATTCGGAGAAAAGGACAGAGGTAACATTTGGTGGTGGACGCAAGTAGAAATACTACTTGGCTATCACCAATTAAATAAGGAGATAGTCAAATGGCTTATGGATTAAGACCAGTCAAAAAGCCTGGAGCAGACTACAATACTGGTGGATTTTTAGAACTGCCATACAGGGTTTCAGTTGTAACGACTGGGACAGTTAGCCTTTTCAATGGCGATACTGTTAAGTATACTCTTGGGACAGGTACAACTGACTATGGGATTGAGGCTATGGACACACCGAGTACTACCAACAAATCTGTTGGTGTTGTCGTTGGTGCTAGATGGACCGATTCCAATGGTACCCCACAGTGGGGACAATATTATCCAGCTTCTGCAACAAACACTGATGTATGGGTGACTGTTGCACCAGCACAGGATAACGTATTCTCTATCCAGGGAACCAATGCCTGGGCAGATAATCAAATAGGAACATTCACTGCTGTGGCAGACGGAGCGGGCGGAAGTAGCGTAACTGGAAATTCCAGTAAGACTGCTACAAATAGTACTACAAGTACAGGAACTTTCGCTTTACAGATAGTTGATGTACTAAGGGATGGGAATAATGAAAATTCTTCCACTCCGGTTGTATTGGTTCGATTCAATCCTGCTGCAATCCATGCAGTGGAACTAGGCTAAGGAAAGGAGTGAATAATGGCGATTTCTAGAGCGCAAATGATGAAAGAGCTTGTTCCTGGCCTTAACGCCTTGTTTGGGTTGGAGTATAACAAGTATGAAGATCAACACACAGCAATCTATGAGATGGAATCATCTGATAGAGCGTTTGAAGAGGAAGTGAAACTTTCTGGGTTCAATCAAGCACCAGTCAAGTCTGAAGGTAGTGCTATTACCTATGACACGGCACAGGAAACTTTCACTGCTCGTTACACGCATGAAACTATTGCTATGGGGTTCTCTATCACTGAAGAAGCAGTGGAAGATAATCTTTATGCAACGCTTTCAGCACGATACACCAAGGCTTTGGCTAGAGCGATGAGTCATACTAAGCAGACGAAGGCTGTATCTCCATTAGCTAATGGATATGCAGCAGCTACTACTACCTTCAATGCTGGTGATGGCGAACCTCTCTTTAGTTCAAGGACTGGAATTGGTGGTCAAGCAATAAGCAACATGCTCGCAGTGCCTGCCGACTTGTCGGATACTGCACTTGAGCAAGCTTGCATTGATATAGGTGATTTCACAGACGAACGTGGACTTATCATTGCAGCGAAGCCAGTCAAGCTAATTATTCCGTCAGAGCTTCAGTTCGTAGCTACCCGTACACTTGAGTCCGCACAGCGGCCAGGTACTGCGGATAACGATGTGAATGCTCTTAAGAGTAATGGCATGATTCCGCAGGGATATAGTGTAAACAACTTCCTTACGGACCCTAACAACTGGTTCATCATCACTGATGTACCTAATGGTATGAAGGGTTTCACCCGTGCCCCACTTACGACTGGCATGGATGGAGACTTCGATACTGGTAATGTGCGTTATAAGGCGAGGGAACGATATTCCTTCGGCGTTAGTGACTACCTTGGTATCTTTGGTAGTGGTGATGTTTCTTAGGTATTAAATGCCCTTGGGGGGTGGAATGCCCCCCATCTTTTTTAAACCAATCTCGCCAGACTTAATCAGACAGCACACGGACTGGCGAGGTAATTGTGTGCAATGAGGTGATACAAATGGGTACTACAACTTTTACTGGTCCGATCAAGGCAGGTAATGTATTAGCTACAACTGGAACTACAGTTGGCAAATTGGCAAATGTTGGTTCTGTTGTTATGGCGCAGAGTGTGAGTGTTCAAGCTTCGACTACGGCAGTAAAGACAGGTATAGTCGTTCCAGCCAACAGCCAGATAATTGCTATCACGATAATCCCGAGTGTCGGATTCGGGTCTAGTACAACGCTCGGAACAACCAGTGCGGCAACCAATTTGACGGATTCGAAGAACCTCCCTATCAACACCTTGGCGTGGTTTGACCCGCTTTCGGCGGGGGCTTGGGAGGATGTTGGATCCACCGATGTTGAGATATGGCTCAAGAGCGGGGCCGCTGTTGGAACCGGCGTGCTTATCCTGCGGTACATCCAGAACAACAACGTGACGGCATAATCCACTGGGGGCACCTCCGGGTGCCCCCTATTTCGTCATCCGTGATGGGTTTTTCGACCATCGCGAAAGGTTTTCGACATCTTTTCGAGAATGGAGAATAACATATGAACACGTTCAAACTTTTAACAGTGCTGCTCGCTATAGTGCTGTTCCCGTTGGAGTCATTGGCTGTTGGGGATTCGGGTGATGTTCCCTTGCGTACAGGGCCGGATACGACTTCC
>Ga0255048_10002406_pt1 | contig 11951 bp, 21 predicted proteins | sample JV7_2_2_MG_FD_183619 | JGI IMG/M metagenome (GOLD analysis project Ga0255048, IMG submission 183619) | Seawater microbial communities from Jervis Inlet, British Columbia, Canada - JV7_2_2 | ecosystem: Environmental > Aquatic > Marine > Inlet | place: Canada: British Columbia | collected 2016-10-06
ATGAATTAATCACTTCTGATTATGGAACTGGTGATACTCTCAGGATCATCAAACATGATACCAAGCCTGTAACTTGGGGTGTTCATAAAGAAGGTGAAGCTGGTGTTAAAACTGTTGCTAATGTGAAACCAGCAGAAGTAACGAATGATGCAAGGACTCACGATATACATCGCCAGGTAGCGGTTAAAATTGTTTGCCAGAACAATGATTTTTCATTGAAAGAAATATCAGATGAACAATATGACCTGATGTTTGACAATGTTCAGATTATCCTGAATCTGATTGAAAATAAAAAAGACGGTTCATTGCCCTTCTAAAGTGAAGAAGTCTGAAAAGAAAAAACTGCATTCTCTGGTTCGGCAATACGTCATTCTAAGGGATAAATGCTGTTTAAGGTGTGGGAAGTCTGATAGGTTACACGCTTCCCACATCTACCCAAGAGGCAAATATCCTAAGATGCAATTCAATCTTGAGAATGTAAAAGTTCTATGTGTAGGGTGCCATCTGTATTGGTGGCATAAGCATCCCATAGAAGCACGAGAATGGGCAGAAAAGACCTTAGGCAAGGCTTTACTAACCCGATTGAAAAAACAAGCGAATACGATAAATAAAGAGCTTTGGGTTTACAAAGATATTAAATTGAGCATAGAAAAAAAGATAATGGAGGCAGAAAATGACTGATACAGAACATCTAATAGCAATACAAACTCGATTAGAAAGGATCGAAAGATTAATAAAAAAAGAGCATGAAGATGATACTTACATGACGATTTCGGAAGCATCTCATTACACAAGATTTAGTGTTTCTACATTAAGAAGATGTATTGAATCTGGAGAATTATCCTGTGTAAGTCAAGGCGGTCGAGGTGGAAAGACAATATTTAAAAAATCCGCTTTAACAGAATGGTTAGAAAAGAATTAAAATTGATGCTGGAAAATGAATAATATAAGGATGAGACAAAATGTCTAAAAGATATACCGACACCGATAAATGGAAAAAGATATGGTTCCGTAAATTAAAGAATGATCATAAAGTATTTTGGATGTATGTATTGGATCAATGCGATCATGCTGGAATCTGGGAAGTAGACTTTGAACTGGCTTCATATTTCTGCAACGGAATCAAAGAAACGGAAATCAGAGAAACATTCGTAAAGCAATATCATGAGTTCGATGATGGCAAAAGATGGTTTATAAAAGACTTCATAGAATTCCAATATCGTGGTTTGGATGAATCCAATAGAGTCCATAATTCTGTAATTAATATCCTAAAAAGATATGGGTTGTTTAAGGGTCTTATAAGGCCCTTATATGAAGCTAAAGACAAAGACAAAGATAAAGACCAAGATAAAGATAAAGATAAAGATAAAGAAAAAGCGAAAAATTCTAAAAAAAATCAGCTTGAAAAAATAGGATTAGAATTGGATATATTACAGGCTGAATTTGATGCGGTTGATGTTTCGATTGAATTCGATAAATTTCAGGACTATTTAAAAGCAAACGGAAAAAGATACGCTAATTATAAATCTGCATTTCGGAATTGGTTGAGATCAGATTTTATCAAACCTAAGGAGCAGTATGAAAAAAACGTCTATACAGGAAGCAAGTTTAAGAGTTGATGATCTATTTGAATTCCTGGACATAAAGGGATCACGGCCACTATATAACGAATTGATCGGTCTGATCATGGAATACTCATTGGATACCGTAAAGGCTGGATGGGTTGATATCATGCACGAATGCTCACCTCCGAATGGACAACTATCTGGACAGATTCCCAAATTGGGAAGAATCCGAGGGATATTCGATAGAAAGCAAACGGTAATCAATCAGGTATATGAGCCTGTAAAATCCTTACCTACTAAAGAAAAAGATCAACTGCATATATTCCTGAAAATGTGCCAGATTGATATTCAGGCGATTAAAGAAAAGAAATTAACAAAAGAAAAGATGCTTGTGAATCATGCGGCATATTTAAAAAGTGTTGGTGCTGATTATGATTTGACAAAACAAGCATGATCTATCATACATTCTACAAACCTAAAACGGTTGCACAAAAAAGCAATCGTGATGCTGTACAAGCTGATTTACGAATAAAATATTGTCCTAAGTGTAGAAAGTGTTACGAATTAGATCAAGCGGTTACCAGGAATACCAGTAGAAGAACTTGTGTGTATTATGATGATTTTGTTACATACGGAAAAGAAAAAGTAATTTGCGAAATATGCGAGGGTAAATAAATGAATTGTCCGAATTGCGGAGGCGGTCATGCAGTAAAAAAAGGATTTTATTATTCACAAAAAGATGGGGTAAAAAGCTCACAGAGATATAATTGCCTCGGCTGTAATAGGCAATTCAGTATTTCGATGAGTGATGAGGTTAAAAATACAAGAGACTTACCCAGGATTTTACTTTTAGATATTGAAACAGCACCGATGGAAGTCTATGTATGGGGGCTATATAAGCAGTTCATACCTCATGGAAACGTGATCAAGGATTGGTGTATTCTGAGCTGGGTAGCGAAATGGCTATATGATGATGAAACACAATCTGATTTAGTTACGGCAGATGAAGCGATGGAACGAAACGATAAAAGGATCGTTCAATCAATCCATAAATTATTAGATGATGCTGATATAATTATCGGCCACAATTTAGATAGGTTTGATGATCGGAAGATAAAGGCCAGATTCATAACAAACGGTATTGAGCCGCCATCACCATACAGAACGATTGATACGTTAAAGATCACCAGAAGGGAATTTGCCTTACCATCATACAAACAGGATTATCTCACAAAATATTTCGGATTAACCAATAAAATTAATGTGAGTGAATTTGGTGGATTTGAATTATGGAAGAATTGCGTAACTGGTAATTCAAAGGCTCTGGATGATATGCTTTATTATAACAAATACGATGTGATCGGTCTTGAAGAATTGTATCTAAAAATCAGGCCCTACATCAAGAACCATCCGAATCTCGGTGTACTCATGGATGAAGATACTTGCCCTAATTGTGCATCCGAACATCTGGAAGAAACAGATTCCACTTACTTCACAGCCGCTAATAAATTTCCTGTATATAGATGTTTGAATTGCCGCACACCATATATCAGACATAAAAAGAATTCAAATTCGGTACAAACCAACATGAGAAGTGTACCAAAATGATTCCCCATCTAAAGTGCAAGTCCAATAAAAAGGATGAAATGGTTGAGCAACCTGGTGGATGCTACCAAGGTGGGGATATAATTAAAGCATGAAAAAGAATAAAGCAGTTGTATGGTTTAGTTGCGGTGCATCGTCTGCTGTGGCTGGGAAACTCGCCATTCAGAAATATGGCAATGATGTAGATTTGGTCTATTGTGACACGGGTGGAGAACATGAATCTAACATGGTATTTTTACAAGATTGTGAAAAATGGTATGGTCGTGATATAACCATATTGAAAAACGAAAATTATATAGACCATTTTGATGTTTTTAAAAAAACAAAAGTATTGCAAATGCCATCTGGGTTCGCTTATTGTACTCACAAACTAAAAATGGAATTGAGAGATGATGCTGGTTATTGTGAATCAATTAATATATTTGGTTACACGCTTGAAGAAAAGAAAAGAGGCATAAAGTTAAAGGAACACAATATTGATATGCTTTGTGAATTTCCACTTATTGATGAACAAGTAACGAAGGCTGATTGCTTGGGTATTCTTTGGAAAGAAGGGATTAAACTTCCATTAATGTATGAACTCGGATACGACCATAATAATTGTATTGGATGCGTGAAAGGTGGGATGGGTTATTGGAACAAGATAAAAATAGACTTTCCTGAACATTTCAACAAGATGGCAAAAATAGAACGAGAACTTGAAACGACTGTTCTGAAATTCAGGTCTGGAAAAAGAAAAGGCGAAAGAATGTATCTGGATGAATTGCAACCGAATATGGGAAACTTCCAGAAAGAACCATCAATCATGTGCGGAATTGATTGCCACTTAACGATTGATAAATTAAAGGGAGAATAGAATGAAAAAACCAGTAAAAACAATACCTATTTATTGTGTAGAGATACCAGGAAGTAGATTCAGATGGTTTGGGGATGAAGCTGATGCAAGGATATTTGCAATGGCTCTTTATAATACAACGATGGTAATTATGAATGAACATCCAATATATGAACATTGGGTAGAATTGAGTACCGATTCTATTTGTGAATTTTTAAACATTAGAGAGCATTAGAATGAATAAAAATGTTGCTAAATCCTTATATGATAAAGCCACCGATGTTGCTTTTTATTTCTCAAATCCAGATAGGGAATTCAATGTATCAAAAGAGATATTCACAGTTGGAAAGATAAAACCATTAAGTGATTTAACTGCGGCAGTTCATTTTAATAAAACATCTGGCAAGGTAGGCGTGGCTTTTTTCTATTGGGTAAAATCAAATGGTGGACATTGGAAATACTTTTTCCCTACAGATTCGCATATTCTTGGGATGGGTAAAATGTGTGATGTATTGCATGATGTAGAATTATTAAATTTCGATAAGAATTTCGATAACAACAGGGGGTAGATATGAAACACTATTTTCAATCACTATTTAATGAAAATCTAACATTCGTTTTGGGATGGGAGGCATTTGTATTATTTATGCTGTTAATGTTCATCTCGATCATCATCAGGCTAAATAGAATCGAAAAGAAGCTGGAGGCAAATAATGATAATACTTGAACTAACTGAATGGATCATACAAGCGTATATGCTGGGAGTGTTTATGTTGGGTGCTTCCATCTTTGTATTCTTTTTCACATTAGCATTCTTTGCTATAAAGGATTATAAAAACAAATGAAGATTCCATTCATAACTAAAATAAAAGAACTGAAAAATAAAATTGGTGAACAGAATATTGCGATCTCAGAAGCGGAAGGTGAGATAATATTCTTAAAAGAAGAAACAAACAAAATGCGGATACAAATCGCCATGACAGAAAGAATCCTGAAAGAAGGTGAATCAGGTAAAATCGCAAAACATCGAATGATTGAAACAATCTATAACATACTACGATAAAAAGGGGAAAAATTAGCAAGGGCTAATAATAACAAACAAAAAAAGGAAAATACAATGCAAACAGTAAATCACGTCAAAATGACCAATGATTACGGGTTGTTCACGTTTATTGATGGCAATCGGGATATTAATAAAAATCAATTAATAAGGCTTTCAAAGTCTATTGATGAAGAATACATCCCTGTACCGATCATCGTAAATGAAAAAAAACAAATAATAGATGGGCAACATCGTTATGAGGTAATCAAAACACTCAACAAGCCTATATATTTTGTTGAAGTTCCTGGATTAAGATTGCCACAAGTTCATCGGCTGAATAATAATTCAAAAAATTGGACGGCAACCGAATACATGAACGGGTATGCTAAATTGGGCTATCCTGATTACATCCAATACAAAGAGTTCAAAAAGAAATATAATTTTGGACATAATGAAACAATGGCTCTCTTAAAAAATCTGCAATCTCGACCAGGTGAAACCTATAAGGATTTCCGAGAAGGGTTATTCGTCATTAATTCATATAAATCCGCTGTAAGAAACGCTGAGAAGATATTAATAGTGAAACAGTATTATGATGGATATAAAAGAAGATCATTTGTGTTTGCTATGATGAACTTATTCAACAATGAAGATTATAATCATGCTGAGTTTTTGCATAAGTTATCATTTCAATCTGTAAAATTAGTTGATTGTACAAATGTCAAACAATATATCTCGTTGATTGAGGACATATACAATTATCATCGGATCAGAAAAATCAGGTTGTATTAGTAATTAATGAAATGGGGGGCTGGGAAACTGGCCCCTCGCACCACATACCGAGGTACTAATGGACATACCAGACAATAACGGCTATGAATTTGAAGAAGCGGCAGAATTAGCCAGGAAAGCAGTAAACAGATTAAATGTAACAAAGATCACAGTAGAATATCTATTCGCCAGGGATGAATTCGATTTAGATGAAATCCGATACTGCTATGCCATTGAACGATCTTGGCATAATTTCACAACCGAACAGAAACAAATATTATTTTATCATATTGTACAGGGATATAATTTCACAACTATAGGAAAATTAAACGGTTACACGCAACAAAACGCATCCAAAATCTTCCATAAAGCGTGTGAAATCATTCAAAATAACATATAAATAGGTTGTGATTGCCCCTATATAAGTAGAGGGGTCATCCGTTCCCCTACTCGCCAACGAATAATCGCATGGTGGGCGAAAGACAGGAATGACGGGTATGGTTCTCGAGAGCCTATTAAATGCCAGACATCGAAAAACAAGATAGGGGTATAACTCTCAATGTAGAATTAGTTGGGATTAAGAACCTTAAAACAACTCATAACTGGCGGCTTGAGTTCGATGTATATGAAATTGATTCACCAAAAGTTAAAAATCTTATGGATAAAATTAACAAACCTCTTGTGATGGCTTTAGTCGATGAGTGAAACGACGGAAAATCGACGGGAAAATGGGCAATTTGCCAAAGGAAATACTGCTGGTGTGCAATTTAAGCCTGGAAACAACGCTAATCCGAAAGGGCGGCATGGTGCGTTATCTGATCTATTTAAGGAACTCGCAGACACAGAGAAAAGTGATGGTAAGACAAGAAAAGAAAGGATTATAAACAAGGTATTGTCTATGGCGGAAAACGGATCACTAAAGGCTGTTGAGATATACATGAACCGTGTCGAAGGCAAACCAAGAGAATACATAGAGCAAAGAATTGTAAAAGATGAGATAATAGTTGAGTGATTTTCAGAATAAAAAAGGACTCTATGTTAGTCCACCAACGTCAATTCTGGGATATGCCAAACAGGAACGTATTATTAGTGGGTGGCTATGGTTCTGGAAAGACTTATATCGGTGCGTTAAAGTCTTTATATATGAGTTATTTGAACTCACCAGTCCCTGGAATGTATGTTTCGCCATCGCATCAATTAGCAAGAAAAACGATTATTATAACCTTAGAGGAAATGTGTGATCGTGCGGGGATTGACTACACCTACAACCAACAGAAGGCAGAATTCTTATTTCACGGCTGGGGCGGTAAGCTATGGCTCGGTAGTGGTGATACACCAGATTCCCTTCGTGGGCCTAACCTCGGATGGGCAATTATAGATGAACCATTTATACAGAAGCGTAAGGTATTTGATCAAATGATTGCAAGAGTAAGACATCCAGATGCAAAGCTATCGCAGATATACCTAACAGGTACACCAGAACAGTTAAATTGGGGATTTGATATAGTAAACGATCCCAAGTTAGACCTCGGTGTAATAACGGCTTCAACGCTTGATAATCACCACCTTCCAGATGATTACAAACAGAGCCTTCTTGATTCATATTCACCAGAACAGATAGATGCTTATGTATATGGGAAGTTTGTCAATCTTACTCAAGGCAGAGTTTATAAGGACTTCGATAGAACAAGTCACGTTACTGCTCGTCCTGATCTAAAGAATGAAGGGCTTCCTATTGGGATTGCGATGGATTTCAACGTTGATGCTATGAGTTCAGAGATATTTTATATAGGGCCTAATTGGATTCATGTATTTGATGAGATAAGATTGAAGAATGCAACGACTTACGATATGGTGGAAGAATTAGTAAAGAAGTACCCAGATGCGAGAGTGTTTCCTGATGCAAGTGGTTCAGCAAGGCGATCAAGTGCGGTTGCAAGCGATCATGGTATTATAAGATCACATCATGGATATACTATATCAGTACCAAAGGCCAACCCACCAGTAAGGGAAAGAGTAAATTCAGTCAATAAACTTATAAGGGAAGGCAACCTATCTATCGAGAACTGTCCCAACTTACTTATGGATTTTGAAAGAAACGTATGGCATGGAAGCGATATAGATAAAAGAGACAGCTCCCAGACTCACGCAAGTGATGCAATCGGGTATGCTATTAATAGATTATTCCCAGCGAGACGCAGAGAAATGTCAAGTTCAAGGTGGTAAAGAAATGGTAGGTTATGGAATATAATTATCACGATAAAGTGATGCTTCCTTCTCTCGGTAGGGATGTAGTCATGCAATCTGTACAACGAGCCGAGAATGATATGAAGCAGAAAGATATAGCCGAGAAAGATACTGCTCTTGATTTCTATTACAATAAGAACATGGATACACATCTGGCTCAATGGTTTCCAGGATCATCGTTAGAACAAGTGCCTCCATTCGGTATGCGGATTGTACCGAGATTTGCAAAGGCACGGATGATGTTATTCAAAGCACCACCTGAAAGATTCATTAATGGTGAACCAGCAGATGAATACAACGATCTTGCATATCGTCTTGATAGTAAATCACGGGAGTTCGCAGAGATAGCATGGCTCATAGGGAAGTGCCATTTCCGCAGTAAGTATTCGGATCGGCATGAACGGATTGAATACGATATAGTAACCAACGCTAAAGAGTATTATCTCTATGGTGAATCAACTCCGTATGGCATAAGCTATGAAGTAGGGAAAGATTTAAAAGGTGATAGGAAGTTTGTATTTTGGAGTGAATCAAGAAATGGTGAACCTGGATTGCATTTCGCATTCGATACTGTTGGCCGTGTCAATCCGATAGGCGACAATACAGAGATGATTAATCCGTATGGTATCTTGCCTTTGAGTAAGGTTGAATTCTCATCAGATTCTATGGATGTTTCAAGGGCTGGATTACAAGTAAGTATAGCCATGACTGAAATCGCTTTGGCTACAAGGTTTGCATTAGGTCAGCCAGTTATCACAGGGATTGATACAGAGATTCCTAATTTGAAGGCTGGTATCGAAAGGCTAATATCATTGCCTGAAGGTGCATCACTTCAATATGTATCACCAACGGGTTCTATCCGTGACATGATTGAAAGCGTAAAGATGATGATCAACCAGGTGGGACAGAATCATTCACTTGCTATCAGATGGGGTGAAGGAGGAACGCCACCGAGTGGCGAAGCGTTGAAAATTATGAGCATGGAAAATTTAGAATCAAGGGAATCAGACATACCGCTATTTAAGGAATGGGAACATTCAAGATATGAAATAGATCGCACCATCTTACAAGTACATCAGAATAAAACATTATCCGAATCTTATTCAGTTGATTTTGCAGAAGCTGGATTCCCTACTACCTGGGCTGAAGAAAAAGATAAGCTACAATTCAAGATGGATAACAATTTAATGAGTAGGAAGGAATTAATCAGATACTTTAATCCCGATATTCCTGATGAACAATTAGATAAAATGCTCGGTGAATTAAAAGAAGAACAAGAAGCAGAAGCTCCACCAGTACCAGAAACAACTACACCATTACTTGATATACTACAGGCATAATGGCATATACAGGAAACGATTTTAGTTTAGCATTTGAACAAGTACAGGATACTGTATTGAAAATCTACAACAATGCAAATAAGGCACAATTATCTAATGATATTATTGTGAAGGAATTACTCGATCTTGATCTGGATCAGATAGTCGGGAATAAGATGAATATCGAACTTGAAAAGCTGATGACTCAATATGCTTTTGAATTGAAATCGATGCAATCCTTTGCTGATATATCCGAGAACGTAATTGATTCTCTTATTAAAACTGATCTCATTGTATATCAGAACAAGATTAAGGATAAAATTGATGTGATGCGTAAGCTGATGATTGAATCTGTTATTGGTGATATATCCGTTGGTGAGTTTGAAAGTATGGTTGGATCATTTGGATTAACACCATCACAGGCTGAAGCATTAGTAGATGATTCTTTAAGAAAATTCTCTCGTAATGTCACAAAGGAAATGGCTAACAATGCTCCCGATAATACATTCTTTATTTGGGAAGGGCCGATAGATGAAAAAACCAGCGATGAATGTTTACGGCTTATCGCATTAGGGCCAATGACAGAAGGTGAATTTGAATCACAATCTCCAGGATCATTTCAGAATGGAACGCATTTCGGATGCAGACATGAAGCACAAAGATTTACAAGAAAAGCTCAATTCCTGGGCAATAAAGCAAACGACCAAATAGATGCCAATAAAACCACTTGATGCCAGTAGGATAATAGATATTCCATTAAAGACATGGGCTGATGTCGGTGATAATGCCGCCAATATTGTTCGTGATCAGATACGGAATAAGAGAGCCATTAAAGGTGATTATGATCCTGAATATGCAGAAGCTAAAAGATCAAGAAAAGCGGCCAGAAGTCAATCCAGTACAGAAACAGGATTCATTGATTTCACATTGACAGGAAAAATGCTCGATAATATTAAACGCCAGAAGGTTGAAAAGGATGGTGTCACTATTGGGGTGATAGGAACATACGGTAAAAGAGCATCTGATCTACAACGTAGGGGATTTAAGAAAGGCAATGATTGGTACATATTCAATAAAACAATCACTAATGCAATAGGTGCTGACACCTTGAGAAGATTGGATAAGAATTTCGAGAAGAATCTGAGAGCTTATACAAAAAAGCCTATCACATTCACAATCGGTAAAAGATTTTAATAATACTCAAATCAAAGAGGTTAAAATGAGTGAAACACAAGTCGAAGTTCCAGACGTAAAACAGGAATCCACTACAGTTGCAAGTGAAGTAAAGCAACCCATCGATCAAGTACCTTACGCACGATTCAAGGAATTGGTAGATGAAAAAAACACCATGAAATCAGATTACGAATCTTTGAAGAATAAAGTCAAAGGCGAGAGTGAATCCAGACAGTTGAAAGAGATGGAATCAAAAGGCGAATACGATAAGATAATGGCAGACATGAACGCACGACTCGAAACTTCTGAAAAGAAATCTAAAGCATGGGATGAATATCAGGCAACACGGAGAGATTCGTTAGTATCGGAAATGACTGATGATGATCGTGCAATCTATGAAGGGCTTCCATTAGATTTATTGGAAAAACACGTAGATAAAATAAAAACGAGGCCTTCACCAGCTTCAGTTGATAATTCACAAGCAACATCTACAGGCGGTTATGCTACGTTTGAAGAATGGGCGGCTGTTGATCCTGATGGATACAAGAAAGCCAACGATCCTCAAACAAGTGGCAAGATCAAAATAGCTTATGGGGGCTGATATTTTCAAAAAAGCTCTTGATCCTGATAACGACCTAAAGCACGTTAAGGTGGATAATGGCGAGGATATTGATTGTACTTATAAGGATAAAAAAATAAGTTATGATGATTACATCGACATTCATGAAGAACGTGGCGAAAGGATTGGGAAGGGAAAGAAGCCTGGAAGTATTGGTGCATTTAGTGGGTTTGGCCCTGGAACGATGAAGAAATCGTATGAAAAATAATTAATAAACAAACCATTATAAGGAAAATAAAATGGCTTTAACTAACACATCAACTGCCGCTGGTGGTCTTGGAAAGACAATCGGCGATGCCGTTATCGCATTCAATCACGTGAATGTGCTATATCCAATCGTGACTGTAAAACAGGCCGCAAGAGGATCAAACTCGGTTCAATTCTCGGATTGGACAAAACTAACTTCAGCAAATGTGACTGCCGCTACTCAGGCAACCGCTACAACTGCTGTCGCTATCACATCAGCCGCAAGAACTGCGACTATCTCTGAACACGTTATCGAAGCAGATGTATCTGATTTGGTACTCATGGGATCAGGTGATAATGTGGATTCTAATGCTGGCCCAGCTTTGGGTAATGCAGTAGCCGCTAAACTTGATGATGATCTTGTAGAATTAGGCAAATCATTCTCACAAACAGAATGTGGTGCTGGTACTTCTCTTGCTCTTTCTCATATCTTTGGATCAATGAGACAAATGAGAGCCGCTGGTGCTCCAATGCCTTATTCTTTGGTATTGTCTCCAAAACAAGTATGGGGTGGAAAGGGAATTATCTC
>Ga0255048_10002410_pt1 | contig 11942 bp, 10 predicted proteins | sample JV7_2_2_MG_FD_183619 | JGI IMG/M metagenome (GOLD analysis project Ga0255048, IMG submission 183619) | Seawater microbial communities from Jervis Inlet, British Columbia, Canada - JV7_2_2 | ecosystem: Environmental > Aquatic > Marine > Inlet | place: Canada: British Columbia | collected 2016-10-06
CTGAATGTTTTCCTGGGTAATCCCGTAGCTCTCCGCCGGACCGAAGAGGCCGGCAAGCTGCTCGACGAAAGACTTGTAGATCGAGTCGATGCGGACCGTGCGGGTCCGGATGCCGAGGTTTTGCGCCAGCGCCTCAGCATCGGTCAGGCTGTGTTCCGACGAGAACGGACCCGGCATCAGGATCCCGAGCACGTTCTCACTCCCGAGCGCCCGCTGCGCGAGGTGCCCGGTCACTGCGGAGTCGAGGCCGCCCGAGAGCGCGACCACGGCCGTGCTCAGGTCCAGCTTGTGCAGATAGTCGCGCAGCCCGAGCACCAGCGCCCGCTCCAGCAACTCGATATCGGCTTCGAGCGGAGCCACCTCCGGTCGCCCTTCCTCGAACGGGTCGACGACTGCAAAGTCTTCCTCGAAGCGCTCGAGCCGCGTCACCACGCGACCGGACGCATCGGTGACAAAGCTCGAGCCGTCGAAAATCAACTCGTCGTTACCGCCGATCAGGTTCGTAAAGACGAACGGCACGCCGTGCCGCCGTGCCGCGTCCCGCAGCATGGCCTCGCGCAGCTGGATCTTGCGCTGGTCCCAGGGAGACGCCGAGACCGTGAGAATCAGCTCCGCGCCCGCCTGGACGTGCTCGGCGACTGGGTCTACCGGATAGGGGCGACGCGGGCCCCAGAACTCACCGCTCCAGACATCCTCGCAGATCGTGAGGCCGATGCGCCGGCCCCGGTAGTTCCAGAGACGTCGTTCGTCCGCCGGCTGGAAATACCTCGACTCGTCGTACACGTCATAGCTCGGAAGCAAGGTCTTCGTCTGAACATGGTCAATCCTTCCATCGACCAGAGCTACCGCCGCGTTGGCCAGTCGCCGGGTCTGGCCTTCGGGCGTGGGGACGACTGCACCCGTCACGATGGCCAGCTCCCGCGACTCGGGGATCAGCTCTTCCAGTGCGCGCTTCTGGTCTCGCAGGAAGCTGGCTCGTTCAAGCAGATCCATGGGCGGGTAGCCCGTGAGGGCGAGCTCCGGAAAAACCACAAGCTCGGCCTGCGCGTCCCGCGCCCGCACGAGGACCTCGCGGATCTTCGTCAGGTTCCCGCCGAAGTCGCCTACCGTGGTGTTGATCTGTCCCAGCGCAATGCGCATGCGGATTCCCCGGTTCCGAGCCCGGATCCAGCCCCGAGGCTCAGCTGCCGGGAAGGTCGCAAACGGTCGGCGGGCCCACCAGTCGTGGACTCACTCCCCCGAAGCGCCGCGCACCTCCACCCTGAATTGCGCGCTTTCGTCGAACATCGCGACCGGCTCCCAGTCACTAGCCTGGGATAGCCGTAGGACCTTGTGGGAGACCTCACCGCTGGGATCCAGCACATAGGGATCGTCTCGGCTCTCCTCCGGGAACCAGAGCGTGACCATGTGATAGATCTCCCGCTTGCGTTGGAAGAGGACGGCTCGATACAACTCTCCTTGCCGGAAGCCCAGCCGGCGTAGCAGCTCGAAGGTCAGGACGTCCATGCCGTCACAATCGTCCCCGCCCGCCGCGATCACCTCGCTCAAGGTCGGCCAATAGTCCACACCTTCGTCCAAGCGGAAGTAGAGGCCGCTATACACCTGCACCCAACGCAACACCCGCTGCACCACCTCCACACGCAGCTCGCTCTCGAAGCGCACGTACTCCTGCCCGAGCGGGGTCCGCTGGGCCAGGGCCACGTCCGGGTTGAGAGAATCGCCGTGCCGCGCCGCCTGCCACAGCCGGATCTTCGGCTGCCACAGGTCCTCGGCAGCAAGCGGCTGGGAAAAATCGAACCTCGCTGGGGGTGATACCGGACTGGCACATGCGAGACCTGCGAAGACAGCGAGCACCCGTCCGTAGCCAGCTCGCCCGAAACTAGTTCTCACGCTGCTCTCCCCCCTAACGCGGTCGGCGCTTCTCCTCCGCGCTCGCGACCTTGTCGTCCATGCTCTGCTCGCGATCGATACGCGTACCCAACTTGATGGTACAAGTCACGCGTGGTGCACCCATGTCATGGATCCGCTCCAAACAGGATGGTAGGCGATCCACCCCGGCGCAGCGAACACACGTGCGCCAAGAAGACACTGCACTACAATATCGCCCCGCCCCATGAGGGTCCGGCCAGAGGAGGGAACCAGAATGACTTGGGTGATCACCAGACTTTGCCGCGACTGCCTCGACCTGGGCTGTGTGCAGGTCTGTCCCGTGGACTGCATCTATGCGTACACGGGAGACGACGGAGAGACCTTCCCGAAGCAGCTCTATATCGATCCCGAAGAGTGCATCGACTGCAGTGTGTGTGAGCCCGAGTGCCCCTGGGAGGCGATCTTCCAGGACGAGCAGGTCCCCGGTGTCTTCAAAGACGACATCGCGCTCAATGCGAAGATCGTGGACTTCAAGGACAAGTTCGAGGTGCCGGAGGTCGAGGAGAAGGAGCCCCCCACTTCCGATCAGATCGCGGAGAACAAGGCCAAGTGGGGCTTCACAGGATAGGCGCTCAGCTATAGCGGGCTTCTCTGCCGCGTGACGTTTCGTGATGCTGTATCGCCCGGAGCAGGTCCGCCAGGAAGGCGTCTACGACCTTGGCGTGCTCTGGGGACACCATCATATGTAATGCAGCGGGATCGGTTTGGCGATCCAGGCACCAACCGCGGTCGTCCATCACATCGCCAATCGCCATGATGTCGACCTCGTCGGATCCGAAGGCCAGCACGCTCATCGCGGGATCACCCCAGACGCGCAGCTGCGGGATCGCCGCGATTCCGCTGGACAGTTTTTCCGTCGTCTCGCGCACGCTCTGTGCCAGGCGCTGATAGCCTTCCTCGCCGAGGTACATCATGATCGCCCAGGCCGCAGCAATGGGCGAGCCAGGCCGCGCACCCGCCATTGCGAACGAGCCGTAGAGCCCGCCCGGCCAATCCCGGTAGACGAAGAGCTGGTACTTTCGCAGGTGTTCAGCTTCGCGATGCACGATGACGGACGCACCCTTGGTGCAGTAGCCGTACTTGTGTACGTCCGCAGAGATCGTGGTTACGCCCGGAACCCGGAAATCGAAGGGAGGGACGTTGACCCCGAGCCGTTCGTAGAACGGCAGCAGGAAACCGCCAAGACAGGCGTCCGTGTGGAAGGAGATGCCCCGCTCCGCCGCCAGTGCCGCCAGCTCCGGGATCGGATCGATCACACCAAAGGGGTAGTTGGGTGCGGAGCCGACCATGAGCGCCGTGTTCTCGGTGAGCAGCTTCGCGGCTGCGTTCACATCGGCCCGGTAGTCGTCGCAGAGTGGCACCTGAATGTGCTTCAGGTCCAGATAGGCGGCGGCCTTGGCAAAGGCCGGATGCGCAGAGACGGGCGCAAGCAGCTCCGGCTGAGTCACGCCCCGCTCCGCGCGTGCACGCTCGCGCGCCGACTTCACCGCCATCAGAATGCTCTCGGTCCCGCCCGAGGTCATGGCGCCATCCGCTGCTTCGGGCGCATTGAGCAGCCCCGCGGTCATCCCGACGACCTCCGTCTCCATCTGGCGCAGGCTCGGAAAGCGGAAGGGGTTCAGTGCGTTCTCGTACAGATAGAGCTCGTTGGCCTCGTGCAGAATCCCGTCGACCTCTTCACCCGCGGGGTAGACCAGACTCCAGGTGCGCCCCGCCCGCCAGTCCGCATCTTCCTTCTTACGTGCGCGCATGCGCTCGAAGAGCTTCTCGCGCGGAATCCCCTTTCTGGGCAGGTGCATCGCCACCCATCGTATCAGAGCCCACCCCTTCGATGCGGCCTACACCCGGAAGAAACCCTCAGGGTGGCGTAATTTGCCCACATCGGTATACCCTAGTCACAGGCGGCCAGAGTGAGGAAGAAGATGCAATTCGGTTCAGTTCACCTGAGGAGGCTCATGAGCCGCCTCCCATCGACGGCCATGCTCCTCCTCATCGCACTCACACCCGCGCTCACGCGAGCCACAACCATCACGGAAATCATCGATCCGAACTCCGTCCCCACCAGTCTTGTCTCGGCCAGGGGCATTCACGTGGACGCAGCGGGCAACGTATATCTTGTGGGCGCGGGGAGTCACAACGTCTTTCGCCTGGATCCCAATGGCGGCATCACGGAGCTCATCGATGCACAGGGGGGGAACTTTCTCGTGCCCTTTGCGGTGGTCTCGGATGCGTCTGGAAATATCTACGTCAGCGCCAGCGGCGGCAATAAGCGAGGGGTCTATAAGGTCGATCCCAACGACGTCGTCATCCCGCTCGTCGGCGACAAAGTCGATACCCCCGATGGAGAGAAGGACCTTATTACAGCCACAGGCCTGGCTCTGGACGGGCTCGGGAACCTCTACGTTACGGCCGCGACCACCAACAACGTTTTTCAGATCCCTCTCAACGACCCCAATGCCGAAATCGTGGAGCTCATGAACTCGAGCGGGGACGGAATAGGACATAAGCTCGTCAACCCGAAAGGGATCGTCGCCGACGCGTCCGGGAACGTCTGGGTCACAGGGGAATCGACCAACAACGTCTTCAAGATCGCTTCCAATGGCACGGTCAGTCTGGTCCTCGACCCGAACAACGGGATGCCCCTCGACCCGAACGGGGTGACCGTCGGGTTCGCCGCGCCCCAGGGCGTCACTGTGGACGACTCCGGCAACGTGTATGTCGCGGTACGTGGCAGCCACAACGCGTTCCGGATTGCCCCCAATGGCGTGGCTACCGAGATCATCAACTCGACCGGGGATGGGATGGGAAATACACTGAACTTCCCCTTCGGTATCGCGCTGGATTCCTCGGGGAATGTCTTCGTCTCGGGTGCGTTCAGCCACAACGCCTTTCAGATCGACCCCAATGGCGCAATCACCCAAATCATTGACTCGACCGGGGATGGGGCGGGAAGCCCCTTCACCAATCCCGATGCGTTCAGCATTACGACGGACTCGGTCGGGAACGTCTACGTGGCGGGGCTAACCAGCGCGAACGCCTTCAAGATCAACTTCGCCTGCGGAAACGGCGTGCTGGACACGGGTGAGGCTTGCGACCCCGCTGCAGGCGGGGCCTGTTGCACGACTACGTGTGAATTCAAGCCGGCGAGTACCGAGTGTCGTGCCGCCGCGGGGGACTGTGATGTGGCCGAAGTCTGCACGGGGGCGGGTGCCGAGTGTCCTGCGGATGAGTTCGTGACCGGTGGCACGGAGTGTCGCGGCGCGCCGGGCGACTGCGACATGGCCGAAGCCTGCAGCGGGACGAGCGCCGAGTGCCCCAGTGACGGCTTCGTGAGCGCTGGAACCGAGTGCCGCAGCGCAGCCGGGGACTGCGATCTGCCCGAGACCTGCAGCGGAGCGGATCCGGACTGCCCGCCGGATGTCTTGGAGTCCGCCGGCATCACGTGCCGTGCGGCGCCCGGCGCTTGCGACACCGCGGAGGAATGCACGGGGGCGAGCTCTGCCTGTCCATCCGATCAGTTCGTTGCTGGGGGTGTTGAATGTCGCGCCTCAGCAGGGGCCTGCGACATAGCCGACACTTGCACCGGTGGGAGTGGATTGTGTCCCGCGGATGACTTCCTATCCGCGGGTACGAAATGTCGCGCATCGGCAGGTGTATGCGATCCGGCCGAGCTGTGCAGCGGGTCTGGCGCCAGCTGCCCGGGCGATGCCAAGAGTAGCGGAGAATGCCGCGCTGCCGACGGCGACTGCGACATCGCCGATTTCTGCGATGGGATGGGTGATACCTGCCCTGCGGACGTCCTGGTCTCCGCCGGCACCGAGTGCCGCGCTGCAGCCGGGGACTGCGATGTGGCCGAGAGCTGCAGTGGCGGAAGTGCGGCCTGTCCGTTCGACGCCTTCGAGGATGACGGAACCTCCTGCGTCGACTCGGATGTGTGCACACGGGACGACGCCTGCCAGAGTGGCGCCTGCGTTGGCACGCTCAGCGAGTGTGGAGACGGTGTCCTGGACGACGCCTGCGGTGAGGAGTGCGACGACGGAAACGTCAACGATGGAGACGGCTGCGCCGGCACCTGCATGATCGAGCCCGGACTCGACCACTTTGAGTGCTACAAGGCCAGGACGGCCCCGGGGACGCCGCGATTCCAGCGCCTCAGGGTCGTCCTCGAGGATGAGTTCGGAACAGCAAAGGTGAGGGTCGCCGAGCTAGAGTCGTTCTGCAACCCGGTGGACAAGAATTCTGAGGGGATCAATGACGCTACGGCACACCTGACGTGCTACACGATCACAAGAGTCGGGTTTCACCCCAACCGCAGGGTCCTGGTAGAGGATCAATTCGGAGAGCTGACGCTGGACCTCAAGGAGCCAAAGACGCTCTGCGTCCCCTCTGAGCAGGACGGTGTAGAGGCACAGGCGAGTATCGATCATTTCCAGTGTTACAAGGCGCGGACAGGCAGGCGTACGCCAAAGTTCCAGTCACAGGTCGTCACGCTCGAGGACGAATTCGCTGCATTCGCAGCAACGGTCAACCAGCCGGAGCTCTTCTGCAAGCCGGTCAAGAAGAATGCTGAGGAAATCCTCGACCCAACGGCGCATCTGACGTGCTACTCCCTCAAGGGCGCGCCGAAATTCCCCAAGCGGGACGTACTCGCGGAGGATCAGTTCGGTGTCTTGAGCTTACGGATCAAGGGTCCAAAGCGGCTTTGCGTGCCGTCGACACAGCTCGAGCTCCAGTAGTGCGCTGAGCTGCGGCCGCTCCCGGGAGCGGTCGTTATTTCACCTCATCCGAGCTCGGCTTCCGTTTGGGAAGTGCCATCACCTTGGTCTCGAGGTACTCTTCGAAGCCCAGCACGCCATTCTCGCGTCCGAGACCGCTCTGGCGATAGCCTCCGAACGGAGTGTCGACCGAGAACCACTGCGCGCCGTTGATCCCGAGCGTGCCCGTGCGAATGCGCCGTGCGACGGAGAGCGCCCGTTCCTCGCTGGCGCTGCGCACCGCACCCGAGAGACCGTAGATCGAGTGGTTCGCAATCCGGACCGCATCGTCGTCGTCCTCGTAGGGAATGGCGCAGAGCACGGGGCCGAAGATCTCCTCCTGCGCGATGCTGGATTCGGGATCCACGTCGGCGAAGAGTGTCGGCTCGACGTAGTAGCCCCTGGGGAGATGGGCGGGCACGCCTCCGCCAGTGACCAAGCGGGCCCCCTCTCGCTGGCCCCTCTCGATGTACGCGAGCACGCGCTCCTGCTGACGCTTGCTGACCTGGGGACCCTGAAGATTCCCGGGCTCGGTGGGATCACCGTAGGGCACGTTCTCGAACGCAGCCTTCGCAATCGCGATCCCCTCCTCATAGCGTGCGCGGGGCAGCAGCAGGCGTGTTTGCAGCGCACAGCCTTGGCCCGCGTGAACACAGACCGTGATGGCCTCGCCGAGTGTCGCCTGGAGGTCCACATCGTCGAGCACGATGTTCGCAGACTTGCCCCCGAGCTCGAGGAAGACCTTCTTCACGGTTTGCGAGGCGCACTGCATCACCCGCCGACCCGTAGCCGTCGAGCCGGTGAAGGTGACCAGATCCACGCGCGGGTCGCTGGAAAGCATTTCACCGAGCAGGTGATCCGAGCTGGCCACGATGTTGACCACGCCGGCCGGAATCTCCGTCTTCTCAGTGATCAGCCGACCCAGGGCGGTTGCGCACCACGGCGTATCCGGCGCCGGCTTGAGCACCACGCTATTGCCCGCCGCCAGCGCCGGTCCGAGCTTGCACAGGTTCAGGTAGAGCGGGAAGTTCCAGGGTGTAATCGCGGCCACCACACCGCATGCCTCGCGACGCAGCAGGCGACGCTGCGGCTGTCCCATGAACTCGATGTCGGTCATGGGCTGCTCGTAGGCGTAGCTCTCGGCGAGCTCGGCCCAGTACGGCATAGCGGCGATGTATCCATCGACTTGCACCGCGTAGGTCAGCAGCACCGGCGAGCCCGCCTCGGCGACCACGATCGCCCGCAGCTCGTCTTTGGCTTCCTCCAGCGCCTGATACAGCTGAGTCAGGCAGCGTTTGCGGAAGGCGTGGTCGCTCGACCAGTCCGTCTCGTCGAAGGCGCGGCGCGCCGCCGCAATGGCGGCCTCCATGTCGTCCTTCGTCCCATCGGCGCAGACCCCGATCACCTCCTCGGTGGCGGGGTTGATGTTCTCGAAGGTCGCCCCGTTGCTCGCGTCCACGAGCCGCCCATCGATCAGGTTGCGCGTCTCCGGTTTCAGCTCGGCCAGCTTTGGCATTTCAGGTTTCCTCTCGAATCCATGTTTACTTGCGCCTGGGAGCCTGGGGGTTCACCTGGATCAGGTCCACACGGCTTTCGGGCGGCATCGTGACCGCCGTGACCACCGCCTCAGCGACCCGCTCGGCGGGCAGGTAGCGGTGATGATGCAGCACGCCCCAGTACTCCCAGGACGCCATGATTCGCTTGATGAGCTCGGGGGCCCAGCTCCAACCAAACTCGCTCTTGGTCGGACCCGGCCGCACGATGCTCGTGCGAACACCCGTTCCCTCGAGCTCCATCTGGAGCGTGCGCGCCACGGCTTCCAACCCCGCCTTGCTCGCCGTGTAGGCCGCTTGAAGCGGCCGCGGCAGCACGACGTTCAACGATGTGATGAACACCAGGTCACCGCGTCCTTGTTGGAGCAGCGAGGGCAGCGCCCGACGTGCGACGAGCATGGCTCCCAGCAAATTGGTGCCGACCTCGCGCTGCAGCTCTTCGACACTGAGTTCCTGCAGCGTGCCAGCAATCGCGGTCCCGGCATTGCTCACCACCACATCCGCGGGTCCCAGAGCCTGCTCCGTCGCAGCGAAAAACGTCTCGATCGACTCCGGCTGCAACACATCGAGCGCGTGTACGAAGGGCTGGCCCCCGGCCTTCTCGACATCCGCCGCGACCTCCTGCAGGCGCTCCATACGCCGCGCTCCGATGGCCACCCTCCAGCCGAGTGCGCCCAGCGCGCGGGCCACGGCCGCTCCGATGCCGGAGGACGCACCCGTCACCAGTGCGGTGCGAGCCTCCCCCTGTTCGCGCGAGCTCATCCCGAGAACTCGATGGGCATCGATGCAAAGCCCCGCACGTTGACCGAGTGCACGCGAATGAGTTTCTCTGAATCGAGCTCGAAGTCGGGAAAGCGCTTCATCAGCTCTTCGAGCCCGATGCGGCCCTCGAGCCGAGCCAGCGCCGCACCCACACAAAAATGAGTTCCATACCCAAACGACAGCATCGGAGTCGTGTTGCGCATGATGTCGTAACGGTCCGGATCCTCCCAGACACGTTCATCGCGATTGGTCGAGCCCAGCAGCACCACGAGACGGTCGCCCTCCTGCAGCTTCTCACCGTGCAGCTCGATATCCCGCGTCACGGTTCTCGCCAGCGCCTGGGAAGAGCCATCGAAACGCAGGGTCTCCTCGACCCAGCGCGGAATCAGACTCGGATCGTCCGTCACCTTCTGGCGCTCGCCGGGATTGCGCGAAATCCAGTAGAGCGCATTGCCCAGCAGCTTGGTCGTCGTCTCGTTCCCCGCGATGACCATCAGGAAGAGAAAGCCCAGGATCTCGCGCGGCATCAGACGATCCCCATCGATCTCCGCCGCCAACAACGCACCGGTCAGATCATCCCGCGGCTGCTGCTCCCGCTCGTCGATCAGCTCCTGGAAGTAGTTCAGAATCTGCGCGGCGGCCTGCATGCCCGCAGGCGGGACGTCCATCATCCCATCTTCCCGGTGCACGACCAGATCGGCCCAGGTCCTTAGCATGTCACGGTCCTCCACGGGCACGCCGATCATCTCGCTGATCACGTCCATGGGAACCTTGCCGGCGAAATCCTTGATGAAGTCGCACTCGCCCCGTGCAATGAAGCCATCGATATGCTCGGTGGTGATCTCGCGGATGCGGGCCTCGAGATTCGAGACGCGACGCGGGGTGAAGCCGCGCGAGATGAGCGCCCGCATTCGCGTGTGACGCGGCGGGTCCATCGCCAGGAAGGACATGGTCGCATTTGCATCCGGATGCCAGGAGGAGGGATCCAGCGAAACCCCGTTACGGTTCGAGAATAATTCGGCGTCGCGCAGCGCCGCGAGCACATCGGCGTGGCGCGAGAGCGCCCAGAACCCGATCTCATCGTTGCGATACACGGGAGCTTCATCCCGCAGACGCTTATAGATCGGATACGGATCCTCCTGCGTCTCGTATGCGTACGGGTTGTACTCGACCATGCGGGGCCCTCGCTCGAGCCGCGCCTACCTTATTCGATTTACATTGTGCCTGCAAGGCAAATTCTGATATGCTCGCGGCGGCGGAGACACTCGAGGAGTAGAACATGTCGATTCGCGCGGGCTTCGTCGGACTCGGAAACATCGGCGCGCCCATGGCGGAACGACTCGTCAAGGGCTCGCTCCAGACGACCGTGTTCGATCTGAATCCGGCCGCCGTGAAGACACTCGTGGAGGCCGGTGCCGAGAGCGCTGCATCGTGCCGCGAGCTGGCCAGCCGCTGCGACGTGATCGGGGTGTGTGTACGCGATGACGCCGACGTGCGAAGCGTGGTCCTCGGCGAGGAAGGCCTGCTCGCCGGCATCAGTCCCGGCAGCGTGATCGCGCTCCACAGCACCATCCTGCCACGCACCGTGAAGGAGGTCGGTGAGGCGGCTTCGAAGCACGGCGTGGGCGTACTCGATGCATGTATTACCGGCGCCCGGGTGGGCGCTCAGCAAGGCACTCTGACCTATATGGTGGGTGGCGAGAGCGAACACCTCGAGCACGCGCGCCCGGCCTTCGAGACCTCCGCCGGAAAGATCATCCACACCGGCCCGCTGGGTACCGGTGCCGCCACCAAGCTTTGCAACAACCTCATGACCTATCTCGGCTTCCTCGCGGCCTTCGAGGCAACGCTGCTCGCGCGCCATGCGAATCTTTCACAGGAGGCGCTCGAGGAGGTCACCCGTTCCAACGGGAATCTGAACGACCAGGCGCTCGCCTTTCTGGCGCTGCACAAGGTCCCGCCGGAGCAGCAGCAGAGCGAGAGCTTCCAGAACGTGGTGCGAGGCTTCGCCGATCTGGCCAACAAGGACCTGGCGGTGACGCTCGCCTTCGCGCGCGAGCACGGCGTAGCGCTGCCAGGCACCGCGCTGTGCCAGCAGCTCATGGCGCGCGTCTACGGGGTCATCGACGAGAAGCAGCGTTGAGGAGTAGAGTATGGCGACCGATGACAAACGGCAGAGGGGCATAGCCAAATTCGAAGAGGTCATGGGCTTCAAACCTCCGTCCGTGGACGGGAACCCCTTCCTCGACTCCACCTTCGATCACCTGTTTGCCGAGATCTGGTCGCGGCCGGGCCTTTCGGTGCGCGACCGACGCCTGATCACGCTCACGATATTGATCTGTCTTGGCAGCGAGGCCACGCTGCGACTGCACATGGGCGCCGCCATGAAGACCGGCCAGCTCAGCGACGAGGAAATCGACGAGCTCCTGCTCCACATCGCCCACTACGGGGGCTGGCCGCCGGCTGCTATCGCATCGCAGGTCGTGTGGCAGCTTCGCGCGGAGCGAGAGAAGGCCAAGCAGAGTGGCTGAGCTCAGTCTTCCGGCTCCAGCGAGAGAACGACGCTCGCACGCCGAGCGCACGGCGGAGACCCGTGCCAGGATCATTGGCGCGGTCGTAGAGAGCATCGCGGAGCGCGGCTTTCAGCGCACGACCGCGAGCGAGATCGCACAGCGTGCGGGAGTCACCTGGGGCGCCGTCCAGCACCACTTCGGCGGCAAGGATGGAATGCTGATCGCGGTGCTGGAGGACTCCTTCGACCGCTTTGCCCATAAGCTGGAAGACATCTCGATCAAGGGAACCTCCCTCGAAAAACGCGCCGCGCTATTCATCGACCGCGCCTGGGAGCATTTCGGCAGCGCGCAGTATCGCTCGACCTTCGAGATCCTCCTCAACTATCTGGGCCGTGAGGATCTGGACGAGCACTCGACCTGGCAAGAACGCA
>Ga0255048_10002412_pt1 | contig 11934 bp, 9 predicted proteins | sample JV7_2_2_MG_FD_183619 | JGI IMG/M metagenome (GOLD analysis project Ga0255048, IMG submission 183619) | Seawater microbial communities from Jervis Inlet, British Columbia, Canada - JV7_2_2 | ecosystem: Environmental > Aquatic > Marine > Inlet | place: Canada: British Columbia | collected 2016-10-06
ACCAGCCATGCCGAAACCGATTATGCCCGCAAGCACGAAGCGACCGATCCGTCCGAAACGCAGTTCCGGGTCGACGCTGTCCCATCCGTCCACGGTGCCTGCAACCGCTGTGGCAGCGATCCAGGCCAGCAAAAGAACGATGCCGATGAGCAGCGGAATGCCGAAGAGTGCGGTCATCTGGCTGCCTCCTGAGTGCTCGCCGATGGCTTGGTGGGTGGGTGACGTCCGGACGACTCATCAGCGTAGACGCCTCCACGCTCAGCGGCGGCAATTGCTGCGACCAGTTCTGCGCGCACGATTTCAGACGTCACAGTTCGAAGGGCCGATTGGAGAATCGCTCTCGCTGGTGGTCCGGCGATGCGCCCTATCGCCCACGCGGCGTGACTGGAGAGTAGATCGTCCTCGCTGCTCAGGTACGCGGCGAGGAGTTCAAGTGATGATTCATCCCCAGAGTTACCAAGAGCGACAAGCGCGTTGCGCCGCACGAACCGCATCCGACGCGACGGAACATACCAACGATCAGCGATTCGCTCCAGCTCCTCATCTTCGACCGTCAACACGTGCTCTGGATTCAGGACAGTTGCAGCCGGAGTATGTCGACGCAGCGCCGGTTGACCGGGTGGGCACGCCACGAGACAGTCGTCGCAGCCGTAAATCCGCGAACCAATCTTCGAACGGAGTGCCGGATCGATCGTCCCGCGTCTTTGTAGTACGGCAGAGATGCATAGCCGAGCGTCGAGAACGCCAGGAGAGATGATTGCGTCGGTAGGGCATGCGGGGATACAGGCATCGCAGGTTCCACAGGTCCGTTGCATTGGTTCGGATACGGGAATCTTCGCATCCGTTACGACGGAGCCAAGCAGGATCCATGGTCCCGCCCCTGGTGTGAGCGTCATCGTCGACTTACCAGACCATGCCACTCCAGCTCTCAGCGCGAGTGGTCGATCGACGAGACGGTTGTCGTCGAACACGATCTCGATGCGATGCCCACGACCTGCGAGTTCGCTCGCAATCTGCTCAAGTACGTCGCGCAGGTAGTCGTACCGATCGCCATCGGCGAAGCGTGCCACCGTCCTGTCATCGCGTTCACCATCACCGGCCTCCAGGTATGGCACCGCAGCAACAACGATCGACGAGGCCCACGGGAATGACTCCGCTGGTCTTGACGCCGTCCCTGGATGGGCATAGGTAAACGAGAGACCGCCGTGAAGTCCGGCATCGACTCGACTGAGGATCCGTTCCTCTTCCTCGGGGAATGGGTTCGTGTCCGTAACGCCGATGGTCGAAGACGTCCGGTCCTCGATGGCGGCGAACGCCGCGACAAGATCCATCGGGCAAGAATAGGGTCCAAGATTCTGACGGCACAGCGCCGGCATCCTCAACGGATTTCAGGTTCCCGCTTGATCCTTCAGTGAGTCGCGAGAGTTCACGAGCCGAATCGGCGAGACAAGGCCGACCCTGCTCATCGATTCGAGGGCAGTCTGCTCGGCATCAACCAGTTCGAGGATTCCGTCCTCCCCCACCAACGCCGACACGACGCAGTCGTCGCAGGCATTCGTTTCTCGCATATCGCATGTCTGGCAATCGATGATCACGATGACCTCCTTGAGACAAGAACCATACGAATCGGGTGTGACACGAAACGAGTACTCCACACCCGCGTGCACTCGCCGATGGTCTATCGTCACACTGATGCGACTCGGACTCAACATTGGATACTTCGGAACGGCAATCGCCGACGACTTCGCGCTGATATCGACAGCGGAAGACCTCGGCTTCGACAGCGTTTGGACTGCAGAGGCGTACGGTGCGGATGCACTCACTCCACTCGCCTGGATTGCCGCAAAGACCACCCGCATCAAGGTTGGCGCTGGCGTCTTTCAGATACCGGCAAGGACACCGGGAATGACTGCAATGACGGCATCGACCCTTGACATCATGTCGGACGGTCGGTTCCTGCTCGGTCTCGGAGTGTCAGGGCCACAAGTTGTCGAAGGATGGCACGGCCGTCCGTACGGGAAGCCACTCGGCGTCACTCGCGAGTATGTGGAGATCGTGCGCAAGATGCTCGCCCGCGACGAGCCGGTCTTGTTCGATGGTGCCAACTACCAGCTGCCTTACATTGGTAATGGAGCAACCGGACTCGGTCGCCCGCTCAAACTCATGCATCGTCCCAAGAATGCGGACCTCCCGATATACATCGCAGCGATTGGGCCGAAGAACGTCTCGCTCACCGCTGAGATCGCTGATGGTTGGCTGCCGGTCTTCCTCTCCCCAGAGCGGGTGCCGGAGATCTACGGCCCCCAACTGGCTGCCGGCTTCGAACGGTCCGGAGAAGAGAACAAATCGGGTCGATTCGACATCGCCCCGACGTTGACAGCGGTCGTAACCGATGACATCGACAATGGCCGACTCTCCGTCAAGCCATTTCTCGCACTCTATATCGGAGGAATGGGTGCCAAGGGGCGCAACTTCTACAACGATCTTGCCTGTCGGTACGGGTATGAGGCCGAGGCCGAGAAGATTCAGGACCTGTACCTGGCTGGCAAGAAGATGGAGGCCACGATGGCCGTGCCGGATGCCCTCGTTGACGAACTCGCGCTCGTCGGTTCCAAGGAGCGGATTGCAGACCGCCTCGACGCATGGCGTGACGCTGGAGTTACGACCATGATCATCAGCACATCAGACATCGCCACGATGCGGGTCATGGCCGAACTGGTCCTCGGGACGCCGTAGGCGTCCTTGGGAGTGATCAGGAACGCGAAGCGTTCCCTCCAACTCCATGCTCCCGTCAGTCGACTGGTTCGGTACTCGGTAGAGGAAGCGTGAGGCGGAAGGTTGTGCCTTCGCCTTCGACATAGGTCAGGCTGCCATCCATCAACCCTGCCAGTCTGCGTGAGAGAGCAAGTCCAAGACCAACCGAAGCCTTGACGGTGCGCGAAGACTCCGCCCTGCCAAACGGCTCGAAGATCCGATCCCGATCGATGGTGGGGATGCCGATCCCAGAATCGTGCACGTCGAGCATCGCCACGTCGTCTTCTCGGGACACGGACACGGTGATCGGCGACGAGCCGTACCGGAAGGCGTTCGTGAGGAGATTGCGAATGATCTGCCGCACACGCACCGGATCGCCGAACGCGACAGAGTCCGAGTCTTCTACCAGGACCTCGACACCGTCTGGCACCGTGATCTGGGAGAGCACAGACTGTGCAAGCAGCGAGAGGTCGATTCTGTCTGGGAACACAGGCAGAGTTCCATCCTCAGAGCGGGCAGCGACGAGGAGGTCCTCAACCAGGTCAGCCATTTCACGTGAGGATTCCGCAACGATCTCCATCAATTGGGTGCGTTCCTCATGATCGATCTGATCACCAGACGTGATGAGCTCCTCGGCAAGCCCGACAACCGCAGTCAGCGGCGTGCGGAGTTCGTGACTCACTGACGCTATCAGTTGATCCTTGGACGCCAGGGACGCTTCGAGCCTCGAACGGTTCTGCGCTCGTTCGTAGAACGCGCTCAGGATGTCAGCGATCGTTCTGCAGAACGTCACATCGCGTTCGGTCCATGTGTCCGGACCGCCTCGACGCGCGAAGGAAACGCTTCCGTACCAGGCACCGCCGACGTTGATTGCGACAATTACCCGCTCAGCATCACCGTCGGATAGGTAGGCGACGTCGTCGCTCTGCATTGAGTTGCGAAGTTCGGGCAGATTGGTGAATCGCACCATGTCGTCCACATTGCGCGCCGGCGTGACGCCAGGAGCACACCACACCGCCGTTACTCGTGCCGCCGGTACCCCGTCGTCACCTTTGACCGTCTCGGACACAAGAATCTCGTCGACATCCGCAGCGACTCCCACGGCCGCGAGTGCCGGAGCGAGATCTGATGCCTGTTCACCAATGAGAGCACGAGAAGACGTCGCAATCGCTTCCTCGTATTGCAGGCGATCGTCGAGTTTCCCGATCAACGACTCACGAACCCGAGATCCCCTAGTACGTTCCCACAGCGCAGCAGTGAGGTCAGCCATCGTGCGCAGCAGGGCCAAGTCGTCTGTCTGCCACATACGGTCCGGATTGCTATCCGCAGCACCGATAACTCCGACCCATTCTCCCTCCACGATTATCGGGACGTCGACCTCGACCTGAACGCCGAGATCTCCACCACGATCGAATGCGGTATTGCGTGCTTCCTCGACCCGGTAGAAGAACGGGGCGCCACCTTCAAGATGCGACCGAGCCTCTGGCATTGCAGCCCACGGAGTTGAAGCTGATCGGTCGAACGATGGATGCTGGTGGTTCCGGTCAATGGATCGTTCATCGATAACGGCGCACAGGCCGAGAGAAGTGTTCTCCACATTCCGTTCGATGAACACGACAGTCGTAGCCATCGCGTCGCGGATGACGTCGAGGGCGCTTGCCATGGCACCGATGTCATCTCGTGCAACGAGCGCTCTCGATGCCGCTGCGATCGCATCAGCGACTTCGACCTTGCGGCCGAATGAACGCGCCCGAAGGCGGTTCGCCCTGACGAACTCGTTGGCGATGCCAATCGTTGAGATGCCGAATACGGCTACAACAACAACACCAGCTACCAACGTTCGCTCCAGCGGCTGATCATGCAGGCCGATGGCGTGCGGGGCGAACGTGACGATGAACCCCATGACTATTGCGAAGAATCCGATGACCCATGCGCTTTCCGAGTCACCGAGTACGGCAACGACCAGGACGAAGTAGGCAATCACAACTCCTACGGCAGGTCCTGGGACGCCGATCGCCACCATGGCCACCGAGGCGAAGAGAATATCGGCAACAATGGTCGCTGTTGAACGAGACCGCGCATTCCTCAGAGCCAGCGTCGCATCGATGGTGACGCCGAGTCCCATGACCGACACGAGGAACATCTCGGGCCATTCCAAGGTCAGCGCCGCAAATAGCCCCAGGAGAGCGGCAACCAAGCCTGTCAGCCTCCGATAGCTGTGCCAACGTCGTGTGATCGCAGCGCGTTTCGGCTCTGCGGTCGGGTTAGGCTGTAGGTGTGTGCGCGGAAGTATCGCAGTCACAACGTTCCCAGTGGGTCGCTGCAATGCATATCGGCATGGAGCACCGCAGTGTTAAGGAATCCGTAGCGAGTGTGCGTTAGAGCCAACCAAGGAAGGCTGTCGACCAGATCTGGACGCAGCCATCGACTGCGCACCGTCTCCTGAGGTCCCTGTCATTGGTGACCACTACGACCCGGTCCGGGTTCGCTGCCACAAGATCGGCTATCACGTCATCCGCCTTCCGCCCTTTGGAGAACCGAACAGTTACACCGTCTGGCGAGCGAAAGCCCGATCTCCCTTCATCGTCCGGCCCGTCGAACACCACAACAACTTCCGCGTCTGTGGCCCGTGCGAGTACCCCAACCTTGAGGACAACATCATCGCGCCCTGGCCGAGTGGAGAAGTTTGCCGCATCGATCTCTCCCCCGATGTTGTAGCCGTCAAGGAGGAACCTGCGGGGGTTCTGGGCGATGAGCGTCTGTAGAGCGCCAGCGGAGTCAGGCGAGATACCCGGGCCAATTGCGAGCAATCCGGGCACTCGGCTCTCATGGCCGACCGGATTCGCTTCTCTGAAGGGCCGAATGCGATGCTCGACGTCGTCAAGCCAGCGGGCAAGTTCGAGGGGATCCGACGTCGTCTCATCTATGCGCGAACGCGACGCAGGCAATGCAGTGGCTTCACGTCGTCGAAGCCTGTCGGTAGCGCCAGCAAGTCTGCTTTTCACGGCATCGAGCTCTTCCATGAGAACTCGAATCTGCTCGGTGAGGTCTTGCTCCTCGGCTCGCGCCTCGGCAACGGTGCGATTGAGCGACTGGATCCGAGCTTCCGCGCGACGTTGGCCCTCTGATACCGAAGATCTCGCTTTGGCGATCTCCGAGTCATGTTGGGCCCGTAGCTCGGAGAACCTCCGCTTTGATTCCGCGAGTTGATCGTCGAGGTCTGCCATTCGCTCACGTGCCGATTCGAGGGCGGCATCCTGGCCAGCGTCTCTCGACGCGTTCGCACGCACCTCAATCGCTCCTATCCCGACAGCGGGATCCGTGAGATATGCGAGGAGATCATCGTCGACCCGATCCCCGCCCTCGTATCGCTTCAAGACATCGCTGCGGAAGGACTCGTTGGATGTCATCTCCTTGAGCAAGGACTTGGCGAACGGGGGCGGGAGCTTTCGCGCTGAACTCCGAGCGACCTTTCGAAGCGCTAGGGGAACGTCATCGGATTCCATGTCGGCGAGAACGCCACGCGCACAGGTGATGACCGGCTGGAGCACCTCAATGGCTTGTCTATCCACTGTCATCTGTCTCCGCGGCCATCAGCCAGATCGGCCCGGCAGGCGCTCATCTTGACATGCGATTCCATGGTGCCATACTCGCACTCCACGCACGCAAACAACGAAACGAAGCCACATGGCAAACCACAAAGAACTGGTACTCATCCTTATATAGGCGCATCGAACCCCTGATGCGCCCAACCCTCCGTGCCCGGAGGGTTCTTTTGTACCCGGAGAACACCATGGCAGAACAACTAAACGGTGCAGCGATCCTCATCCGATCGCTCGAACATGAAAACGTCGAGACGATCTTCGGCGTGCCTGGAGGAGCGATCCTCAAGGCGTACGACGAGCTGTACTCCAGTCCGATTCGCCACATTCTCGCTCGCCACGAACAGGGTGGGGGCCACATGGCTTCTGGGTATGCACACGCAACGGGTCGGGTTGGTGTCACGTTCGCCACGTCGGGTCCCGGCGCCACAAACCTCATCACGCCGCTCGCTGATGCGTACATGGACTCGATACCAGTTGTCGCAATCACTGCGCAGGTTGGTTCTCGGTCGATTGGGCTCGACGCGTTCCAGGAGACCCACACCTGGGGCATCTCTATGCCTGTGACCAAGCACAACTACTTGATCACCGACATCGACGAGATCCCATCCACAATTCGCGAGGCTTTCCACGTAGCGTCGACAGGCAGACCGGGCCCGGTACTTGTGGACATCACCAAGGACGCGCTTGCCGACTCAATGGTGTGGCATGGACCAGGCGAAATCGATCTTCCCGGGTACCGACCGTCAGTCAAGGGCCACCCACGCCAAGTCAACGCCGCGATCAAGGCGATTGCCCAAGCGAAACGTCCTGTGCTGTACGCCGGTGGCGGCATCATCCGTGCAGGCGCAAGCGGAGAGCTCCAAGCGTTTGCCGAACAACACAATCTCCACGTCGTTACAACGCTCATGGCACGAGGTGCGATCCCAGACTCACATCCGTTGACACTCGGCATGAGCGGAATGCACGGCAACTACACGGCCACGACGGCCATCCAGCAGTCGGATCTGCTGGTCGCGATCGGGGCACGGTTTGACGACCGCGTGACGGGAAACCCTGAGTTCTTTGCCCCACACGCAACGGTCATCCACGTCGACGTCGACCCAGCTGAGATCGGCAAGATCCGTAAGGCGGAAATCCCGATCGTCGGGGATGCAAAGGCGGTACTCGGCCAGCTCATCGCCGAGGGCGAGAATCTCGGCGTCCCGAGTGAAACACCTGCGAGAGCGGAGTGGAACGCAACACTCGAGGGATGGCGGCGGGACTTCCCGCTCGCGTACGAACAAGATCCAGATGGGCTCATCCAGCAGCAGTACGTGATCGACGAGATCTCGAAACGCACGGACGAGTCCACGATCGCCGTTGCGGGCGTAGGGCAGCATCAGATGTGGGCATCGCAGTTCTGGGCATTCGAGAAGCCCAATACGTGGATTAATTCCGGCGGTCTTGGAACCATGGGATACGCCGTTCCTGCGGCGATTGGTGCGCAGGCGGGTATGCCTGACACTACGGTCATCGCCATCGACGGTGACGGATGCTTCCAAATGACGTTCCAGGAACTGATCACGGCTGCCGTGGAGAACATTCCGGTGAAGATCGCTGTGTTGAACAACGCCAACCTCGGCATGGTTCGCCAATGGCAGCGGCTCTTCTACGACGAGCGATTCTCGGCTACAGAGTTGTCGTACACGAATCCAAACATCCCGATGCTGGCCGAGGCAATGGGATGTGCAGGCTTCAGGGCGGAAACGCCACAGGACGTGGTCCCGACCATCGAGAAGGGCCTTGCCGTGACGGATCGACCCGTCGTGATGGAGTTCATCTGCGATCCTGACGCCATGGTGTTTCCCATGGTCGTGGCCGGCGGAAACAACGACGAAGTCCTCATGGGACCGGAGGACCTGCAATGAGCCAACATCTGATCACCGTTACCGTCGAGAACAAGCCTGGCGTGCTCGCACGCATCGCTTCCATGTTCGCCCGCAGGGATTTCAACATTCACTCTCTTGCTGTCGGTCCGACAGAGGATCCCAAGCGGTCCAAGGTCACGATGGTCGTTGACGGCCCCGAGATGGAACAGATCGTCAAGCAGCTCTACAAGCTCATCCACACGATCAAGGTCACCGAGTACGCCCCTGGGGAAGCAGTCGAGCGCGAGATCATGCTGGTTCGCGTCAACGCCGATCCCAAGCGTCGCAGCGAGATTCTCGACGCAGCGAACATCTTCGACGCCGCAGCAGTGGACGTCGGCACGAACACCATCGCGTTTGAAGTGGTCGGCGAGCCATCGCGACTCTCAGACTTCCTTGAGTTCATGAGGACATACGGCATCGTCAGCCTCGTCAAGTCGGGACGCATTGCATTGGCGAAAGATGCCAAATCACAGTCGCGAAGACAGAAACAATCAGCGTAGGAGCCGACGATATGACGACCATGTACTACGAAGCCGACGCTGATCCAGGATTGATCACGCGCCGCAAGGTTGCCGTGATGGGCTTCGGAAGCCAGGGCCACGCCCACGCTCTCAATCTCAAGGAATCCGGCGTGGACGTCATTGTTGGTCTACGCGACGGATCGCCTCGTACCAAGGCTGCATCAGATGCTGGCTTGAAGGTCGTCGACCCCGAGACCGCAGCCGAGTGGGCCGACCTCATCATGGTGCTCGTTCCGGATCAGGTGCAGAAGAAGTTCTATGAGGACGTCATTGCCCCGCGCCTCTCCCCCGGCGATGCACTGTTCTTCGCCCACGGATTCTCGATTCATTTCGACTTCATCTCACCTCCCGATTATGTCGACGTGGCGATGGTCGCACCGAAGGGACCAGGTCATCTCGTGAGAAGGCAGTACGTCGAGGGATCCGGTGTGCCGACGCTCGTCGCTGTAGATCAGGACTCCACCGGCGACGCTCTCGCACTTGCGTTGTCATACGCCCACGGCATCGGCGGCACGCGGGCGGGGGTCATCGAGACCACATTCAAGGACGAGACAGAAACCGATCTGTTCGGCGAGCAGGTGATCCTGTGTGGAGGCGTTGATTCGCTCATTCAGGCGTCCTTCGAGACGCTGACGGAGGCCGGGTACAAGCCAGAGATGGCCTACTTCGAGGTTCTGCACGAACTGAAGCTGATCGTGGACCTGCTTTGGGAGGGTGGCATCGAGTGGATGCGGCACTCCGTCTCCGATACCGCAGAGTATGGCGACGTGACCAGGGGACCACGGATCGTGACGGCTGACACGAAGGCCGAAATGGGGAAGATTCTCGCCGAGATCCAGTCCGGCGAGTTCGCCAGGGAGTGGATGGCCGAGTACGAGTCAGGATCGGTCAATCTCAACGCCGCCCGTGCCGCAATCGCAGAACACTCCGTCGAAAAGACGGGCAGAGAGTTGCGCGACATGATGACCTTCATGGTTCCAAAGACCCCGGCAGACGACGTATGAACGATCGCCTCATCATCTTCGACACGACGCTGCGCGACGGGGAGCAGGCACCTGGTATAGCGCTGTCACCTGATGACAAGGTCGCGATCGCCAAGCAGCTTGCGAAGCTGAAGGTCGATGTGATCGAGGCCGGATTCGCCGCTTCAAGTCCTGGGGATTTCCAGTCGGTTTCGAGAATTGCGGCTGAAGTCAAGGGACCGACGATCGCATCCCTTGCTCGAACGCATCCGGACGACATAGACATGGCGTCCGACGCCCTCAAGGAGGCTGAACGTAAGCGAATCCACGTCTTCATGTCCACGTCTCCGATCCACATGGAACAGATGCTGAGGATGTCGCCAAGCGAGGTGTTGCGATCCGTCAAAGAGGGCGTTACGCGAGCGAAGCGGTACGCCGACGATGTCGAATTCTCACCACAAGACGCGACTCGGTCGGACCCCGACTTCATTGTGGAGGTCTGCCGAGCGGCCGTAGCGGCCGGTGCCACGACCATCAACATCCCCGACACTGTCGGGTTCGCCATGCCGGCTGATTTCGTCGAGCTTCTGACGCGAGTCTTCGATGACGTCCGCGGTGGCAATGAAGACATCACTATCTCAACGCACTGTCACAACGACCTCGGAATGGCCGTCGCGAACTCTCTGTCGGCGATTCACGCCGGGGCCCGCCAGATCGAGGGCGCCATCAACGGAATCGGTGAGCGTGCAGGAAACACGTCGACTGAAGAGATCATCATGGCGCTCAGCACGCGCTCGGACTATTTCGAGGTCGAGATTGGTGCCGACACGACACAGATCTTCGAGACGTCACGCCTCGTGTCGAGCCTCACCGGGTATCCGATTCAGTACAACAAGGCCGTTGTCGGCAGGAATGCGTTCGCCCACGAGTCCGGGATCCATCAGCACGGAGTACTGCGCAATCGTGAGACCTACGAGATCATGGATCCGAGGGCCATTGGAGCGGAGTCAACGCTCGTCCTCGGAAAACACTCAGGCCGTGCCGCGTTCCAGGATGCTCTCTCGAAACTGGGGATCTCTCTCGAAGATCTGGACTTCCAGAGTTCATTCGATCGCTTCAAGGAGTTGGCTGATCGCAAGGGCGAGATATCGGAAGAGGGCATCAGGGCAATCGTCGCCCAGGAGATCGACGCAGATCTTGAGGAAATGCACTTCGAAGCCATCCATGTTTCTGGTGGATCCAACGAGGTTCCTGTCGCGACCGTGACGCTGTCGAGGAATGGCAACACCGTCGAGAAGACAGCGGACGGCGACGGCATGGTCAACGCAACCTTCGTCGCCATGCAGGATGCATACGAGATTCCCGCTCAATTGCTGGACTACAGAGTCTCACCGATCACATCCGGTGCCGACGCGATGGCGGAGGTCAGCGTGGTGATCAAGGTTGGCTCATCGTCGTATTCAGGTAGGGGTGTCTCGACGGACGTCGTCGAAGGATCGGCTCGCGCAATGGTGTCCGCCATGAACAAGGCGGCGTTTGACAGGGGCGTCACCGAGGGCCGGGAAGACAGCGAAGCGTGAACGCACATTTTGCGCTGCTGCCCGGTGATGGGATCGGGCCGGAGATCGTCACACAAGCCAGGGTTGTCCTTGACGCTGTTGCGATCCGGTTCGGTCACGTATTCACATTCGGCGAACATCTCATGGGTGGGTGCGCGATCGATGAGACAGGAGACCCGCTCCCGACCGCGACGCTTGAGGCGACGAGAGCATCGGATGCCGTCATCCTCGGCGCAGTCGGTGGACCGAAGTGGAGCGATCCGGAGGCCAAGACTCGCCCGGAAGCCGGCCTTCTGTCCCTGCGCAAGGAGCTCGGCCTCTACGCCAACTTGCGACCGGTCAAGACGTTCGAGGCATTGGTTGATGCTTCTCCACTGAGGCGGGACATCGTCGATGGCACGGACATCCTGTTTCTACGAGAGCTGACCGGCGGCATCTACTTCGGTGGGTCTACGGTGTCCGACGACGGCACCGAGGTCACCGATCACATGCGTTATACGACCAACGAGATTGAACGGATCGTTCGCATGGCGGGCCGAGCCGCACGGGAGCGGTCAGGGAAGCTCACCTCGGTCGACAAAGCGAACGTTCTCGAGGTCTCACGGTTGTGGCGCCGAACCACC
>Ga0255048_10002413_pt1 | contig 11930 bp, 13 predicted proteins | sample JV7_2_2_MG_FD_183619 | JGI IMG/M metagenome (GOLD analysis project Ga0255048, IMG submission 183619) | Seawater microbial communities from Jervis Inlet, British Columbia, Canada - JV7_2_2 | ecosystem: Environmental > Aquatic > Marine > Inlet | place: Canada: British Columbia | collected 2016-10-06
CGTGACGAAGCTGGCACCAAGTTTCAGTTGTGCCTCGAATGTTTTCTGTGCCTTGAGCCGCGCAGATATTACTGCCTTGCTGGCAAGTTGCTGACCTACCTTGCCATCGGGTTTGAGGAAGAATGCGCCACTCTCACTGTCGTCTTGGAACTCTCTGTACAACTGCTCACCGAGACTGCCTTCGGCGTTGATGCTGCCAGCGATTTCTTCGATCTTGTCATCGCTGAGATCTTCAGCGAATTCATTGGCTACACCGGGGCGACGAAGCCACTGACGGAAGAATGGCTGATTGGCTTGATCAACTCTTTCCTGTGCTGCAAGGAGCGGAGGCATGATCGGTGCCACGGTCTGACGGCCAATCCCTGATGTCAGGTTCGGGAAGGAATCAGCCATAAGCTTTTCCCACTGATCGAGATTCAGTATCGGATTGGCCTTGTTCGCAAGCCTCTCCTGCACCTTGGCCAAACCAACCGAAAGCTGCTGGTCACGCATCTGTTCAAGCCTGCGTAGCACACGCACTTCCTGACGTGTGCTTGTTGTGATGTTCTCTTTGCGGCCATGAGGTGTGATCTGGCCTGTGTTGCGGGTCATGAGATCGATGGTGGTCTGAAGCTCTTCGGCAGTCACAGGCTCATTACGCACACCACGAGCCACATCTATCACCTTGACAATAGCCGCACCCTGCTCAGGACTACGAATCCTGTAGGGATTGCGTGACATGATCCTGAGTCGAGCCATCTTGCCTGACTCAAACCCAAGCTTAGAAAATGGATTAGTCCACTCCTCCGGTAGCTTGTTCTTTGCAATACGCGCACGTGCATCGCGTCGCTCGAACTGCGCTTCGCGGTTTGCAATCACAGCATCGCGTGCAAAGCGTCGCTCTTGCTCTGCAATCTCTGCCTCAATCGCTTGCTCATCAGCTTGCTCTTGTCCTGCTTCTAGCCTAGTAATATCACGATCTCTAAATTGAATTTGGCGATTCTCTGCCTGCGTCGCAAATGCTTCTGTCTCAGCAAGGCGTTGCTGAGAAGCAGCAATATCGCTTGGAGGCAACTGTCGCGTACCGGCTAACTCTTCAGGCCGCAACGTCGCAGGCTCAGGCTCAGGCGTAGTAGGCCTTGATAACGTAGGCTGAACACGTGCAGTTGCAGGCACACTCGGAGTAGCTAATACAGGTTCTTCAGGAGGACCGGGAACTAGACGTGCCTCATCAAATGGATCAAAGCCATTGACCATCGTTCACTCCTATGCTGCCATTATCGCGTCAAAAGTCCTTGCCCAATGGACAGCATTCTGTCTTATGTCGTGCTTCTCGTAAAGCTCTTTCCTGCCGGCTAAGCCCATTTGCTTGCGTAATGCAGGATCAAGCACAAGCTTTGATAGAGATTCAAGCCAGGCTTCCGGGGAGTTGTCGTCAGGCATAAAGCCTGTAACACCATCCTCAATGACATCAATGTAGGGATCAAGAGGACTCGCCACGCAAGGGGCCGCGAGAGCCCACGTCTGCAATGCTTTGATTGAGGACTTGGCTCTATTGAAAGGGTTATCCACGAGCGGCGCGAGTCCGATATCGAAATCCTTCATAGCCTGCGGGAGCACAGAGATGTTCACCCATGGATGAAATACTACCCTGTCTCCAAATGCCTTGGCCCACGGCAACTCTTCTGGCGTGATCCAGCCTATGAAATGCAGCTTCAGATTGTCCACTTCTTCCATGAGGATCTTGAGCGGCTCTGCAATGAGAGGGGCATCAATGGTGTGAGATCCGGAGGCAAGCCAGCCTATTGTTACATGCCCGTTCTCCCCCTCAGCTTCTTTCTGGATGTATGCCTCTTCCCACATGTCCACGTTGAGGAAGTTCCTGACAACATGAATGGGTTTTCCGGGCAGGCGTGCACTGAGAGATTCCGCAAGCACAGGAGTCGAGACAATGAGTGCATCTGCTTCCTGCATGAACTTCATGATTGAGGCTTGCATGTCCGGGCTGGAGTATTTCTTGAACGGCCCTGTGAATTCCTTGGGCGTCAGGAGGATATCGTCGTCGATCTCGTAGACCACCTTGATGCCGTGCTCCTTGGCCAGCATCATCTTGTCGAAAACTGCCTGATGCTCCTGCCTCTGAAAGATCATCATCTCTGTGCCGAAGTAGTCTGACATCACGATGTCATTCTTCAGATCAACATGGTGGTTAGGGAAATGCCGGTTAAGCTCGCGGGCAACAATCTCCCCTCGCACATGGCCGCAAGCGTGAAAGTCTGATACATATAGTTTGATTCTCATGTTATGCTCGTGTACTGCTTGACCACTTCTCGAATCTTGAATACCCCAGACACCGAATCGACCGTGTTGGCATCTGTGCTGATGCGAACGAACAGAGCATTGTCAGAACCTGCAAGCAGGCTTTCGTCAACAATCGCACCGATATACAAATGCAGATATTCATCATCAGCATCGAAGCTGTGTATCACAGATGCTCCTGCAATCACAGCAGGCGTGCCTGAATTCGTATAGAGTTCCATGGTAACATCTATCTTCCCGGCAGCACTGCTCGGATGCTGCACGCACACATAGACAGACACATCATATTGATTCGGAACTTTAGATATACCTATGACTCCGCCTGAATTGCTGAAGATGGTATCAATCACATGCTCAACATCGAAGTCCACGGTTGAGGGAGTGGTATCGAATGTCTGTCCCGCAGGAGAAGCTATGTATGCCGATATTACCTGCTGAAATATCAAGCCGCCAGACTCAGGACCACCTCCCGGTATCTCTATCTCCTGAGACGAATCATCCCATTGCTCCGGTCCGCCAATACGATCCGCCCAATCAGGAACGCGGCTCTGGTCTGGGATGTCTTCCTGACCAAGACCAACAAGCTCAGGCACCAATTCGCCTTCCACGATAGGCTCTGCCTGTGCTTCCTCTCGCTCTCGCTCTCGATCAAGTTCCTCAAGATCAGGAAAGTCTTGCGGCGACTCCTGCTTGCTCTTCTCTACCTTGTCCCTGATTGCAGCCTGCTGCTGAGTAAGGCTTGGGCGATTGCGAAAGGATCGCTCTGAATAGCGTGCATTGTTGACGGAGTTTGCCCGCTCAAGAAGCTGCCTTGCTTGGTCTGTGTGGGCATTCTTGGCAGCAGCATTGAGCTCGACAATCTTCTCATGCTGCGCCATAGCACCGCGAGAGCCTCTGCCGAATCCTCTGCGGCTCGGATCTGTGGGATCTTTGCGGGTTATCTCTTTGATTGCGTCAGCCATTAGACTGTGACTACTGGTGCGCCGCCTCCATCATTATCAACCTGCCTTATCCGAACAGCAAACCATCTGCCTTTTCCAACATAATTGACTCTGCTACCCGGAAGATTCGGTGCGCCTGTGCTGAAAGGGCCATCGGCTCCTCTCAAAAAATCGCCAACGGAATGATACGAGTTTGTATTGTAGTGATAGATCTCTTTGTATATAAATCCCTGATCAGGTCTGCCGGGACCATAAGTAATCCATACCCACTTCTTGCCATTGAATTCCTCAACAGAGATATCACTTTGATAAACCAGCACACCGTCATATGTGCCATCAGGCAGGATTGTGTTGACGGCTTGGTAAATCGTGCCGTCTATGAACGGTGGATCGATTGGGTCTGGCCAATTCTTATAGATGATCTGGTTATGCCAGCGCAGTACGCTCCGCACCTTGCCGATATCAAGCGAAACAGGAACTGAATTCGTCCTGCGCCAGAGTGCATCGAATGAGCCATCTTCGTTTACTTCATTCTGGACATCGTAGATAGAGCCCTGAACATGAGTGTCCGCGCCGAGCACAGTTGCGCGATTCTTGTACCGAATGCTGTCGCGCTGAAAGAGTCCTGATCGTGAGCTGTCGAAGGAAGCAGTAACTGCCGCAGCAGTCGTGGCGGCATACCTCTGCTCGTATGTTCCATCATCATTTTCTGTGTTCTGGACATCATAGATAATGCCAACCGATCCGGTAGGCGCAGTCAGTACAGTCGCCTGCTTTGTGTAGTGATGCGAATCGGTTCTGTGCAGAAGCGATTGCCTGCTGATGAAAGGGAAATCATCAGGCACAGAATTGAATGACCGCACTGTGATGTCCTGCGAGCAGTCATCCCGTACAATGCGATTCTTGGTGTACTGCTGGCCTTGTGCAGGGCTGGAGATGTCCGGGTCATAGGCATCAGCATCGATCACGCCTTTAAGCTGGTACTCGTAGGCATTGAGCAGCGTGTTGGTCCTGATGAAGTCGAAGTTGTATGTCCGCATCTTGACCAGCCGGCCAACCACCGTGATATCGAACGATCCATCCTTCAGGTTGCTGACGTTCCTCCTGTACGTCCAACCGTTCGTTGTCGTAGTTGGCAAGGCATACAAGGAAGGATCTTCAACACCCCAATAGAAATGCGTCCACTCATCAGCATCACAGTTGATGAACGTATGCTCATCAAGTTCCACCGTCGCAATGTACTCCCGTGCATAGACAACGATGTTGACCAAGCCCTCGTTTTGGCTGTGCGATGCAAGCGCAGTAACACCCTTGGCTTTGTGTGCATCGAGGATGCCTTGCGAAAGCTCCTTGGGCACGTTGAAGAAGTAGCGCACGCCTGTCTGTCGCTCTGTGACCTGCATCTGATAGCCATAGAGCGTGTATTCCGGATGGGCAAGGAATAGGATAATCGTTGCACTGCCGTCGTTCTCAAGGCGCGAGGTTACGAAGAGGCGGTGGCAATTGATTGGCAGGGTTTCACCAAAAAGATCCGGGCTGAATCCGTCCGCATCGAAGTTGTGGATTTGGTCAGTGATGGCAAAGCGATGGAATGGAGATACGTTCTTCCAATGCAATTCAAAGTATCGCTCTGAGCCTGTGTCGTAATCATTGTACATGTAGCTCTTGCTCTGCATGAGCCGAGCTTCAGACCAATCATAGAAGTCGTCGCCGTTCGCATCCTCCTGATGAATGCTTTCGATATAGCCTTTGCGTAGAACTTGGATGAGGATGTATTCAATATCACGTGGATTCTCCGGATTGCGGCGAGTGGTCCTGAGAATGAATGCCTGACGATACAGACCCTTGAAGACCTCCTTGCCAGCCTCAGGGTCTACAACAGTCCTGCTCTCGTCTGTATTCTTCGCATCTGTGAATCGATCAAGGTAGTCTTCGTACTGAGACAGGTGATCAGGATTCGCAAAGACCCACCCCCTGCGAATCTCTCTGTCGCCAAGGATGGATACACCACTGTCATCATGCCCAAGGAAAAGCTCAGCCTCATGGCCTACAAGCTCATCTCTGATGGACGCAAGCTTTAGCTCTCCTGCAATCTGAGGGCTGGGCATTAACTGACGCCTCTCTGCTGATAGGGCGAGGATTGACTGAATGAGAACCTTGCCATCTGCCTGTCCCTGGGAGATTTGTTCATGCTGAAGCTGGGATTGAGACCGAGAGCTTCCTGGCGGGCTTCCTCAATCTCCCCTTGGCTCACAGGACGCCTGCTCTTAGCTTCAGGAAAGGCTCTGATGACCTCAAGCTCCAGAAAGGCAGCAGAGGGCAGGACTATGTACTGATGGGGCTCATAGACCATCTCCGGAGCCCTCCAGTAGTACAGATCTATGGTGTCATCGGTCCATAGCTCCTCTGTGTCATCAAAGAGGATGAGATTCTGTGTCTCAGGCGGCCTGACTTGATACCGCTTCTGATCAAGTAGTGGACCCCAATACTGCATTGAAATCGTCCTCTGTGCAGAAAGCAGGTAGTAGCCAAGCTGATCATGAAGCTTGATGTAGTCGCCTGTGAAATCAGTAGCGAGACTCGCAGCAGCAAATACCGTAGCACCTTTCTCGATAGTCAGATCCTCACCCACAGCAACAGCCGCTGAAGATGCATGGTAGCGAATTGCACGCTGTCCATTCTCGGCAGGCTCTATGTCATCCCTGTTCTTCTCATAGAACCGCGTGAGATTGCTCTGCTCCCTGATGCCGTCAATGTCGAAGAGATTGGAAGGCAGACGCTGGCCGGTTGCAGTGGAGGATGTGAAATCGATTTCCATATGCTCGCGCAATGCAAACCATGAATGCGCCTTGCATGCCTGCCAGTATTTCATGCGCAGGTTTTTCCATACACGCTGCTCGATGTCATCCCTAGTGCTGAGCTTCATCGCCTCAAGGATATTGTCTACAATCAATCCGGCTGGAAAACTCATACTACCCCCTGCTCGATCATCTGATCTGTTACGTTTCTTAATCGAATTGACTGGCTTGGTTTCATGGGCTGTTCGCCTGCCATCTGTTCAACAGTCAGTGGAGTCGGATTCTTTGTCGGGAACACTCTGTCTATGTGCGGTGGATGAAAGTCATCCCATGATTTAGCAACGCCTTCAGTGCACCAGTTCGACCATTCCCATCCTGCTGCCTTGCTCCATATATCAAAGAACAGGCTCTTGATAAGCAAGCGTGGATAACAAGCGAAGTCATACGAGGTGCCTTCAATTTCCATGAACCAATTCTGTGCTGCTGCTGCTTCATCCTTTCTGTCTGCATCCAGCACTTCATATACGCGGCATTCTGTTCCCTTCTTTTCATGCTCTTGAATGTAGGATTCCAGAGGGGTCATGACAGACCCCTGAGCCAGAGCTTCGCCTACGACAAGCTCGCTGGGTGAACGGACGATGATCCCGGTATGATTTGCCCACGGATCTGTGCGAGGTCTGTCTGACCAATACTTCTTATGCAGTCGCTCAGACCACTTGCGAAGACCCCATCGAATCGTGCGTCCAATGAAGGTGTAAGACCGCACAGCGACTATCAGGCCGGGACGTAGGTTCTCTGTTTTCCATTTCATTCTGCACCATCGTTTACATCCATCCACTCGTCCAAATCCCATGTAGCATCTATGCAAAAACGCAGCGTGCGAGGCGGCACAATACGCACTTTTCCGTCAAGCCGAACAGGACCGAAGCGTGTTCGTGTTGCGCAGCCGCTAAGGATCAATACAAGCAGGAGCATAGCAATTGATTTGCATCTCATTGATGCTCCTTCTCAAGCTTCGCCCTGATCCACTTGATATTCGTGCTCTGCTCTGTCACGCCGTCTCGGAGGATCTGGATTTGCTCGTCCTGCCTTGCATTAATGCGCTCACTCGTCTCTTTGACTTCCACTATCTGCCTACCTTGATTGGAGACCCTGATGCGATTCGCTCCCCAGCCTGCGGCCAGCACAAGCAAAGGTATGATTATGCTGGAGATTATCGCAATGATCTTGCTTGTTCCGTTTCTCTTCGTCGTAGTCATCCCCTCTGCTCCCCCTATTGATCCAGTGGCCTTAATCCCAACAACTTCTCGATCTGCTCCAGCCGCGCCTGCAACTGCCCGTTGCCGTTCCAGTTTTTCCGCGTCTTGCGCCGTCGATCAATCTTCTCCTGTACCCGCGCCACACGTTGCGTGTAGGGGATCATCGGAGACTGCGCGACGAGAACCTGCATCAGCCTACCGGCATCATCCGGCACATAAAGCCACGTGTTCGTGGTCGCGTTGTTCGTGCTCATGCTCTTGAGCAACAGCCCCCGCGTGTCGCCTGTAATTTCCACGTCACCGTCAGACCATATCCCGCCACTGTCGTCTTCAGAGTCGATGGTGAGCCGCTCTACGTGCAGACGGCTGCCTTTGTTCCTGATAGGCACGCCACCCACTGTAACGTACTTCGACACCGCCACATTCGGCATCTGCACGACGTTATTGGAAGTTGTCATCGCCACCCAATCATCGACAGTCGCCTTGTCGTATGCCTCAAGGGTCGATACGGATGGGAACGTAGGAATCAGCCACCGGAATGACGTGGTGCCGCTCTGCTCCACGCGCAGGCGCACGATAGTCTCAATATCCGGCACGTTCGTATCAATGTTCTGGCTGTACCAGTAGCGCACCCTGTTCCCATACCCCTCCGCAGGCTCGGCCCGCGCCGTGTAAGCAAACACCATCAATACGGCAATCAATCGCTTCATCATTCAGCCCTCCCAACCATGTGTCCATCAAAGTACGTTCCCCACAATGCCTCAAACAACCTGATGTCCGGCGTGCCGTCCCCATTGGAATGTTGCGCCACGACGCGCACGCTCTGTGTGGTCGTACATGTCAGCATGAAACTCCCGTTCAGCACAATCGAGTCATCCGCAGTGTTACTCCGTGCCAGCTTTTGCAGGACAACATTCGTGAACCCGTCACCGTACTGTTCGACCTTCAGGCGAGCAATCCGAGTGGCGTCAATCGGGAACCAATAGATTCCGGCGTTGAACTGATACAGTCCGTTCGTGGGCACGTCATACGAAAACGTGTTGGTGTTGAATGCGCTGTGCGTATCGAACACCGTGCTGGTGAAGATCACTGTCACGTCAGTAGCGTCCGCGACGTTAAGCTGGTCCTCGTCTTTGATGCACCGGAACGCAGGCATGAGCCTGTAGGTTCCGCTGTAATTCCCACTGTCGTCAATGTAATCAATGCGCCGTATCAGGTTCGTCGGGTGGATGCTCAGCACCTTCCGCTCACAAACCCACCCCCCGTCAGCTGTCGTGCTGTGGATAATCACCATCATGTTTGTTGCGCTCGACGTGGCCACGGAAGCCAGTAAGCCTATTGCCGCAAAAATGATCATGGGCCGTTTTTTCATTTCATCCCTCACTTTTCTGTGTAGATATACCAGAGATCGTGCCGACCACCCACGTCTCGGTTCAATGTGTCCCCAGCATCAGAACTGCCCGGTCGAGTAATTGTGATCGCCATCAGATCACCGAAGCCACCTAGTGTCTCATCAATCTCAAAATCAACTTTGAACACCTTGAACTGGTCAACAGCTGTCAATGCGTTCGTCACCGTAACAACTTCATCCGCCGCGTTGGTCGTGAAGACCCCTTCGCTTGTATGCCGGATGGACAACTGCCACACGATGTTACTGCCTTCTCCTGTTGCGTCCTCTATACGGTAAGCATACCGGAAAAATGCCTGAGCGTTGGTATCCTCATTGAACGGTTTACATGTACCCGTCAACATGTCATTATCCGTCGCCATGTCATAGACAAGCACCGCCCAATTCTGATCTACGGATTCAGCAGGAGGAGCGGCACCATTCTCAAGATGCATCCCGATACAGTTTGTTTTGCCACTTGTCTCAACGGCTGTCAGCAGGCCGGCGTTATACGTCCCTCCGGCGTGCGTTGCGCTGAGGCCGTTCGTCCCATTGACGGAGGTGCCGCCGTTGATCTGCAACCGGTCACCGACAGTCACGGTGCCGTTAGTAAACAGCACGCCTGAGTCCGTAACCACCACCCTGTTCGTTGACGGCTCCCCGGTCCCTGTTCTGATATAGAACGTATCACGCAGGACTTCCAAGACCATCGGCCTGTCGGACACGCTCGCGAACATCTCGCCACCCGACTCGCCAAGGAAGAAGTTCTGATTGAAATCGAAGTACGCCCCTGACGCGGCGATGAATGTGCCGCCCGTAAACGTGTTGTTGCCCGTCCACGTCTGATTAGCCGTCAGGCTCGCAAAGCTGTTACTCGATCCTTGGAACCAGTCAAAGACGTTCCGAAAATCATTGCTCGATCCATCGAACTGAGCCAACTCGGTATTCAGATCCGTCTGATCAGACAGGGTGCCGGTGATATTTCCCCACACGGCATTAGTGTCTGTGTCTGAAAAGGCGTCGATGCTGGCCTGAAGAGTGCTATTGCTTGACTGCCAGTCGGTAACCAGCGTCCATCCATTGCTCGATCCATCGAAGTCGGCACGCAATGCAATCACGGCAGCATTGATAGAGCTTGTCGAGGATTGCAGGTCTGCAATGTTTGCATTGATTGTTGCAAGCTGAGCAGACAAGCGTTCTGTATTTGCGCCATCAAGAATTGCACCGAATATCGTGCCTGCAAATGCCATCACGCAGACGGCGATGAGAAGCTTTTTCATGTTGCTCTCCTTACGGTATTTCAATCGCACGCCTGCACTCAGTCTTGCCTCGTGCAAACGACCATTTTGAATTGCCACTCTCAACAAGGATCACTGTGTAGAAATCATCAAAGGAGAATGAAAACGTATTGGTCGTAGCAGTGAACTCAACTACGTTGGTTCCCAAAGTACCATTGATTGACCCTGAGATTCTAGCGAGCGTGCTTGTTGCACTGCTGCTCTCTGCGATGATCAGGGTATAGGTGTTGCCGGATACAATGAAATCGTTCGTGCCCTGAAAGAAGAAGCCTCGGAAGATAGTAGAATTCTTGACCGCTGTTTCAAGTCTGAATGAGTCTGCGTCCTGCGTCTGGGCATCTGCATTGAACTCGTATGCAGGGCTTGCCCCAAGCGCAATGTTGACAAGCAGATAGAATATCAATCCAATGACAAGGACAAGTATGACAGCGAGGCCGATGTTCCTCATGACGACCCCCTATCTTGTGCCTTCTACAGTGACCCTTACGACGTTGGTATCGAACGTCAGAACCAGCACGTCTCTGTTCGGGAGGAAGTAATAGTTCGCAGGGAAATCATCCTCACGCACATAGATGTGGCTCTGTATATTTGTGGTCGTTATGTCCAGTAGTGTGTTCGTCAGGATCGCTTCGTTCGTGAAGGCTGTGCTGAATCTGTTCGTAAGAACATCTCCGAAGCCGTTCGTGACGACTATCTCTACAGAATTGCTACTGCGAAGCGTATGCTCATGACGGATGATGAATTGATTCGTGATGTCCGGAGGCAGCAGAAATCTGACGTTGGAAAGTTCCCATGCATGCTCAGTAAAGTTGTTCGTGATCCGCATCGTGCCTACATTCACAGGCACATTGCGCGTCAGCCTGAAATGAAATGCATCGATCTCATTGCCGCCGTACTTGATCTCGTCAGCGCACAATACGACGATCATAGCCATCACTGCAAGACCTACAAGGAAAAGCTTCTTCATGCCATGTCTCCTGCGGCAAATGCTCACCCGGAGACCCTGCCTCAATTGAACAGGGCACTCCGGGGAAGCGATTTCTTACAGTTCAGCCGAGCGATAACCAACATCGAAGTTTGAATCTACTGCCATACTGACCGTAGCAGTGGCCTCAAACAGCACCGGCCCTTCAACCACACTCGGAGCCACGTGGTCATCCCACAGGGTCGTGATCGTAGCGTCAGGCACGTTCCTGCTGTACTGGCCGAGCAGGACTTCATCAGCAGCACTGATGTCGTTCGGGTCTCTCGAAACCCGGAACACGCAATCTGTCGCGCTGTTCGAGTTGATGTTCGCCACGATACGCACGATCTCCATCAAGCCATGATCCCGAGCTTCCGGAATGCCGATCCGGCGAGCAACGGTCAGGACTTCCGATGCATCCTTGAACAGGTAACCAGTCTGAAAAGCTCTCAGATCCTGCTCAGCGAGATCGATGAAGTCATTCGTATTCAGCGCATAATCCGCAGGCGCATGAAGCCGCGTTGCATACAGGCCTACATTGCTCGCCTGAAGCAAGTTGATTGCAGCAATCATTGCACCGAGATTTGCTACCGTAGCATGCGTAGGCGATGCATCCACACCACTCGGGTCTGCAACAGCAGCCGCAGCAGCAGAGAACTGATACTGCGTGTAGTTTGTTGAGCTTGGCCCGACATTCAGCAAGACGATGAGAAATGAATCGTCACTGCCGTTGTTGTCGATGGTAATCGATGCATACTCATTGCCATTTTCTGCATCGCGCCCATCGGTGCTGTCTTTCCACTTCAGCCCAAGCAACGGGCATTCTGTGTCAGACAGAGTGGCGGTTTGACTTCGGAGCCGCCGTGCTCCGTTCGGATTAGTAAGAAGACTAGGAGGCATGATAATCCCTTTCTGTCTGATTCAGTTACGGACTCTGCGCGGTGATGAAACCACCAACTATCGTGATAGATCCACCGACATTGTT
>Ga0255048_10002415_pt1 | contig 11927 bp, 18 predicted proteins | sample JV7_2_2_MG_FD_183619 | JGI IMG/M metagenome (GOLD analysis project Ga0255048, IMG submission 183619) | Seawater microbial communities from Jervis Inlet, British Columbia, Canada - JV7_2_2 | ecosystem: Environmental > Aquatic > Marine > Inlet | place: Canada: British Columbia | collected 2016-10-06
CTATTGTGTAATGAACTTTTAGCCTATCCGTGGGGTCCGTAACATCAATAAAGTAATCGCTTGTATTGCTGTCTAAAAACACTTCAATTTGTAGTTTAGTTGTTCGTCCGTTTTCTGTTCTTTCTGTCATTATCAACTCAAAGTTGCAAGAGCACTATACCATCTATATAATAGATTGCAAGACCCATAACGAAGAACAAAGGACATAACTTATGAAACTGAAGAACTATGAATTTAAGAGCGACCCCTACCAACATCAACTTGATACTTTAAAGTCGAGCGCACATCGTAACCTATTTGCATTATTTTTGGAAATGGGTCTAGGAAAATCTAAAATTCTCCTAGATAACGCGGGTATGTTATTTGAAGAAGGAAAAATATCTGGACTACTTATAGTCTCTCCTAAAGGTAATTTAAACAATTGGGACAGCAATGAAATAAGCAGGCATTTACCGGAAAGAATTAAACGAAATGTATTGGTCTGGCAACCCAACCACACGCAACGATGGACCAAGGCCTTTAAAGATATGGTCCAGAAAGATAGTACCGGGACTTTAAATATACTCTTAGTTAATGTTGAAGCTTTTGCTACTGTCAAAGCCTGCACACACGTAGAAGAATTTTTAGTAACTCACGATGCAATGATGGCTATTGACGAATCAACCACTATTAAAAATCCTAAAGCAAAGCGCACTAAACATTTAATTAAATTAGGACCGTTAGCAGACTACAGAAGAATTCTTACCGGGTTTCCTATTACTAAGGCTCCTCTTGATTTGTACTCTCAATGTTATTTTCTTTCTCCTAATTTGTTGGGGTTCAGTAGCTTCTATGCTTTTCAAGCTAGGTATGCAATTACGCAATCAAGACAAATGGGAAGGCACGCTTTCCAACAGGTAATGGGGTTTCAAAAGCTGGACGAATTGCAGGAAAGCATTAAAGACTTTTCAATAAGAAGGCGTAAGGAAGAATGTTTAGATCTCCCACCAAAGGTCTACACTCGCAGGATGGTTGAGCTTACTCCTGAACAACAGGCTGTGTACAGAACCATGAAAAGAGAAGCTTTGATGATATTAGAAGATGAACTTTTCTCTACCATGAATGTGCTTACTCAATTAATGAGGCTACAGCAAGTAGTAGCAGGAAGTCTTCGTAGTTCCGAAACAGGAGAAACGATTATTTTAAAGAACAACAGGGTTCAAACAGTATTAGATTTGCTAGAAGAAACGTCCGGGAAGGTGGTTATCTTTGCTGTATTTCAAACGGACATTCAAGAGCTGGAAAAAGCCATAGCAAAGAAATTTGGTGTCGGTGTTGTAGCTTCTTATTACGGTAAGACACCGCAGGACGAACGACAAAAGATTATTAATAAGTTTCAAGAACCGGAAAGTGAACTAAGATATTTTGTATCCAATCCGCAAACAGGAGGCCGTGGTATTACATTAACCGGGGCAAGCACCATGATCTTTTATTCAAATTCCTACGACCTAGAACTAAGAGTGCAAGCCGAGGATAGAATACACAGGATCGGACAAGAGCACAGTTGCACTTACGTAGATTTAGTTTCTGAGGGAACTGTTGATGAGCAAATACTTAAAAATTTATTAAGTAAAGTGAAGATTAGTAATGAAGTTCTTGGTGAAGTTCGCAATTGGTTTGAATGATGTATAATAAAAAATACTACCTTACTTATACAGAGTCAAAGGCGGAGAGAAGTAATGAAACAAAAAATAACCTTTATAGCAGTTTTGCTTTTTATAGGGTTATTAGGGGCGGCAGACAACGAACCTGAAAACCCAGATTGTACTGCGGGGACTCAGTATTGTGAACAAAACTCGTTAGACACAACTAACAACACCACAACCAACAACACTAACGTCAATACGAATACCAACACAAACACCAATACCACAACGACTACCAGTACAGCAAATAACACAAATGCCAATACTAATGTCAACACGAACACGACAACGACAACAGCAACAAATACAAATGCCAACACTAACGTCAATTCAAATACAAGTAATAACACCAACGTAAACACCAGTTCCGCGACCAATACGAACAACAACACGTCGACTGCTACTAATACGAACACAAATAATTCAACAGCGACCAATACGAATGTAAATACATCTACTAATAACAGCACAGTCAACAGTACAGTTAATTCAAATAATACAAGTACCACGAATAATACGAATACCAATACCAGTAGCAATACAAATAACAACACCAATACAAATAACAGCACCAGCACTTCGGACAATACAAATACCAATACTAATACCAACGTGAATCAATCAACGTCTGATTCAAAGGTAGAAACGGATAACACCAACACGAATAACAACAACACAGTCAGCGACAATACGAATCGGAATATTAATGAAAACAATTCAACGCAGACTATAAAGCAAGAGATAACTAGCAAAGCACCCCCCGCTTCTGCGATTGCTCCTAGTATCATGTCTTATTCACAAGACTTATGCACCGTAGGGCGGTCAGGAGCGTTCCAAGGACAGGTGTTTGGTATATCTGGTGGCAGAACAGTTACAGATCAAAATTGTGAAAGACTTAAACTTAGTAAATACATATACGATATGGGTATGAAAGTTGCAGCAGTTTCTGTGCTTTGTCAAGATGCTAGGGTATTTCAAGCGATGGAAATGGCAGGTACTCCTTGCCCTTATATGGGTAAAATAGGTAAAGAGGCTGCAAATGGTTGGAAATCTAATCCTTCTCAAAGACCAGACGCTAAAGAATACAAAGCTAATTGGATTAAACAGTGTAAAAAAGGATTGAACCCTAATGATACAAACTACAACAAAGATGTTGTAAGTGGAGTAAGAAAAGTTCTAACGAAAAGCACCAAGACCACAAAGCAGTGTAAAAAAGAATGGAATAATGTGGGCTAAGAAACCAGACCCAGAATATAAAGCAGAATGGTTTGTTGTATTGGGTATGGTAATTCTAGGAATTACAGTTTTATTTTTATCTTTTAATACCAAAGCAGATTACATCTATGAAGCGAACCAGTCTTTATACGACTTACAAACGAACACAACAGGTTCAACAGGATTAGGTTCAAATGACGATGCAGTATCTGGAGCATTTAATATAGGATTTACTTTTGATTTTTATGGTCAGTCTTTTACTCAAGCTAGAATGGCAACTAATGGTTGTCTGCACTTTAAAACAAGTGGTGCTTATTGTAGTGACTACACACCAGATCCATTACCAGAAGTAACCTACACCCTTTATCCTTTTTGGACTGATTTAATAAAAGATAACGGTTCAGCTATGAGAGCCAAAGCCTTTGATGATTATACTATTTTTGGTTGGTATAACCTGAGAGAATACAATCGTGCTAATTCCGATAACAGTTTTGAAGTCTGGTTATACCCTAATGACACCTATGAGTTCCGCTATGGCGAACTGGATATTATTAACCATGATGTTTTGATAGGAGAACAAGGTAGTGCCTCACAAATTTACACGTACCTTTATCACGATGAATGTAGCACAGGCACAACTAATGTTGCTGGCACATGTGTTAACACTAATTGGAACAGTACGGCCAGTAATACTTTACTTGAAGGTGGTGGTTCTTTATACGGTGATGGCACTAATCAATCATTATGTGCAACTACTCCTTTGACTTCAGTTAACTGTTCTGGTTATGCAGCAGCTTATCTGGCTCAACAATGTGCATTAAATTCTTTATATGATGAGGATTGTACTGGTTATACAGCAGCTTTTTTAACACAACAATGCAATATAACTCAGCTTTACAGTCAGGAGTGTCCTTCCTATTGGAGTGCTTATGATGACCAACAATGTGAAGATGACCCTCAATACTCCCCTTCCTGTGCAGGCTACACACAAGAAGCCTCTGTTGCTTATTATGTGGAAGAGACAGATTATGGTTTTACCCAAGATGATATGTGGTATGACGAAGAGTACGATGAGTGGCTAGACCCTTATGATCCCTGTTACGAAAATAATTGTGCAGACTTTACCGATGCTGATTGGTACGAACTTGACATAGAACAGTTTGGTCAAGAACAAGTAGATGAATGGTACGGAAACGAAGTAGAGTTTTCTAATGATGGCTATATCGAATACGGAACTGTGAATGAAGAAGAATATTGGACAGCCATTGACGATGGTATGGAAGTATATGATTTAGAACAAGAAGCAACATGGGCAGAAGAAGAAATTTATTTAGTTTCTTACGATGAAATTGAATACGATCCTTTGCCTTTTGATACCAGCGAAGAACTTATAGAAGATTTTATTCTCCATGAAACTGTATTAACAGAAGACTACGAGGATTTAGATGCTTACATAGAATTTGAAAGCGTTGAAGAACTTGATGAATGGTACGAAGAAGAACAGGAACAGATAGAAGAAGAAAGAATAGAAGAAGAATTACTGGCTGAAGAAGAAAGTACAGAGGAAGTAGAAGAAGTATTAGAAGAAGTAGTAGAAGAACTCTTTGAAGAAATAGAAGAAGAAAGATTAGCTGAAGCAGAAGAAGAAATATTAGAAGAAAGAGCAGAAAGAAGTGGTGGAATTACTGCTAGCCAATTAAACGTAGTAGCCAGCACTATTCAAACGGCTTCTAATAGTGTTTCAGGAACTACGGCCCGTACATCAACTCGTGGATCAGGTTGGGGCACTAGCACAAGTGGATCAAGTGGTAGTTATAACAGTAGTGGAGGTTCTGTTGTTAGCAGCACCGCAGGCAATACAACGACAACAGCAGTAGCCAGTGCAGCTTCGGGGGGTGGATTTTCCACTAGCAGTTCTCCTAGTATCTCAGATCAAATACAAACTGCTCAAGTACAAACCAACACAGTTTTAAGTTTAAGTCAGGATATGGGTTCAACTAGCGGAACGGGCGGAAGCACTCAGACAGTGAGTAATGTGACTACAATAATAACTCCAATGCCGATATTTGATTCAAACCCACAAGTGGTAATGGCAGATGTGCAAGTAACCGATATGCAAGGTGAAATTGATACTGCTGTCGGAGGTGTGATGACCGCATCAGAGGCCGACCAGATAGCTGACCAAATAGTTGCTGATAATATTAAAGAACAACAAGAAGCAGGACAATCCACCCAAGAAGAAACAGGAGAATACGGAGATCAATCTACTTTAGTAGCTTTTATGGGCTACGTTCCAGGGTTTGATGCTTATAAAGAAGTACAGATTCCACAACAGGAGACTTGGTACGAGACAAAGGCAATCTATGCAGATGTCACAATTTCAGATAACATAGAAGCGTTTTATGGATTAGCAAGAACAAACATTAATACTATGCAAAGTTTAATTAATCAACAACCTAATTTATAGGAGAAGAATATGGAATGGTTTAAATCAAAAGCAGGGCAATTAATCGCTTTAGCAACCATCGTAAGCACCTTAGCAGGGTTTGGTTATGCGGGGGCAGGGTATGTTAATAGACTGGAGAACTTAGAAAAGAAAATAGGCGGTCTAGGTGAAACGGAAGATGCCCAACAAGTTATAGAACAAAGGTTTGCAACTATTGAAACCGCAGTGGAGTATTTAGAAAAAGAAATTGATGGTATAGTGATTCCTGATAACAACGATAAACTTTCTAACATGAAAGCATCTATTGCTAGTTTAACTAACGACGTAGAAAGAATACTCACTGATATTGAAAAGTTAGAAAATAACAATAAAAATCCTTTAGCAAATTAACCATGAAAATATTCACCTTATTGGGATATTAAGCTAAACTAAGTCTATGGACATAAAAAAACTTTATGCACTACAAAAGCAACTGGGGCGTTTGCTTTATGACCCCACACCCGAACAAACGGCGTGGCGTGATAAAATGTGGAACGAAGGGCGTTTCGATGAAATAGAAGCCCACACCAGACAGGCCGAAGAACAATTTGAATATGTGGAAAAACAAATTGAAATGGCTGAAGCGGCTGAGCCTTCTGTAGGTCAAAAAATTGTTACCAACACCCTGTTGAATCTACCTTGGGGTAAAGGGGCAAAAGGCACTGGAATTGGATCCCTTCTGGGCATAGCCGAAGAAGAGATGGGCGCGGCCGAAACACAACGGCTCAAGGACATAGAACAGAAGATGTACGAGCTTAATTCCGTTTACCAGAAAGAAGGGCGCGGCCTAAAGGAAATAGAGGCCCTAGAAAGAGAAAAACAAGGCATTATGTCCGTGCTCAGTAAAACTCCGCTCAGCCCCAAAACTCAAGCGCGGAACCTAATCAGTGAAACTCCGACGACGGGGGAAGCAGATCCAATAGTTGAAGATATTAAGAAAGGTTTATATGACGCCAATCGCTACTGGCAGGCCGGTGTTGATGAGGATAGCTCACTCTATGATGCCTTAGAGAACTATAAAAACTTAGCCCCAGAAGGACAAGAACAGGTGAAAGATATGTTAAGAGAGGACATGTTTGAGAGGTTGGGGCTAGAAGATGCTAGGGCAGAAGTAAAATTTTTTAGTGATTCTGGGGCTTTTGATGCCGAGCTGGTTGACCAGTATTTAAACAAAGAATTAGCTGGGGCATACCCAAAAATCTTTGGAAAGCCTAGGAGTTACAAGGCCGGGGGTTTAATAATGAACTACGGAGATTACGGGAGAAGTTATACATGAAAAAAGAAAGAAAGAGAGCGAGGACCAAGAAGGGTCGATACGTTGGCGATGATCCAAGGACCAAGGACATTGACGAGGCATGGGAACCGGTGGAAGATACAGCGGAGCAAGAGGGTAAAGAAATTTATTCTGGCGCTTACACAAAGCAGGAAAAACCAAAGCCAAAGAAGGTTAAGCCAAAATACGAAACCGTTGGCGAAAGTGTTACTCAGCGCATGTCTAAGTATTTTGACTGGTTACGCAAAAAATTCTCCGGTAATTCTTCTAAGTGAGAAAAAGCCCGAGCCACAACGCCAGAGATAAACGCGGTAGAAGTTCAGACACTTCCACCCCAAAACGCACGACGCAAGGAAGCTCCAGAAACTCTAAAATGAAGCCCGGTCGAAAAAGATACCGAGGTCAAGGCAGGTAAAAGCCGTGGACATTACAGGCGATTCGCAGAGCTTAGCGGACAATCCTTGCATCGGGATATGCTCGACCACTCAATGGGGCGACGATACGTGTAAGGGCTGTGGACGAACGACTTTGGAGATACGCGATTGGAATGTACTCCCCTCCATAGACCGAAAGTTAATCGTCTTACGGGCGGTGGACGAAGGTTATAGGCCAAGACAAGTACAACAATATAATTCTGTGATAGAATCTCCTACCATGAAAAGGAAGAATACATAATGTCAGATGCAGCTTTTGATATAGACTTGGATCTTTCGGGCGGAGGCGGAGTCGATGAAGAAAAAATATCGGAAGTTATTGGGCTAGGTCGAGCACCAGGCGGTTTCTTTGATTCTTCAAGAAGTTCTTTCTCTCCTGGCTTCGGTACTGACCTTAGCCAAGGTATAGGTAGCTTTGATCCCTCTTCTTACATTAGCGATTTTATGAACTCGCCTTTCGCAACACAAATTCGTCCTTCCCAAAGAAAAGGAGACAAAAACAAAGCAAACGAATCTCAATTTCCTAGTGCCCCAGCAGGAGACGCCCCAGCAGAAACAGGGCGATTCGGAGGAACGTTTGGTCCTAAACTTAAAAAGTTTTTTAAGAAAGTAGCTGAAATACACCCGGCAACTGCTGGACCTATGTTTGCGTTCAATGTGATGAAAGGGTTGAAGAACTCAGACGACCCTAAAGCGTTTATGCAAGGCCTGATGAAAAATTTGGCCATGCGTAAAGTGATGGGTAACTTTGGAATGAGTTCCATGCAAAGAAGCGGACTTGGCTCGTTGATTGGAGTAGCCCAAGGTAAACAGAACATGGCTCAAGGACTTGGAAGTTTTGCTACGAACGCGGCTTTCTCAAAAATGATGCCTAATATATTAAAACAAGCACACCAAGCAGGGGGCATGAACGGAGTGTACGCAGCAATGGCAGCTTTACAAATGGCCCGACGCAGAGCGCAACAAGGCGTAAGAAGCGGTTTAGCAGGTCCTGGCGGTGGTGGTTAGATCCAAACAACGCCCCGCTTGGTACGGTATTATTCTATTTTTTCTTTTTAACTCTCGACCCATTGGTTTCAAAGTCCCATTTGGTGTTCTTAGCTACGTAATGTGAGCCATCGCTGTACTTGGGTTGAGGAAGGGAGGACATACAACTTAATAGGTAGTGCGGGTCTTCCGTTATCTGGGGGGAGTCCTCTTCTAAATCGAGCGTGTATTGTATCTCCCAAGGCAACCCGCCTTCGGGTACTCCTTGTTCTCGCGCTCCGTTGGGGTGGTCTTTGTAGTCCACGGGGCCTAAGCCTTCGTTCTTGTTATTCGCTGTGTGCCTGTCCCCGACGCACTTGTCAGAGCAGTACAATTTGTTGTTCTTTCTTGTCTCAGTAATGGCTTTATCACACCATATACAATACTTATTCATGTCTTTAGTATACCCACCAAAAAGGTTTAGGGGTACCGCGTTCCCATTTTGCAAAACCATTTTTCTCCGCCACCAAATAATTTCTGTAAGACTGGTAGGGGCACGTTTCTTTGTATTGGTCGGGCATTGCCAACGCCGGGGGTGTCATTTGTTCGGATCGGCGAAGCCTATCGGGTAAACGCATAAGTATTACCCCTAATTTGTCCCAAGATAAATGCGATCGTTCAAAACGCTTGTGGTATTCCTGTGCTAACGCATCGAAATGCTCGTAAAGCCAAAGATAGTTTTGTGTGTTTTCTCTCACCCAAATGGAACACGGGTGATTTTTGTGCGCTATCTTGTAAAGAATGTCTTCCTCCTCGCCCAAAACTCTTTGAGCGGTTGATAACATTTGTGCGGATTCCAATACCATTTTTGGTATGTGTTTGTCGCATAAATTGATAGCGGAAGTGAATGGATTGGGGTCGGTCATAAATATATTCATGTCAAGGTCTTATTCTCGTTCGCCTCGATTAATAATACTGAGGTGTATTTCGTCTATTTCGCCCATGGATATGTGCTTCGTTTTGTAAGGTGAGTTTTCCCAATCCACCTCTGGGTATCCGTGTTCATTTTTGACGACTCGGCCATTTTTGTGTTTTTTAAACACTTCTTCTCGTTCCTGGTAGTCAATGGAAGTGTAATCTATGTCGTCGGTGTCGAGGACAATGTTGTGCTCTTTTTTTAAATAAAGAGCTATCGCTTCGTGTAATTCAAACTGATATAAACATATATTCATTTCATTTTCTCCTGTTATCTATAAGACAGTATACATAGATTATAAGATGAGTCAACTATAAACGCACCTGAGAGGACGGGGGACGAAGGACCAAGGACCCCTACTAAATCAACAATCTGCTATAAAACGCACCTGAGATTCTTGCAGAAGTAAGGTTGAGGTTATGTGGGAACCCCTACTAAATCAACAATGTTAGTTTCCCTATACATAACCTGAACCTGAGTTTTTGAAAAAACTGTATCTGTAAGTACAAAAATTTTACAGAATTTTCTGTTTTGAGGTGCGTTTTGCTAGAAACCTAGTGTCTATAAGGGTTTACACATAACCTGAGTGAGGTGCGTTTGAGGTTATGTAGGTAAGGTGGGTGTACTGTTAATTACTTTGGTATATACTGCTACTAATGATTGATAATAAATGCTACGAAGGTTGGTTCTGGAATATGGAAAGCCAAATCTTTGAACGTTGGGGGAAGGTAAAATGCCGAAAGGAATCTCAGGAAACATCTCAGGACAGAACGAAAAACATTTAACTGATAAGCAACTTCGTTTTGCTAAAGAGTACGTTTACAACGACGGGTCTAAAACGCAATCCGAGTGTGCCCTAGATGCAGGGTACGCAGAAAGTTCTGCTAGAGTGCGCGCGTCTGAGTTACTTAATCCCAGAAAGTACCCTCTTGTTGTTAAACACATCCAAGAGCTAGAAGCAGAAGTGAATAAAAAGTATGAAGTTACTTTCGGTAGGCACGTTAAAGAATTAGCGAAGATAAGAGACCAAGCAATAGATAAAGGTAATTTAACGGCGGCCGTTTCTGCTGAAGTTCAACGAGGGCGTGCGGCCGGCTTGTATGTTGAAAGAAAAGAGATTCGTACTGGAACGCTTGATTCTCTCAGCGAAATAGAAATTAAAGACAGAATAAAGAAACTGCTTGGGGATTTCAAACCTTTGCTAGAAGTAGAAGACGCTGTAATTATTGAGTCTCAATAACGATCCCTTCTTCCGGCCTGGTATTTTCCCAAAGTGCACACCAATACTGCATTTTTTCTTTATCAATCATCATAGGTCTCCCATTGAATAGACTTTATTGCCTGTTCATCTTCTTGCACTAACGTAGTACTTACGTCTTGTAGCTTAGCTGATAAACGAGCAAAAGTATCTTCCGGGCAGTCTATACCTAATTGGTAGGCGTGTCGCTTAGACTGATTTAATACTCTCAAAAATACAATTAAGTCGCTTAATTGGTTTCTTCTAAATATCTGCACTACGGCTCTTGCTTGTGGTTCGTCCAGGTAACATCTTTTTCTAATCATAGTCTTCTCACTTTTGGTTGTTTAATCTTTTTAGGATGCTCACTATCAATGTAATGTTTGTAAATATCATCAGCTAATAGTTTGCGTTGTTCTTTGGTAACTTTGGATAGTATTCGTAAATCTTTTCTTCTGCACTTATGCGTTTTCCAGTAGATCGCTTCTGGCGGTGTCGTTTTCCATGTCCACTCAATCGTTCCGCAATTGTCCGAATCGTAATGAAACAATGGGGAGCAAGGAAACTTACCTTTGTGTAACATTTATAGGTTTTCTGTTATTTTGTTGATGATCTCTCCTATTACGCGCTTGTGTGTCACTTTATCCGACATTATTCGCCACTCGTCATCATGGAGAGTAATGATAGGCACTCCGTCTTTGTAGGGAAAAACGTAATATTTAACCGGCCTATTTAAAGTCTTTGATTCTATGCTCTGTAGGCCTTCAAAAACATCTTCTGTTTTCTTCCATAGCTCCTCAAATAAATCTCTGTGCATCAGCTTTTCTCCTGTAAATTAATTATTGATTCAAAATAAATCTCAAATTCTTTGCGGTCTTTTAAACAAGGATTTCTTATTTGTAAATATTTGCCATTGTTTTTGACTACAATTTCATATTCTTTGTTATTGCATTTAAACAAAAAGGTAAGATTTTTTCCTTCTTCAACTTCACATAAACTCATCAGCTTTTCTCCATTCCAGCCAGTTCCAAATAGTCTTGATCTACCACAATTACCTCACTCGGTATTTCTACAGCTTCGCACATTTCAACGGCTGTAGTAGATTTTACTTGCAGTTGATACAAGGCTTGAGCTTTAGCTTCTTCTAAAGACTTAGCTTTGATACTGTAATAACCAATCTGTTTCTTCTCTGCTCTGATGTTATAAATTTCCATTAGCTTTCCTCCCTTGTAAATAAACGTAGCCAATTTTGCCCGTCTGTTGATCTAAAAGACCCGCATTCAGAAGGGATAGTAGGATATACAGAACAATATATTGTTCCTTTACGTTCCTCTTGAAAGCACTCAATATCAAAAAACTCTTCACCTATTTCAATTTCTCTCCACCACTTTTCGTCTCCATCGTCATAGTTGCAAAACTCATCCAATATCTTCTCTGCTTGATTTTTAGCTGTTTCAAGTTGCTCTTTAGTAATCCAATCAACTTCACTCATTGTCGGACTCCTCTGGTTTATAGTATTCGCACCCTTGCTTTTTAAAAACGCAATAGTGGTCAATCTCTGGGTAATGGCTCATGCAAGGTTTATCTCTAGTATCATTCATCAGCTTTTCTCCTCTTGTTTAATTAGTCGGGTTAGATACCATTCGGCCTTTTTGA
>Ga0255048_10002416_pt1 | contig 11922 bp, 14 predicted proteins | sample JV7_2_2_MG_FD_183619 | JGI IMG/M metagenome (GOLD analysis project Ga0255048, IMG submission 183619) | Seawater microbial communities from Jervis Inlet, British Columbia, Canada - JV7_2_2 | ecosystem: Environmental > Aquatic > Marine > Inlet | place: Canada: British Columbia | collected 2016-10-06
TACATGGTCCGGTTATTGGGTCTGCATCATCTCGACGCGCAGACCGGACGACCCGCTAGGTGAGCCGGACAACCACGGGTCAATCCAACCATACAACGCTGCGTACTATGGCGGCCTGACCTCGCTTGACCCCGCGGCCCAGCAGATGATCAGTTTCGGGATTGACGAGTTCGTCAACATACCCGGTCAACTAGCCTTGCCACCAGCGGCCACCTACCTACCAGCAGAGACGCGACCACAGATCGATTCTGTCGACGTGGATTCGATGGGCTGGTTTCTACTCCAAGGCAAGATCGCCCGAGGTGAGAATCAGTTCTCAGAAGTCGAGTTCACGGACTACTACCAAGTCGCGCGGTGTGCTTGGGTCAATGCAGGCGGCGGGATTAGCCTTGGCCCCGACGACCAGGTTGCAACGGTCATCATTGAAGCCTATGAGGACCCGCGGGCGTTTGGCTTCGACCTAGATCGGCTCGGCGCATCTTGGCTTGCGGGCGGACCCGTGGGCGATGGAGGCACGTCGATCACTGCGACCCCGCTCGCGTGGTTTGGCGGCTACCGCGGATGGCAAGGCAGCATCGAGACCCGGCCCGACTTGGCTTGGCGCATCATCACCCGCACTCTACTGTCAAGCGGCACGGCTACGGGCTGGGGTAGCACAGGCGACCCCGTGACATTCTTGACCGAAGGCGACAACGCGCCGACGCTTGGCCAATCATCGGACGTACTCGGGTCGGACATGGAGCTCGCGGACATGGGCCTAAACATCGAGCCCGACGCCGTGAACTTCGTCAGCTTCCGCGAACTGCACGAGGACACACTTGGTGAGACAGATAACCCCTTGGGGCTTGTGGTCGCTGCATACGCGCGGCCGGTCCAAGCCGAAGAACTCCTGGGCTCACTGCTCCAGGGCCGCGGATGGTCCTTCGGGTGGCTCCGTCGGCCCGGCTACAAGCAGCCTCGATGGTCCGGCGTAGACTTCTACGGCAAGGTGAAGCCAGAGGAGGTGACAGTCTTGACCGGTGATACGGTCCTACACATCACCGAATCCGACATCGCAGGTTTTGCCGGTGACATCGAATCGATGATCCCCAAGGTGCAGCAGCATTGGCGCTCGCCTGTAGATAAGTTCACGATCGAAACCCGCGGCGATGTGCTTACGGACTCGCTCACGCATGAGCAGACGATGCTGCCACTGGACAAGGGCGCGGCGCGGCGGCACGGCTCAACGGCGATCGACGTCAAGGATGAGACGCTCAGCAATCCGACGATCGTAACCGCCGGCTCGATCTTCGATTGGCGCGCGAAGTTCCGCGACCGCCACGCGCGAGACGTCGCGACCTTTCTCGCCTTGCCGAACCGCGTCGTGAAAATCAATGTCAGCGCCCCAAAGGGGCAGTGGCTCTACCCGGGGCAGGGCTTCTTGTTCTCTAACGGCTCCGTGACCAGCCTCGACGGGCAGACAATCGGCGTAACCACGGCTCAATGTCGCGTGCTCGAAACAACCATGCACCTAAGCGGCAAGCGTGCGGGCAGTTACACCATCGAGGCCCTGATGATTGGCATCGACACGAGTGGCACCGGAGGCTTCCCGGTAATCTGGGCTGGCTCTGCTTTGGTCTCGTCCACCGTGGACAATGGGTCAGGCTCCTATACCTTCGTCTGTGACGACGATTGGATCGGCGCGGGGCACGGCAACTCGGACATCGAGGCATTCGACGAACCCGCCTGGTCGTCCCTTGCCGGCGATGTGTACGTGCTAATCCGTCAGTCCTTCGACCTGGTGAATTTTCCCGTCGCCAACCATGTGATCGCCAAGGTCACGAGCGTTACGGCTGGGACGCACACCCTCGTGGTCGAGTCGGCCGACGGAACGGTGTACGACGATACGCTCAAAATTATCACCTTGGCCGAGTACACCGATCAGGACGCGGGGGGGTGGGTGCGCAGCTTGGTGTCGTACCATACGGATGGCACGGGCGAGACGCATGATCCAACCTCAACCGCTGGGAAGAAGCTGGGATAATGGGCCTCAACAAATCGGACACCGTGATGCGGATCGACTACGCCGCGAGCGCCACGGTCGATCAAAGCCAGTTCGCTCAGACACTCACGGCCTATGGTACAGGCGGCTACCTCATCGCAAGCGCGTTTACTGCCATCGACGGAAGCGGTGAGGGTCGAGAGTATTCGGTCGAGTTCAAGGGCACATCTACCCGCTCAGGGATTCTGATCTACCACGGCAACGACGCAGGCTCGGCTATCGGATTCCAGGCCCGCGTTGCTTCGGCCGTCATCACGATCACCGACTCCAACGGCACGGTCGGTACTATCGCCATGCCCTCGCACGGAGCGCCCGCCCTTACCTATCGGCTCTTCGTGTGCACCCGTCCAAACCCCCTGACCACAGGGGCAAGCGACGCACACATCACCGAGGCGATGGTGCACAACACCACAGGCAGCACGGCGGCCTATTACGAGATCGAGCAGTGGACGCACGCGGTTGGCGTCATGGACGCGGCCGAAAACTTCAGCTACGGCGGCCGGTGGAACGTGACCTACCTAGCCGACAACTACGGCCCCGGCGTGGGGATTGACGATTGCCGCGTGGGTCGCCGGTTCAAAAGCACCACCGAGAGTCAGATCGATTGGGGTGCAATCACCCCGGCGTCACCGACAGCCGGCGAGAACCAAGCGGCGCCCTTTATGGCGATCGACTCGGGCAGCCTCTTCGGGGACGGCGGCTATCCTGCTGGACCCACCTACGCATTCGCGGGCGCGCAGGTACGAGACTCGGCGCGTCGGCTTGCGGGGTACGTGGTGAACATGCAGTCAATGCTGCCCGCCGCGCATGGCCGGTCAAACATCGTAGGCGCCACGGCGAACAGTGCGAACGATGTCACGCTAACCCAAGTCAACGAGACGGGTGGGGCTAGCCCTGGATTTGGCAACGGGCCCTCGGGGTATCCCGAAATCTGCCGGGAGTTTGGCGACACGGCCGCGGGTGCATTCGAGTATGCAGGCGTCCCGGGTTTCATCTCGACCATCCAAAGCGCGAGCTCGACAATTTGCGCGTGGGTGCGCTGGGATAGTTCAGCGGCCACGGGTGTAATTGCGGGCCTCACGGGCGGCGGGACAATTCTATCGAATACGCTGAATGACTGCGCGGTGCTCAGCATCCTCACGGGTGGCGAACTACAAATCTCGTGGCACCACGGCAACGGCTCAAGCTACACGCTCGCCACGACCACGACCCTCACATCAGGCGAATGGACATTCGTGGGCGCCGTGTGCACGGTCAACGGCGCGAACCTTGATGTTGGCCTGTGGATCAACACGGTTAAGGAGGTCACGGGAAGCGGCACACTTCCTACAGGCGGATCGTTGTCGACGTGGCAGGTAGGCCGGCGCCTCGTGGGTGCTGCTATCTCCGAGCCCTTCGAGGGCGCCATCTGCGAATACATGATTTCCGATAACGCGCTGTCAGATAATGACATGCTGTTCCTTGCACTGCGCGGCCAAGGCTATCTCAAGCAGGAGAATGAACTCGTGCACTGGCAATTCCGCCAGCCCACAGATGGCTATATGCCCGCGCGCGCGTTCATCCCGATCGACATCGACGGGGCCACCTACCGCGCGCACCTCGACTGCACCTATCGCCGGTTCACCAATCAGATGTGCGGACGCTTCCGAGCTCGCATCTTGACGGAGACCGTATACACCGACCCGCCCGGCGGAGTCGAGACGGAGGATACGGTCAAGGTGGCGATCGTGGCATCGAGCAAAAAGCCGGGGGCGCTGATTTGGCCGCCTGAGCTTTCCGAGACCACATCGGACACGGCCACGCTGAGCGCCTCAACGCGCGCATGGGTAGAGTTTGACGACCTAAAAATCCCGCGAGACGCCGAGGGCCGGACATGGTTTTACGTGGCAAGCATGATCGCCGACAACTCGCCGACCGGCCACACGGCGATCAAGATCCTCGGGGTCCAAATCATGCCCTACTCTAAAACCATCTCGTCGGGCTTCCCGCTCGCCTGGCAGGAGCCCTAATGGCAAACAGACTCGCAAACCTTGGGCTACCTGTCCTCCCTAACCCGCCGGCATTGCTGAACCCTTCCTATCACCGGATAGCGAAGCGGCTACATGTGCACCAGATGCTTGGCGCGCAGGATCGGCCGCTCACCCCCGGCCGTCGCGTGATTCTCGAAGAGGGGTGGCGCTCGAATCCGGCTAGCCAGTCGTACGACATCGACAGCCTTGACGAGGACGTTGACACCGCCTCGCCGCTGAACACCGACACCCGCACGGTCCACGAGATGGAGGGCGTCCATGTCACGCCCGGGCATGTGTTGCGCTTCGAGGCACGATGTCTGCCTAGTGCGATGACGCAGATTTACGCGGACGGGGACACCGGGTACATTAACACCGGGGCACAAGGAACGGTGCGCCTCACGGCTGTTTGGAACGACACGGCGGCCGGCTCCGCGACGGTCATCACTGACCTGGATTTTGTCTCCCCGCCGACTACCTACGGCCATGGGCCCGACTTGCCCGGCGCGGGATACTGGGGCCTCACAGAAGAATGGACCCTAAACTTCCCCACGGCGATGATTTTCGACCAGGATGAGATTGTCCGATTTAGCCAGGCCGGCGTAACCGTGGACCTAACCCTGGAGTACATCGGCGGAGTCCGCGCGGTCGATGTCGTGGTCTATGAAGTGCCCATGCGCTTCGGCCTCGACGATGCGGACGACGCAGGGCCCGCACACATCTACCAGAACAACGAGGCCGAGATCGGGCAAGGAATCCTCAGCGAGTATCCGATCGAGGGCGCATCGAGTGGAGACAAGCGCTTCGGGGCCCAGCGAGCCCTAGACGTAGTGAGCGCCACGCAGCTGCAAACCGGGCCAACTATCCTGAGTTTTTCGACTCACACAGAGGCCATTCGCACCGAGTCGGGCGACCCCGCGCCCATTGATGTCACGAGCACAAGCCTTGCCACGTTGCCCGGGATGAACTCGACGCAGACATGGGACATCAGCGGCGGGACATTCGGGCGGCGCTTCGCTTCGGCTTCCCCTGACTTCTCGATGGGCGACTCAGGCTGTGTGCGCGTACTGGTCAGCGTCTATTGGAAGCCGCAGTCCCTCACCTCGTGCACCCTGCGTGTTGAGTCAGCCGTGTACTCCTACGTCGAGTTGACGCGAGATACCGCAACCTACGGGTGGACCCATGCGGTCGCGCACCTTGAGGTGGGGCAAACTGTGCTCGATGGCCAGCAATTGACCATCACCGCCAAGGTATCCGGCGGCACGACTGAAATAAGATATATCCACGTCAGTTATATGCCTGAGTGATGAGACACCTAGCCCTACTCTTGACCCTGTGCGCCTGTTCATCCGCCGAGCCTTCCGCCTCATGGGATGCCGGCGAGACGGGCGATGACTGGAACTGTTCACCCCTTGGCGACCCTTGCGGCACCGGGCTTTCGTGCGTGTGGTGGGGGACTGCCTTCGGGTGCACCGATGCGCACTGGATGCCCGAGGGCGTTGGCGAGGCGTGCTCATGGGACAGCTGCGCCGATGGCCTCGCGTGTGTGCCTGGAGAGTTTGCCGGCGTGGCCCACACCCAAGCGTGCGCGCCCTACTGTGAGCTTGGCACCTCTTGTTGGAGCGGTGGGACCTGCGAGGTCTACGACACCCGCCAAGCAGAGGGCGGCGTTGGTGTCTGCCACAAATAAAAAGCGGCTCGCCTTCCACGGATAATCCCGCGTCCCTGCTCACCGCTAACCCTTGTAGGGTCGGGGCGACTCATCGGGGCCGCCCACTCTTGAGGGTGGAGGGTATCACTTAAATGCCGATGCCGCATAGGACTCCGGTGATCAACCCGGTGAACTCACGGCATCTGGGGTGCTACCCCTAGGCTCAGCAACCGTATCACGGATCAATGGTAGCGGACACCCGCCAATTGTACGGGACAGAGTTCGCTTCCCCCGTCCAAGCGTCCGGCAGCGCGAAGCCGTCCGAGATCTTGAAGTCCGCCGGACCCTTGCGCATGCCGAGCACGTTCGCCGCCCATTCACCGCACACACCCCAAATCCGCGAGCCCGGGTCACTGACTCGATTCTTCGTGGCCTGTCGGTGCGCGTGGATGAACTGCAGCATCTGGCCGTTTTTCTTCACGAGCTCGTCATAGTGCCGGATGAGTTGGCGGCACGCCTCAAGCTGCGCGTCTGTGGCCTCGGTCGCCTTTGCCAAGCGATCGGCGCCTTCGAGGTGCTTGTACTTCTTCGGGAGCCACAGTGTGCGCGGGTCGCCCTCGATGCCGCACGCACGGCACGCCACCTCGATGCCGATGTCGCGCGTGTTGAAGCCGTTTCCGTGCCAAAGGATTGAGGTCGGGTCGTGCAAGAGGACGATAATCGCCGCGTCGGGGCCGTCAGCGAGCACGACACCGTGAACCGGCATACTCAAGCACGTCTCGGGTCGGCTCACCGTGCAGGCCGTCTGGTGGAGCGTGATGCCTGTGACGCCCATCCACGGCCGCGTCCCTTTGGCCTTGCCCCTGGACTTGGTTCGCTTGGCTGAGCGCAAGTCCACCCACGTAATCGTCGGCTCGGGCGCCTCGACGGGAGCGGGCAGCGGAGGCGGTAGGTCGAGCACCTTCGGCGCCGCTCGCAACCGCGCCAAGAGGGAGTCAATCCAATCACCGATGCTGAAGCGTGCCACGCGCGCATGGTACCACACGGCAAAAGCCCACTTAATACACCCGTGACATCGCTTGCAAAGTGTGCACGGTGCACCCCACAATTGGCACATGATGGTACTGGCGCAAGCGGCGATCACGGAGGCCACGACCGTCACCATTTCGCTCAAGGTCCTCGGCACCATGCTCGGTCTTGCATCAAGCGTGATCGGGGTCTACGTGGCCAGCCTGCGCCGTGATGACCGCCTAGCGTCGCGCATTGACGACTTGGAGCAGTGGCACAAGGAGACGTGGCGCGGGCCTGGAGGGCACAAGCAGACGCTCGACAGCCTTCGAAGGTGGCAGTTAGAGAGCCGGGGCGAACGCCGCGCGCGCCGCGATTCGTCTAATCACAAAGTCACCCGAGGCCCGGGTGAGTCCACAATCACGTGATTTTGTGGCACGCTAGGGCATGCCATCGCAGATGAGGGCCCGCGAGCTCGATCCCGTTGCCGTCATACCTCTAATCCTTTGCTTTGCTGCGATCGCGGCTGCTTTTTTTTCGCTGCTTGCCGGCTAGGCCGCGGGTCGCATGCCGGTATAGCTCTGCGGCACGACATAGCGCACGCGCTCTTGGCAGGTACCGTGACGCCATGGCGCGCGCTGCGGTACACCCACGACGAGCCAACACGGCTCCCCGTCTCGCTCGACCGCGATGACGCTTTCCACCAAGATCGGCGGCTCAGTTGGTGTGATGCGAATTCGCATGTGGCTCCTTAGCGCGTGGCCCGTCATTCGTCATTCGTTCATCAGTGCAAAAGGCGCAAGGGCAGACCAGCCCGGGGAAGCTTCGGGCCATACAAGCATCGCAACAGCCGTGCGCGTTGGTCAAGCACTCGACGGAGCACCCGCCACAGGCCGCCTGCACGCGCCCGGTCATCTTCATAGGCCCGCCAACCGCTCTTCTATTCGACCCGCGCGATGGTCGAGGACTCGAAGGCGGGTTTCAATGTCGCCCGCGTCAACTGCCTCGATAGCCGCCTCGGCCCGGGCACAATCCGCGCGCAGGGCTTCGATCGTCTTCTCGGCCTCGTCAACCCGCGCGTCGAGAACCCTGTCCCGGCGCCACTGGACTACGACGAGCGCGACGGTCGCGACCGAGCCAGTCACGGCGGCAATGAGCTCAAGCATCCAAATCGCCTCTTCATTCGCAATCGAATAAACGAGGACCGACAGGGCAGCGGCCAGCGTCACGAGTGCGGGTCTCACTTGCCCTTCCCTTTCCCATCGACATAGACCGGCGTCACCAGCCGCTTGCCGTGGTCCGCGTCCATCAAGAAGAACGCTTGGCGCGGCGGCTCATACGTCGCCTTGATGCTCAGCGCGTAGGCGTTCCACCCGATGAGCGAGCCGTTGACTACCGCGTTGCCGATGTCCATGAACTGATGGAAGTGGCCGATGCACGTGATGTCCGCGGGTTTATGCGAGGTCCACCCGTTGATGGCCTTTCGTAGCGGGATGGTCAGCCCACCGATGCCCCCGCCGTAGCGAATGTCGTCGCCGTGGTGGAAGCGTATCGTCTCGCCCAAGACCTCGGCGTAGGAGTGTGATCCCTCGGCGATCTGGAAATGAAAGCGTGGGTCATCCTCGAAGCGCGATGCCATGACCTTGTACAATAGATTTTCGTAGGAGTTCGCGGCGCTTGTCTGCACCCTACGCTTCATCGTCGTGCGCCCGTGGTTGCCGTGGTTGCAAATCACGTCGATGCGCTCAAGCTTGCACTCTTCGGCGATGTACAGCAGCGCGGCTTCTATCAGCTTTTGCGCAAGCAGGATCGCATTCGTTGGGCTCATCGCGTTCGACTCAACCAACTCCTCGTGAATGTACCCGGTGATGAGGTCGCCACCGAGCCAAATCACGGCGCGCTTGATCTCCCACCCGGCCTTGAGAGTTTCAATCAGCCAGGCGCACCCTTCGGCGATGCGCTCGCTTCGCCGCTTGGCGATCTTCGGATTGTATTCGTTGCGGTCATTGACGGTGATGGGGTCGACTTGCTCTTCAACGTGCCAATCAGACCACAGCATCACGGGCACCCCTTGCGTCTTGCTTTTCTTCTTGGTGGCCTTGCGCTTGATCTTCAACTCCGTTGGCGGCGCGTCGGTCAAGGTGATCAACGCGTCAACTCGCTCGGCGTACTCGTCCCGCTCCGTTTCCGCGGCCTTGATTCTGCGCCGCGACTTGTGAAGCTGTGCGCGAAGCTTGGCGATGGCCTTCGATTCCAAGACCTCCGCAACGCCGGCCCCCTTCGCGGCATCGGCTAGCCACCCGTCGAAGTCGTCGCCGATCACTTCTTGCTCCAAGATGTGCGACCCAGGGCGACGCGTACGTATTTTGTCAGCGTGCAATCTCCTACTGAGATTTCGTGCTTCTCTCGCATGCGGCGCAGGTATGCCGACCTGGCAATCGGTGCGGCCCCGCTGTCATTGTGGGTCAGGACCTGCCCGATCTCGTCGCGCACATTCTCGGGCCAACTCATCCACACCGGCACGCCCCGGGCGCTCCCGGCGTTCTCCTGTGCCCATTGCTCAAACTCGCTAACCTTCTTCGCTTTCTTCTTGCCCATAGCGTTACTCTACACCCTTCCCGTGTGTGTGCAGTCGTAGGAGGGCTGCCCACATTGTGGGTGATATGGTTTTGATTTCATTTCGCTGTTTCATCCGAATAGTCCCATCTGCTTCTTCTTCGGCGGCGCGTAGTCCGCCCGGTTAGTCTCTGGTGCGACGGCTGCCGCGTGCTCAATCCGCGCCATGGCGATCGCGTGGTGCTCGGGGTCAAGTTCGATCCCGATGAAGTCGAAGCCCTCGGAGACGGCTGCGATCCCGGTAGTACCCGAGCCGGCGAACGGGTCGAGCACGAGCCCCCCGGGTGGGGTGATAAGCCGGCATAGCCAGCGCATGAGAGACACGGGCTTGACCGTCGGATGGAAGTTGCGGACCTCGCTTGCAGTGCGCCCGGCTCCTGCTCGTGGGTTCTGCTGTCCAGCGCTGCCCTCTTCGCGCTCAACCGCTTCGGCTCCGCTACGTGCGGGTAGGTGCTCACACCCCGCCTCACGCTCTTCTCTCGAAGCCTTGGGCGCGTAGAAAAATCGGCCTTCGTCTCCGTAGTCAAACACGGGGAAGTAGGACGCCTTGTCGCCTAGCTTGGCGGCTGTCTCGGGGGAGAGTAGGACGTTGGGAGGCCATCTCCCTGCGGGGTCCTGCGGGTTTATGCGCTCATTTGCCTTTCCGTATTTGGTGTTATCAGTCCGCCGTGGCTTCCCCAGTGAACGGTCAGGTCCCATCTCGCCAGCAACCCGACACCCATCAACATTTAGCCCCCCTGTCCCATACTCCAGCACCGTCTCAGCGATGGTCCCGGCTAGGGGCTTGCGGGCGAGGACGATGGGCTCGTGTGCGGGCTTCAGGGCTGAGCCCCAGCCGTGCCACTGTTGGGCCTCGGGTGTTGCGGGGGCGCTTATGTCTGTCATCCCTGACGCACCTAACGCAATGTCTCCAGCTTGGCCCTTATGATTCCCTGGCTTTGTAGGAACCAGTATCTGCTCCCGCTCAGCCCCCGCCGCCTTGTCGATAGCCTTGGAGATGTCGAGCGACTTCGGGAAGCCTGAACCATACAGCCAAAGCAGTGAATCCCGAATCTCAAAGCCGGCATCTTCCACCGCGCACACCATGCGATGGCTCGTCCGGGTTGCGCAAAAGTTCGCCAGATGTCCGCCGGGTTTGAGCACGCGCAAACACAGGCGCCAAAACTCAGGATCGTAAACGATGCCGGTCGAGTCCCACGCGCGGCCCATGAAGCCTAACTCGTAGGGTCCATCGCAGCATATAGAGTCCACGCTATTCGGCTCCATCGCGGCCAAGCGTTCCCGCGAGCAGCCGAGTAGAAGTGTCGCCACCACTAGATGCACCCTGCCTCAATCAGCAGGCCCACGCCAAGCGCAGGCGCAACCCCGCCGGCTTCGATGAGGTCGCCCAAGGACAAGCGAAGCGCGCCGGACAATCGCCACCGCACACCGTCCGGGTCCTTGAGCACGTAGGTCGATCCGCCCGTGCATGTGTTGCCAATCTTGATCCCGCTTTGGCGTAGTAGTGCCACCGCGCGCGCCATGGTCCCCTTGCTTGCTCCGGTCATCTCTCGCAGTCGCTTTCTTTCTTGAGGCCCTTTGAGCAGCTCCGCTAGCACCGTCGACGCCACCCGGGCGGATAGCATTGAGCGGTCTCGGTTTCGCAGACTCACAGCGCTATCCCCGTCTCCAGTGCCAACGCCACGGCCAACGAGGTCTTGAGCGCGCCGACGTCCACGAGTTCACCGAGCGTGGTCGACATCGCCAGCTTACCTATCCGGTCCGCATCGCCCGGCCTTGCGAGCATGTACAATTGCCCCTTGCGCCCCGGCCTTAGCCGCTCGTGAGCCTCGGGCCCGACAAGCGGCGCCACGTCGACACCAACCCCGCACGCGCGCAGGTACGCGATGCCCCGCTGCGTGGTGGGCCGGCTGACTCCGCACGCCTTGACTATCTGACGAGAAGACGCGGGCCCTCGGCCAAGTAATAGGAGAATTGCCCCGGCTGTGCGGCGGACAAGCTGGGAGGGTGTGCGACTATCCATTGCGCATATTCTCCGGAAGCGTGTAGGTGTCCGCGGCCTTGAGCGCCGCGTGCGCCTCCGCCAGCTCCGCGCGTAGCCGTCGAGTGCGAGCCCGCTCGATAAGCAGCGCCCGCGCAATCAGTTCCATGGTCGTCGCGGGCGATGTCCTCTTGCCCTTGCTCTTCATCAGCCGCGCAAAGAACGCACAAGCTTCGGTAGCCAACTGCTCCAGCCTATCCACGGCCCACCCCCGCATCCACCATCGCCTCGCGCACGGTAAGTTCAGCATCGCCACGGCCGAGCTCGCGTTGCCCCGACCCGACGAGCGCACCGTCTCTTTTATGAGTGACGGTTACCCATCGGCCATCCTTGGAGGTCTTGACGGTGATTTGGATTTCGCCGTTTGGCTGTGGTGGCTTCATTTGCCCACTCCAAACCAGACACTCTTAGCTGTCTTGATGCCGCGGATTCGACCGAATCCATATGAGAAGTAGCAGGCAATGGCGCCCCACACTACGAAGGCCATTTGTTCTTGTGTCATGCTCCCCCCTCGCTGTCTGCCTTGGGCTCCCAGGGGAGAGGGCCGCATTGAGTC
>Ga0255048_10002418_pt1 | contig 11917 bp, 6 predicted proteins | sample JV7_2_2_MG_FD_183619 | JGI IMG/M metagenome (GOLD analysis project Ga0255048, IMG submission 183619) | Seawater microbial communities from Jervis Inlet, British Columbia, Canada - JV7_2_2 | ecosystem: Environmental > Aquatic > Marine > Inlet | place: Canada: British Columbia | collected 2016-10-06
CGAGTCCACGCTGATCGCAAAGACATCGTCGGCGCCGGTGACGATATAGACGACGCCATCGTAGACCAGCGGTTGAGCTTCACCGGAGTACTTGGCCGCTACACCCGAGCCACCGAGCCGCGCCCGCCAGACACCGCGTAAGTTCGCGACATTGTCGCGATCGATCTCGTCGAGAGGTGAGTAACGCTGGTTATAGACGTTGCCCCCGTTCGTGATCCAGCCGTCCGTCGGTAGAGCAACCAATCGCTCTCCGGAGAAAGCCGGGGCGGGCGTGATTTCGGAGACCTGAGCCGAACTGAAACTCGTCCAGCCGAGAATTGGCGGGAGCAGTACTCCCGCAACGAATGAGCGTCTACAAAACGTGAAATCAATACTCGGAAACATCTCAGCCCTCGTCGATTGATTGCTCTTGTTCGAATTAGTGCCGGTCGCTACGAACACACCTACGCCATTGTCTCAGTTGCGGATCATAAGCGATTTCGTTTGTTGCTAGTAAACAACACCTATTTGTTGGTTTCTGAACTTCTCCAGCATGTAAGAGTCTATTAGGCAACACGATTACCGAGTCGTGGCACAGGGCAGCAGAAAAATTGATTTTCGTTCGCCCGCTAGTGGGCCGCAAGGCTTGTTTATTCTTGGCCTCAGAGACTTAGGGGAGTTATCAGAAATGAATATCAAACGAGGAATCTCTATGGCTCTCGGCGCAGCGCTGGTGACCGCAATAGGCGGTACAGTGGTGACCGGGACTGCTGTAGCCCAGACGAGTGTGCTGGAAGAAGTCGTCGTGACGGCGAGACGCATCGAGGAGAGCATCACGGATGCGCCGCTCGCCGTGGCCGTTATGTCGGACGAGTATCTACGCGCGCAGAAGGTCGTGAGTACGGAGGACATTCTCGAGCTCACGCCCGGCGGGACATGGAACAAGTTCTCTAAGGCACAACCCGCTTCCGCCATCCGCGGCCACAACTCGTTCGCCCCCGGCAACTCGTCGCTGGAGTCGTCCATGCCGATGGTCATCGACGGTGTGCCGATCGGCAAACCTTATGCACAGTTGCCCGCGATTTACGATGTCCAGCGCATCGAGGTCATGCGGGGCCCACAGGGCACCACGTTCGGTCGCAATGCGGCGATTGGGCTCGTGCATTTCATCTCGAATCGGCCGTCGCAGGAATTCGATGGAGGTCTGAATCTCTCCGTCGGCGACCGCGACCGGCTCGACTTTGACGCCTTCATCAACGGTGGTCTCACGGACACCATCTCCGGCCGCCTGGCATTCAACCGCGACGATCAGGATGGCGTCATGGAGGACGCGATCACGGGCGACGCGCTCGATAACAATTCCAACACGGCGATTCGTGGTTCGCTGCTGTTCGAGCCCAGCGATGACTTCAGCGCTTACGTGAAACTGGAATACAGCGAGGACGATGACCTGCCGGTGATTCGCAGAGCGGGCCAGTGCGTGGCACCCATCATTCAACAAGCCGGCGGAGTGGGGGGCGGATACGCGCTCGAGAACTTCTTCGGCGCCGGTGTTACGGAGTGGACCGAATCTTGCGACGTATGGAAGACTCATACGACTCAGGGCGTTGCAGGGTCGGGACAGCCTAATCCCATCGGCCTGGACCGCACCATCATCAACCTGACCACCGAACTCGTCTGGAACATTGGCGACGACATGGCCCTGACTTGGATCAGCGGTTACATCGACGCGGAGCATAACAGCGTTCAGGACGCCTTCGGCACGGTGGGACCGATCAACACCCAGACCGTTCGCAATGACGGCGACTCGCTCACCACGGAGCTGCGGCTGGACAATTCTGCCGCGGACAGCCGTGTGCACTGGCTGGTCGGCGGCTTTTATCTGGAGGACGAGGAATCCCGTTTCGAGGAAAACCTGTTCTGCCCGGGCTGCCCGGATGTCAATCTTGTCGCAAAGTTCCGCCCCGAGTCCCACGCGCGGACGATTTCCTTCACGGAGGGCGACAGCCTCGGCTTATTCGGCGAGGTCGCCTTCGACCTGACCGATCGGTTGTCTCTCGCCGTCGGCGCGCGCTACTCGGAGGACGACAAGACCTACGATTTCACATTTAACGGCTGGGGCAGGTTCTTCGACGTTTCTACGGCGGGCCTTAATAATCCCGATACGTCCCGCGAGTGCATATCGAACCAGTTCCTGGATCCGGTCACAGGGCAGAATAGCTGCGGCACGGAGGCTAATCCCATGGGCTTCGACGCCCGTCTGACCGATAGCTGGGACAATACCTCGGGCAAGGTATCGCTGAGCTATGCCGTCAACGATAATAATAATATTTACGTCTTGTACTCTGAGGCGTACAAGCCGGGCGGCTTCCAGCACGACTCGAAGAACCTCTCGCACCTGAGCGCTCGCGTCGGTGTGGAAGAAGTGGAGAACGTCGAGATCGGTTGGAAGGGTGCTACCGATCGAGCCATCTATGCCGTGACGTACTTCGATATGGAAAACTTCGGCGCACAAATCAACTCCCTGATACCTGAGGGAGGTGGTTTCACCACCGGTGTTCTGAACGCGGGCGGCATCGCTAGTACGGGAATAGAACTCGAGGCCACGTTCCTGATCACCGATAATTTCACGGTGGGTGGGAGTGCTGCGTCCATCGACGCGGAACTCGTCGACGCGGTCATCGGAAGCTCGATTGATCCCGCCACGGGCGAAGTTATCGGCACTGACATCAGTGGCTTCCAGCCCAACTTTCAGTCCGATCTGACCTACGCCATCTACGGTTCCTACAATATCAATCTGGGGAATGGCTCGGTCATCAACCTCAGGGCCGACGTTCGACACCGCGATGAAGTCTGGCGCAGGCTCAACGCGCGGGACGTACTCTTGCAAGACGGAAGCATTAGCGCCCTCGCTCCATCGTGGGATCGCCTGGGCGTTCGGATAGGCTGGACCGCCGCCAATGGCCGCACCAGCGTCTCGCTGTGGGGCAGGAATCTGGGCGACGAGGAAGACTTCGTGAATCTCTCTCCGGCCACACCCAACACGGTCGGTCGCTTTTCGACTCGCGCCTATAATGGCAAAGAGGACTTCGGTGTCGACTTCAGCTACAACTTCGGCAACTAAGCCGATATACCGCTAGGCGGCAGGGATAGCCGCCAGCAATGCAAAGGGGCCCCTCGGGGCCCCTTTTATTGGTGCGCCCAGCATGGGAGCGATCTTGGGGGTGAAAGTCCTCCCATGAGCTGATCACAGCGAGTGAAGTGAATCGCAACTGCGTGAGGGTGGCCGAACGGGGGCACGGTGCGTTCCCGGCCGGTCGGTACGACAAGTCGGACGCAGACAGGTCTAACGGCCAGCTTCCGTTTCTAGTCTAAGTCAGTAATGTGGCGCTTAGCGCCGCTGGAAAGGGGTCCTTCGGGACCCTTTTTTTTGTCCGCTAGACCGCGACCGCGGCTCTCTGTTGAAGAATCGCGACGAGGCCGTCGCTCCCACACCGTATCGACAGGTCTTCGTGGGAGCGGCCGCCCGGCCGCGATTACGCGCAGATAAAGCCTCGCCGGGGCTGCCCGTGAGCACGCGCGTAGCATATATGCAACGAATATTTGGCTGACTTTAGGGGGATTTGCCCTCATGGCGCCGAGATAGCAACATTAAACTTGTGTCATCTGCGCCTTTAGGGTATTTATCGGGGTCGGGATCAGGGAGAAATGGCCTCGAGTTACGCCAGCGTTCGCGCCTGGAACGGGAGATCCGGCGCGGAGATAGGAAAGTTTGGCCTCGAGCCGCCCACCATTGAGCTGCAATGCAGGCGTTATCTTTTAATACTTTAGGGGAAGTATCCGATATGAATATGAAACGAGGAATCTTTACCGCCCTCGTCACCGTGCTGAGTACCGGCGCAGTGACCGGAGTCGCGGTTGCGCAAGACGCGGTGCTGGAGGAGGTCGTCGTGACCGCCAGGCGCTACGCTGAGAGCATCACGGATGCTCCGGTGGCTGTTAACGTCCTGAGTGGCGACTACATCCGCGAGCAGGGGATCAACAACGTCTACGACATCATCGAGCTGACGCCCGGCGCAAGCTGGGGCGAGTTCGCGAAGGCGCAGCCGGCGATTGTCATGCGTGGTATCAATGCCGCCAACTTAGGTAACGCCTCGCTCGAGTCGGCCGCACAGCTGGTCGTCGACGGCATCCCGCAGACCAAGGCCTTCATGATGACGCCGCCGGTCTACGATCTGGAGCGCGTAGAAGTCATGCGCGGTCCGCAGGGCACGACCTTCGGCCGCAATGCGACGCTGGGAATCATGCACTTCATTACAGCCAAGCCGACTCAGGAATACGGTGCTGCTGTCAACGCGCAGGCGGGCTCCCGGGGCCTGTTTGGTCTCGATGGATTCATCACTGGCGGCCTTACCGACACTGTTTCCGTCCGCCTCGCCTTCAACAAGAAACAGTCCGACGGCGATATGGAAGACGAGAATACCGGCTCAGCCGTCGATGGCTGGGACAACACGTCGATTCGCGCCTCCTTGCTTTTTGAGCCGAGCGATAGCTTCAGCGCCTACCTGAAGGGCGAGTACGTCCTCGACGATAATCTGCCAAACGCCCGGCGCGATGCGTCCTGCAATACACCCTGGCTGCCCGGCGGACGGTATATCGAGGAATATACGGCGAATTGCGATCCCTGGAAAATGTCGCAGAGCGAGGCACCCCCAGGTGGTTGGTTTACCCGGCGGAACATGACGTTCCTGACGGCTGAGCTGGCCTGGCAACTCGATAACGACCTCACGGTTACATCGCTGACAGGCTTGCAGGACGGCCGCCATCACACCTACATGGATGTGTTTGGCTCTCCCGAGGTTCTCCAGGATCAGGAAGTGAGAAACGACGGGTCAGTCTTTTCCACGGAGCTGCGGCTGGACAATTCCGCGAGCGCCGACGCATTCCGCTGGCTAGGGGGCCTCTACCTGCAGTCGGACACCGAAGACCGGCTCGAGTACAACCGCGGCTTTCCCGAGCGAGGTAGTGGCGGTGGCCGAACCGGTCCTCAAGATCCGTCGCATTGGATTACGACCTCGACCGGAGACACTACGTCCGTCGGGTTGTTCGGCGAGCTCTCGTTCGACCTCTCAGACCGGTTGAACCTGACCATCGGTGGGCGCTACTCTGACGACACCCGCGACTACCGCTTCTCGAATACGTGTAACGGCCGTGGTGGCGCTTGCACCAGCTTCGGATTGGTTGATCCCGTTTACGGCGGTGACCCGGCGTACGATTGCGGGCAAAATCTGATCGATGCTAATGGACTCCCGATTCCCCCGATAACGCCGGGAGATATGGCTCCAGGTGGCTCGACCTGCGGGACCCTCGACAACCCCATGGGTATCGTCGTGCCGGAGGAAATCACCCAAGGCTGGGATAATTTCTCTGGCAAGGTTTCCCTAAGCTTCGCCCTTACCGACAACAGCAATATCTACGCGCTGTATTCCGAAGGCTTCAAGGCGGGCGGCTTCCAGCACGATGCACGCAACATCAAGGCCCTGCGCAGCGCCATCGTCCAACCTGAGGAGGCCACGAATTACGAGCTCGGCTGGAAGGGATCTTATGATCGCGCCCGGTTTGCGATCACCGTGTTCAGCATGGAGCAAACCAACGCTCAGTCGAGCGCGTTGATACCGGTCGGTTCGACCTTCACGACGTCCGTTGTCAACTTCGGCGGTATCGAAATGGATGGCGTTGAGTTCGAGGGTACCTTCCTGTTGGGTGATAACTTCACGGTCGGCGGTAACTTTGCGCTCTATGACGGCGTGTTGGGCCCGGGATCGTTTACGAACGCCAGTTTCGACGAGACCACCGGCCAGCCCACCGGTGTCGATGTCAGCGGCAAGCCCACCGGGCTCGACGAGACTTATGTGCTCTTCGGCGAGTATGACTTCAACCTCGGAAGTGGTGCGTCGATTACGTTACGCGCTGATATCCAGCATCGCAGCGCGATACCGGGACCACCGAACCGAGACGGCATTCTGACGCTGGACGGTGACATGCCAGCGTTCGATCGTCCGGAGATCGACAATATCGGCGCCAGCCTGACGTGGACCTCTGCCAGTGGCGCTACGGCCGTCAGCCTCTGGGGCAAGAACCTCGGCGATGAGTGGGACTGGAAGAACATCGGCCCGCCGATTGGCTTCCATTACGCAGCGATCGCCCCAGGCGTCGGCGCGCCCGGTCGCGGTTTCTCCGGCAGGCAGCAAGTTGGCTTAGACGCCCGCTTCAACTTCGGAGAATAGAGTAGGAATGTGGCGCTTCGCGCCGCGAGAAAGGGGTCCTTCGGGACCCCTTTTTTTGTTAGTGGCAGACGTTATTCGAGAGGCCGATGCCGAAAGCGCCGATGCCGGTGTTGCCCGCTGATATGTATTTGATCTCGTGGTCCTCGAGATCGACGATCGCGATCTCTGGACTGTCCTTGAATGCGACATAGGCCGTACGGCCGTCAAGAGAGCCCTGCGAGTCCAAAGGCGTATGCCGGAACTGGCCGGATTCCACGATGGCCTTGCGTACATTGTCGTAGACGTAGAAGTTCTTGTTCTCGGAACTCGAGAGGAGATTCATGCGGTCGAAACGGCCGACGGTCACGAGATCGATGCCCTTTCCGACGACGGTGTCTTCGTATTGCTCGAACTGATGCTGGTCGATCGAGACGAATCGTCCGGTCTCTTTGTCCATCATGTAGAGGAAGACGCCTTCCGGCGTCGTGTAGGGTCGGGCCGGGGAGTTACCGATCTCGAATGTCCGGTAGACCACTTTCGAGAACGCATTGAGGCTATAGACTTCGCCCGTGCTGTTATTCGCGACGTAGACATAGCGTCCGTCGAGGCTGCGGCTCGGTGACGAGAGTTCCTGTCCCTCCAGGTCGGTAACGGGCATTTCGAAGGTACGTTGGGTATTCGTGTCGATGAGGCCGATAGAGCCCGTCTGGCTGTTGCTGTAGTAGATATCGACTTCATTCGGGTCGAACAGTACGTCGCTGGTCGGAGGGAAATCCTCAAGCGTAAACAGGATGGCCGCGGCGTACGGCGAGAACAGCACGAATCCGCCGTCGACGCTGTCCGAGAAGCCGAGCTTTGTACCCGAGGTGTCGAGGACCATATGCCGGGGGGCGATGGGCAGTTCGACTTCCTTTGCGAGTTCGTGCGTCCGCAGGTCGTAGACGCTGACCAGATGCCGTTCGATGTTCGTGTAAATGAGAACCGGCGCGTACGGCGTCGCGATCAAATCGTCGACCGGGTATTTCGTTTCGATGCGAAAAATCGTCTCCTCGTCGATGAGGTCGACGACATCGATAATGTTGTCGGTCGCATCGGCGGCAAACATCAATCTCAGCGGATTCGAGATATCGACCTGCGCTGTCGCCGTGCCGCTCACTGCGAGCGTCGAGGAGAGCGCGATAGAGGTCAGCAGTCTATTCATGACCCGCAGCATAGCAGTTCGGACTTTAAGATAATCCCAGATAGGGATAGATCATGTCGCTGACGGTGTGGAAGTTATCCGTAACCAGGATCAGGCCGAAGGTAACGATAATAGCCATGCTGGCGTAGCTCAGAGGTTTCGAGTTTCTGGCCAGGAACGTGAGAATGCTGTCGACCCTGCTGATGTAGTAGGCCGAAAGCAGGAACGGAATGGCCACGCCGATCGCAAACGTCAGCATGATGCCTGCGCCGATGGTCGCGCTGCCGATGGCGCCGACATAGACGATAAGGGTCGCGACGATAGCGCCGCCGAAGCAGGCGGTGCAGCCCAGCGCATAGCCCATCGAAGCGAGCAGCGTTCCCGCAAGATCGCGATTAGAGAGACTGTGCATCGCCGCACGGTCCGGGATCCGGCAAGCGAATTCGCGCGTGCCTCTGAAGCCTACCCAGAGCCCGAGAAGGATCACTATCACGCCGGAGACGACGGCGACCACGCGGCTGTACTCGGAGAACAGGAGCTGTGCCTGGTGCCCAACTGCTCCGATCAGGGCGCCCGCTAGCGCGTAGAGAAGCGTGAAGCCGAGCACAAACGCGACTGCGATCTGCAGGATCTTGCGCCGAATGACGGGTGTCAGCGCCCGGGCGTCACCGGTCGTCTGACCCGGCACGGTCGTGAAGCCGGCGATGACGCCGCCGAAGACAACGACGAGTTGCAGCAGGCACGGTGTCAGTACGGACGAGAGCAGGCCGGCACCGAGCGCGAGCATTGCGACCGGCGTAATGTCGGCCCGGGATTTAAGCTCCTCGGGCAGCGCGTAGGGCGTGTCCCAGCTGCCGACGAACGTCATCTCGCGCGGGCTGCCGAGATATGGATTGGACAAATAGAGTCTGAGGCGTCCGGCGGCGTCGAAGTCGATGAGTTCTCCATTCTCATCACGCTTCGAAAAACTGAACACGCTGACGCGGTGATGCTCGACGAGTGATGGCCCGTCCGAGATTGTCGGATAGTAGATCTCCTCGCCCACCCGCAACGTCACGGTGGGCACGGTCGACGGGAGGTCGCCGCGGTGAATTGTCTCTGCGACGAAAAAGATCAGGTTTCGGTCCGGGCGGAGATTGCCGACTATCGTTGCTCGGTCCACGTACTGAAAATACTCATCACTCGCGAGCGTTGCGGTAATCTCCAGATCCTGCGTGTAGATCAGCCGGCGAGTCAGATACTGGGCCACGTTGCCGGCTTTAATCAGGCGGCTGTCGTCGCCGACGTTGCGCAACATCTGCTGCCCCTGGACGAAGTAGGGCATGACGAGCCACGATGACGCGATGACGAGACCGACGAACAGCAGCGCGCCGAGTTTCAGTGGGTTGATGCGAGCGATGGCGTCCACGTGGATTCCGTGTTATCGCAGCGCGGCGACAAGGTCCTCTGCGGAGGTCGTGAAGGTCAGCACGTCCAGGAGCTGCCCTGCAGGGCTGATGACATAGACGTTGGCCGTGTGCTGCACCGTATAGTTGGCCTGAGTCTTAGTGACCGCGAAGCTCACTTTGAAGTTCTCGGCTGCGGCACTGACTTGTTCGTAGCTGCCGCTCAAGCCGATCATTGTTTCGCCGAAGTGAGAAGCATAGGTATCGGTTACAGCCGGCGTATCCCGTTCCGTATCGACACTGACGAATACTCCGGCGGCGTCCTGCTCTGTCATCTTCAGCGCCTTGCCCATATTTAAAACCATCATTGGGCAGATGTGGGCGCAGTTTGTGAAGCCGAAGCCGAGCAACACGTAGCGGCCGCGGAAGTCTTCTGCCGTTACGAGGGTTCCGTTTCGATCCTGCAACTCGAACGCGACGTTAATACCGTGTACGTTGGAACTTTCCAGGCTCTCATGCGTTGCGGCATCCGCGGCGAGATGCGCCGCATGGTCGGTCTGAGCATAGACCGGAGCAGACGCGACAAAGCCGATGGCGAGTGCCATCGTCGTCAGTGCGGACCCTGTGTGCTTAATGACCATACGTTTATCCTACCGACCTTAGACGCGCGTGGGCGTCGCAGGTTCCAGGAATAAAACGCCGGTCACGCGGCAATGGCCGGCGTTTAGTCTAGTAGTCGAGCACGCGGCCGAGAGCGGGATTGATGCCGCCGTGGAAATTACCCTGATCGCGAACGACGACCGATTCACCGTTCTCGTCGTAATGAACCCAGATCAAGCCGTGTGCGTCACCGTTGCCCGGCATATCGATGACCTTGAGCAGCTCTTTGCTCTCGACATCGTAGACGTAGATGCGACCTTCGCCATTACTCGTCGCCCACATCTCTTTACCGTTAGGCGATAACAGGACGTGGTCGACCTTGTACCCGCCGAATAGCGTCTCTGTCGCGTGACCCGCCTCCGTGTCCATTACCGTGAGCGTGCGGCCGAGGTGGTGCGCGGCCTCGCCTTTATCGGCCGTCCAGAGTTCCGTTTCGTCGGCGTTCAGCGATCCGCCATAGGGCCCGATGCCGGTACCGTTGGTCCAGACGACTTCACCGGTACTGATATTGATTTTGGAAACCGAGGAACTACTCATGATCGGATAGATATGCTCTTTCGCCGCATCGACGACGGCCCAGTTGCCCCGGTATCCCGGGATCGGGAACTCGTCGACGACTTCCCAGCTATCCGGGTCGATCTTCGCGATCCAGAACGGCCGCATGGCCGTCAGATCGCCCCGATTGAACCGCGTGACACCCTGCATTCCGGTACCGCGCCCTGGCGCGTACCCGGCTGGCTCCATGAGCGCGTAGATGTACTCGTAGTCCGCGTCGGCCCACACCGTGTAGATGAACCCACCCATGTCGAGGTCTCTTACGCCGCCGAGGACTTCATTGGTATCGGGGTCGAAGATAAACAAACCCAGGCCGTCCGGGTCTCTGACGAACGTGTCGAACAGCACTTTGTCGCGGAAGACCTGACCGTGGTGGAGTCGGGCGCCGATGGTGACCTGCGCCACATGCTGGAGTGTCAAGGCGTCGAGGACGATCATCGTCTGCGCGCCGGCCGGGTCGGGCGCACCGTCGGGGCCGGGCTCGCGTGGGCCCACGAGGTAAGCATACTTACCGTCCGGGGACATAGCCGAGGTGTGTACGACGGCGCGGAGGATCTCCGGTATCTCGTAGTGGTCGATGATTTCCATTGTCTCGGCATCGCCTACGACCAGCGAATTACTCTTGGGTGGCTGATAGCCGTCGAACAGTACCGAAGGTGAACTCGTCGTGCCGACGCTCTCGTACCAGTAGGTTTTACCGGGCTGCGGTTCGAACTTGGGTTCGCCTGGATCCCAGGTCGCGACGATTCGCGACGGGTATTCGCTCCAGACGCTGCCTTCTTTGGAGCGCCGAGTCCAGGTCGCCTGAACGGATTCGAAAGTCTCGATTGCCTCGACCTGAAGGTCTCGCGGCGTTTTATCGAACTCCAACCGCTCTGCCTGATTGCTCTTCAGGGCTGCGAGCGACGTGAGCCATTGCTCAGCCAAGTCTTCTTCCAGCGGCAGACCGGCCAGCGTACGGATATACATCGATATGCCGACGAGATCTTCGTCGCTCGGATTCATCTCGGAAACGATGACGCCCATGATGGGATTACTTTCGAGCTGGTCGAAGATGTCCGCGGGCGTGGGACCGAATAACAGTGTCGGTCCAACAAGGCCTGCGCCTGTCTCAGCGTGACAGACTCGGCAGCCGATATCGGCCTGGAAGAGTTCCTCGCCGCGCTCGACCAGAGCGTCGATGGACGTCTGGGCGCTGGCACTCATGCTGGTTGCGATCAGCAATGCTAATCCTAGGGTTCCCGCTATATATCTCATTCTTCGTTTTCCAGGTTGTTTTGCTACGCCGATATTGGCTTCGGATTATACCGTAACGGCCGCCCGTCCCGGCTGACGGATAGCAGCTGGGGCCGAGGAAGGCTAAATGCTAATAATCCAGCGGGTTACCGGTCATCGGATTGATGCCGTTATGGAAGTTGCCTTGATCGCGGACGACTCGCGGTTCGCCGTTCTCGTCGTAGTGGACCCAGATCAGACCGTGGGCGTCGCCATTTCCCGGCATGTCGATGGTCGTGATCAGATCCTTGGTCTCGACGTCATAGACCAGGACTCTCCCTTCGCCGTTGCTGGTTGCCCACATCTCTTTGCCGTTCGGTGACAACAGCACATGATCGGTCTTGTAGGCGCCGAAGATCGTCTCCGTCGCATGCCCCGACGCGGTCTCCATGACGGTTATTGTACGCCCGAGATGGTGAGCTCCTTCGCCCTTGTCGGCGATCCACAGCTCAGTCTCGTCGGCGTTCAGCGAGCCGCCGTAGGGGCCGATCCCGGTGCCGTTGGTCCAGACGACATCACCGGTCTCAATGTTGATTTTCGAGGCCGTGGCCATGGAGTTGACGGTGTACATGTTCTCCTTCGCTGCATCCACGATCAGCCAGTTCGGGCGGTAGCCC
>Ga0255048_10002420_pt1 | contig 11909 bp, 20 predicted proteins | sample JV7_2_2_MG_FD_183619 | JGI IMG/M metagenome (GOLD analysis project Ga0255048, IMG submission 183619) | Seawater microbial communities from Jervis Inlet, British Columbia, Canada - JV7_2_2 | ecosystem: Environmental > Aquatic > Marine > Inlet | place: Canada: British Columbia | collected 2016-10-06
TCGATGAACATGAAAAAGGTGTCCTGAAAAGAACCCGGCGAGCGGGATAGGCGACCGCTCGCCGGGCGGAGGATGCCGCGAGCCACCCCGGTGAAAGGGCTCGCGATCTGGCGTGGCTTACGTGGTGTCGATGTCCAGGCACGCGGAGAACGCCTCGGTGTGCCTCAATTGGACGTCGGCGTCTTGCAGGAAGATGACTCGGACGGTGCCAGCGGTGCCGCCCGTGTACGGGTCAATGAGTACGTCGACTCCGCCCCACATCGCGTAGATCAGGTCGGAGAAGTCGCCGAAGATGGCGGCCGACAGGTTCGTGCCTGTGCCTTTGCTGAGATTGCTGGGCACTTGGTTGGATCGCAGGGCGGCGTAGCCGTTGATGCCGGTGCCGTCGTGGATGAATTGCGCCGTGTTGGTCGCCTTCTCCACTTGCTTGGTCTTGCCGAGGACTTTGGCGTTGGTGATGTAGGCCATCGTGTCGCCGTGGCCGTTGCTCTGCGTGACTTGGGTTTCCAGGTCCACAAAATGGGCCCACGTCGGCGCTCCACCATTCGTACCCACGGCCACTGATCCGATCGAGCCGTTCTGCATGATGCCTTCAGGCTCGGCACCCGTCCCCGATCCGTTCAGGCCGGTCCGGTCCAGTTCCAACGCGAGCACTTGGGCGAGGTCCGTCCGCACGAACGATTCCGCGTCGACACTCGATTGAAGCAGGAACTTCCTCGAGTAGTCCGTGTACGCTCCGACGGTGCTCGGGGCGAACGCCACTTGGCCGATCGTGTGGCTGGATTCCGCCGTGATCGCCGTGGATTCCGCCACCCAATACGCGGTGCCGCGGGCGGTCTTCTTCGGGATGTTGAAGTTGCCTCGCATGTCGCGGAGGAACGTCGCACCCGCTTGAGCGACCCGCATCTCGTTGGTGAGGATGTCGATCAGGTTCGGACTGGTGACGGTTGCCACCGCTCCGGTGCCGGTCGTGGTGTCGAGGTCGGCTCGTTTTTCGTAGCGTTGATTGCTGCGAACATTCGGGCCAACTCCCAGACTCCACGGCAGGTAGAACCCTTGCGCGGGCTTGCCCGATCGCGTCTCGATTTCTTGGCTCACTTCGGCTTCCAGGCCGTCGAGCTGCTTGCCGGCGGCGCGGAGATTGATTGCACGCATCAGGCTGTAGCGGTGCATCTCCGGGTGTTCCATCTGGCCGGGGTTGGCCACGTCGTCCGAACGTTGCTCCGGGATGTTGAAGCCAGTCGTGACGGCCTTGGCCTTGGCGGCTTCGAATCGCGTCGAGAAATTGGAGTCGCGTTTGCGGGTCTCGATCGTCGCGTCGATCTTCTCGATTTCATCGAGCAACTGCGCGGCTTCGGCGGCTTCCTCATCCGTGAAAGATCGGCTTTCCGATTTGGATCGCGTCTCGATTTCGAGGCCCGCATCGAGCCGGGCTTTGCGTTCTTCGACCAGGTTACGAACGTCGCCTTTGAGGGCGTCCGCGATGGCTGTGCGTGGCATTTGATTCGCTCCGTCTATGCGTCCGAGGTCCGAGGGTTGATGCTCTGGCGAGCACGGTGCCGAGGGGCTCGTTGAACGGCTCCGCAGGCGTTGGCGACGCGGCAACACGTTGGACGGTCTGGCGTCGTTGCAAGACGTGGCCGGCATTAGATGGGCGGGCGGAGGTCGCGCAGTGGCGGATATCTGGTTCGTGTGGATCCCGAAAAACGCGGGCACGTCGATCGAGCAGACGTTGACGGCGGTGAAGCGACCGTTAATCAGCGGTCTACTGTCAACGTGGCGGTTCGATTGCGTGGAGATCGCGTGCATTGGTCACACTCAATGCACCAGTCAGTCGAGCAATTGGGAGTATCTGGCGGTCTGTCGGCATCCAATCGATCGAGCGGTAAGCCTCTATCACGCGTCGCACTTGCAGCACGCGGAACAAGGGGTGAGCACGTTTGCCGAGTGGTGCGAATCGCTCGGCGAGGGTCGATTGCGGTGGGACGTGGGGCCGTATGCTCACAATCTGCTGTGCCCACAGTCCGACTACTGCGAGCGGATTGACCACTTGTTGCAGTTCGAAACGCTGGCCGATGACTGGGCCGCGTTCGCGCGTCGAGTCGGGTTGCCGCCAGACTCCAGCACGTTGCAGCACCAAAAACGCAACCCGGCCACGGCGGGCGTCGATTGGCGGGACATCGTCACGCCTCGGCAAGTGCGGATTCTGGCGGAGTATTATCAGGCTGACTTTGAGCGGTTTGGGTATACGCTGGAATGAGCACCGGGGTTTCGCTCGTGCCTCGCTCCAACCCCGGCCACCCCATTGCGTCCTACCGTTTCGCCTCGGTCTGCAATTCGGTGGCCAGCTTCTTGATCATCGCGTTCTTCGCGGCTTGGCCTCGGGCGCGGTAGGCGGCGGGGACGGCTCCCAGTGGATTGCGGCGGCGGCCGTGGCCGATGGCTCGGGGGATGGCGTGGAACGCGAATCTCCTCGCCGAGCGTTTCACGCCCACGTTGTATCCGGCGGCTCCTTCGTAGATTCCGGATTTGCGGTTCTTGCGGAATCTCTGGCCGACACTCCGCTTCATGGCTCCGGGTCGGTGCCGTCGCTGGCGGCCCTTGCTGGGCTTGGGTCCGATCGGCGTCTCGACTCGAATGGCGGTGACCATCTCGGCGTTGCCCGCGCGGACGGACTTGCGGGCGATCGTCCGGGCCGCTCGGCCGGCGAGGTGCTTCAATTTTCGATCGACGTCAGGGATCCCGGTGATCGAGCTCATGGTGGCGGTTCCATTCGTGGCGGTAGAATTCCGCGTCTCCGTACGTCCAATCCGTGCCGCGGACTGGCGGATAGTCGCACGGCGGGCCGTTTGGTATCAGGTGCCGGCATTGGCTCGGGCGATCGCCGAACGACATCACGCAGCCAGTGTGGCGGTCCCACAGTGAGAATCGGCAAGGCGTGAAACATCTCACGCATCCATCAGTTGAGCCATCGGATCCTTTGCCTCCACTGATTCCAGTGGCGTCACTCCACCGATGGCGGACGGCGTCAGACCGAAGTCTCGCAGGAGTTTCGTCATCTGCGCGAAGGACGTGTCACGCACGGTGACGGCGGCGTTGGTCTTCGCGGGCAAGTAGGTCTTGCCGGTCACTTCGTCTTCTTCGGGCGGCTCGGTGAAAATTCCGTGCTTGTCGATTAGGTCCGTCGCCTTCCGCCAATCGTGATAGGCTCGGCACAACAGCACGAACGCTTGCGAGTACGCGGTGGACATCAACTTGAGGTCGACCAATTGCGGGCCGAGCGTCTGCCACATGTGGCGACCGTAGCCCGTGATCCAGCTCGGGCACTTGGGCAGGGTGATTGATTCCGGGGCGGCAGCTCCGCCGTCTCGGTCTGCTCGATGCGTGCCGGCGGCGATCTTCAGCGGTCGCGGTTTGCGTGGGCGTCCCATGTCATCGCCTCCGGCCGGTGCCTCGGTCCTCGGTGTTGGTCTTGATCGAGTGACACGATTCGCACAACGCTTGGTGATTGTTGGTTCGCCAGAACAACGGGTCGTGCGGCCCACTGACGGCTCGCACGTGATCGACGTCAGTGGCCGGGACGGGCCGGTCAAGCGTCGAACACCGCACGCACAACGGGTGATTGGCGAGGAATCCGAGCCGGTATTGCTGCCAGCGGTAGCCGTAGCCTCGGGCGGTGCTGTTCGGTCGCGATGCCTTGGGCCGGAGTGGTCCGTGCTGTTTGTGGGGTGCTCGTGGCATGAGTCCGTCTATTGGTCAGCGAGTGGATGGCCCAACATTTGCTGACCGGCCTCAAACAGGATAGACGACTCGCGTCATGGTGGTGCGAGCGACAAAGGGGCCAGCACCGTTCGCTAGGGTTTTGACAGTGGGTCATCAGGTGCGGATTGTCGTGCGTGAGCGGCGTCCGCCAGGTCGTTGGTGGTGGCGGGCCATCGGCGTCGAAATCGCCATCGGTGCGGAGCGCGAAGCCGTGTTGCCACAACAGATGGCGGGGGCGGCGGCGGGAATCTCCGGCACTCGACAATGTCTGGACGGGAATTGATGCGTGAGCGTTGTTGCCTCATCCGGCGAGCGAGTCGAGCTGGATCATCCACCCACGGCGGATGATGTGTGGGACCACGCCTTCAATGTGTGGGCACGATCCGGTGATCCGCCCGAGCCGAATCGGGGGCGGTTGCGGAATCTGGCAATCCTGATGCTTTACCAGCAGGACTGGACACAGCCGAACATCGCGGCGGTGTTCGGGTTGACTCAGGGCCGTATCAGTCAACTGCTCGGCGAGATCACCAGCTCGCTGCGTGTGTCGTACGTCAAGCGGGCTCACGTCCGCCGCCGGCTCGTGTTCCGCCAGCGGTTGTTGTTCGAGGCCGAGGACGATTAGACGTTCAAGCCGCGTTCCAAGGGGTAATTCCCACGCCTCCACGTAGGAGGCTCACGGGATGACGACTAGGAGGCTCACGGGATGACGGCTCACGTCGAGAATTTCGCCGCACGCGGCGGACACAAAAACGATCAAGGCGAGATCACGGACCAGCGTGAATTTCGCGTTGACTTTGAAGGCACCAAGACCAACAGCGGCGTCGATTGCCTCAACTACGTCGTGGGGACGATCGGCATCGACATCGGCACGGCTCACCCAGACGAAGCGCTGATGACGTGCGTCGATATCTCGTTCAGCCAGTGGCCAGGAACCAACGACCAATGGAAAGTCGGCGTTAAGTATTCGACCAATCAGGCCGATCCCGACCAATCCAACAGCGATCCGACGACGAACGGCGTCAAGAAAGACTGGTCCACGGTCAAGTTCGAGGAGGTCATGGAAGAGGACGTGAACGGCGACGCGGTGGTCAATACCGCGAACGAGCCGTTCAGTGATCCGCCCGTAATGCGTACGCGATCCATTATCAAATGGACGTACGTCCGAAATGAAACGCTCACCGATGCGGCCGTGGATGCGGTCATCGAAGCGTACGTCAACAAGATCAATTCCGCCGTGTTCAACGGCAAGGCGCTCGATCTGGTGTACTGCGAAGACATCAGCGGCCGGCGGGAATGGAAAAACGGTTCCTCGTACGTCGTGATGACGTACGTGTTCCTCTACGACGCGAACGGGTTCTACGCCGAGCCGCTCAACGCGGGGCTGCGTGAGCTGAATGACGCGGGCGATCTGGTGCGGATTGTCGACGACAACAACGAGCCGGTCACCACGATGTATCCGCTCGATGCCGCGGGCAAGGCGATCCCCAAAGGTGATCTGCCGGGCGCGGCGATCACTGATCTGTTTTGGCCGTACGAATCCGCCAACTTTGCCGCATTGGGGCTTGTGTAAATGGCTCCGACAGTCGGATTCACACCGGCGGGTGCTCGCCGAATCATCAATGCGACCAAAGCCATCGAACGAACCGCGCGCGGCGGCGTCCCGGATCGCCGAGGGCATGGGGACTCAGAAGAGACCGCGATCGGCTGCATCAGTGCGGTGGATCAGTCCGGGGCACTGAATCCGCAGGAGGTCCGAGTCTACGGGTTCAAGTTCGTCCGGGCCGTGTTCGATGAGGCGCTCGGGCGGCAGACGTTGACCGGAGTTGAGCGGAACGCCAAGGAGTTCTACGCGGCGGCTCCGACGGATCTGGAATTGGCGCTCGAACTGGAAGACGTTGTCAGTCTGGTGCGGCGTCATTCGCGGTGGTGGATCGTCGCGAAGTACACGGAAGATTGTATCAGCAGCAGCAGCCAATCGAGTGCGTCGGCGTCGAGTGGATCAAGTGCGTCATCGGCGTCGAGCGGATCGAGTGCGTCATCGAGTGCTTCGAGCGGCTCATCGAGTGCTTCGAGCGGCTCATCGGCGTCGAGTGGATCATCGGCGTCGAGCGGATCATCGGCTTCGAGCGGCTCAGGCAGCTCGGGCTCAAGTTCGTCGATCGCTTCATCGGCGTCATCCGGATCGAGCGACTCATCGGCATCGAGCGACTCAGGCAGCTCGGGCTCAAGTTCGTCGATCGCTTCATCGGCGTCGAGCGGCTCATCGGACTCATCCGGATCGAGCGACTCATCGGCATCGAGCGACTCAGACAGCTCGGGCTCAAGTTCGTCGATCGCTTGCTCGTGCGGCTACTCGGTGTGGTCGGCGTTGTTCTTTGACGACATCTTCCAGTCATGGCAGATGACGGAGAACAATTGCACGGACGGCGGAACGCCAGTCCAACCGGATTATGAACCAGAATTCAGCGATCCACCATCAGTAAAATCCGGCGTCCTGGTGTGCTGTGCGTGCTCGTCGTCGAGTTCGAGCGGTTCGGCGTCCAGCGCGTCGCCCGCGTCGTCTAGCTCAATCACCCCGAGTGAATCATCTTCGAGCGGTTCAAGTGCGTCGAGCAGTTCCTCTTCGAGCAGTTCTTCGAGTAGTTCGTCGTCGAGTTCTGGAAGTTCCGATTCTTCCAGTTCCAGCAGCTCGGCCGGGGGTTGCCGAGTGCTCACGAACATCAGCCATTGCGTCGGCGGAGTCCAGACGTTGACGTTCTCACTGATGACGATCGTCGATGGTGCGCTCGTTTGCACGCCAGATGGAACCGAGACTCGGAACGGCTGCACGTGTGATTGTTGCTCGTCGAGTTCATCGAGCAGTGATAGTGTTGGCATCAGTCAGAGTTTGGGAAGTGAAGCGTGAGTTACTGGGTGATGGCAGGAAATCGACTATCCGAGTCTTGAGTGCGTCGTCTTGCTCCTGAAGATCATCCATTGGCCGGAACTCCTTGCGTGGTCTTGAATTCGTACGCCTTCGGTATGGGTTGCCACGCCACGACTGGAAATGGCGGATCGCTCCGCAGGACTACAGGTTGCGTCCAGTCCCGCAAGTCCGAGACTCGATCCCATCCGGTGAGTCCGTTGGAGTAAGTCGCGAGCACGCAGAAGCCGCAGTCAACGCGTGCGTCATCGTCGGTGGGTGGTCTTTCGGTGATCCAGCTCATTGCATATCAGTCATCCGTCATTCGCTCCCCCGGCACGTGTTCTTCCGGGTCTCCATTCCATTCGCTCATTGCCAGGGAAGCTGGTATCTCGAAACGGTGAAGTCCGCCGCGTTGGCTCATCACCCAGCACAATGACCACGCAAAGGAATTTGACTTGTACGCGGCAATCAGTGACTCGTTACCGCTCCATCCACCGGTGATAAACTCCATCACATAGCCACTTCGCCGAACAATACCGGCCGAATGCCACGCCTCCGCGATGAACTCAATGAGCCCTTCGGGATCGCAGGCGTCCCATTTCTCGATCTGGACTAGTGTCTCATCCGTTGGGTATTCGAGCGTCATTGTGAGCCTCGGCTTTCCGGCGTTGGGTGTTGTGTTTGGCGATCATCGCTCGTGCCTGGTCTTCTTGGGTGTTGGTGATCTTTGACCAGTCGCGCTTGCCGACGATCGCGCCGAACAGTCTGACCGGACGGTCGCCCACCTCGATGGCTCGACACGCGGCGGAAACGACTCGCAGCAGTGTTTGCTCAGACGCCTTGAGTTCATCCAGCGAGAACAGCGGCGAGTCTGATCGAGCCTGAAACGCTAGCCAGGCCTTCAGGTTGCTCACGTGACGGAGGTCCGTCGTGGTGAGGTTCTCGAAGACGCTCGGCCCTTTTTTTCCACCAGACTTCAAAGCCCCAGCGCTGGGTGTTGGATCTGGTTCTTTTCTGGTTCTTTTCTGCTCTGGTTCTGGTCGCGTTTTGGTCACGGGCGGGGCGTGACCATTGTCACAATCAGGGGCGGTTGTGGATTCGCGAAGACGTTGGCGAGCCTTGCGGCGTTGCGCGTCGGCTCGGGTTTTCGCGGTCTCTGAGCAATGGCGGTCGAAGTCGCGCATTGTCAGCGTGCCTTGATCGTACGTCAGCCAACCCACTGAGATCAGGCCGTCAGTGAGTCCAGCTCGACCGAAGAAACGATCGAAGCAATCGGGCGTGATCGGGGCACACCCATCGGCTGTTTGTTGATCAAACCACATGAAACACCGCACGCAGATCCCGAGGGCGGTATCGGCGTCGATGTCCAAGTGAGAAGCCAGGCCTAGCACCTCCGGTTTGCCGGGCAAGGCGTGTTCCACCTTGATCCACTCCATTGGTCAATTGACTCCGTTCAGGTGGTGGCGTCCGAGGTTTCACGCCGAGGCGCGGGGGCGTCGACGCTGAATGGGTTCGGCGCGGCGTCGTTCGAGGCACCGAAGCGGCTGATGCCGATCGTGTCGGGTGCCGTGATGTTCAGCTTGCACTGAGTTCGCGAAGTCCACACCACTTCAACCGTGATGTCCTCGCCGATTTTCACGCCTTCGCTCGCTTTGCGTTTGAGTACCAGTCCCATCAAAGATCCTTCCGTGGTTAGGTTGACGTCCGAGTTCCCGGACGGCTCGGTGATAGATCGCCTTGATCGTGTCCCAACTCACGGGCACTGATTCAGTGATCGTGGTCGGGTGGTCGCATTCGTAGGGGCAACATTCCTCGTGATCGCATCCGCATCCAGGTACCTCGATCAGCTCGTGGAATTCGCCGATCAGTGCGGCCTTGGCTCCGTTCTCCGCAGTCAATCGAGCGGGCATCAATACGTCAGCCATGCGACACCTCGCGGAATTGATCGAGACTCGCTGCGGGCTGGTTGAGGAATCGCAGGGCCGGGCCGGTGATGCGGTAGTGTCCTCGGCGGGTCAGCTTCTTGATGAATCCGAGGGCTCGTAGCTTCATGAGGCCGGCTTGCAGCGTGGCGCGGCTCCATTGGTCTTCGAGGTCGGTGAACATCGACATAAATCGGAATCGCCGTTGATCGTCCGCCCACAGCAACAGATCCCACGCGGACTCCGGCAGCGTGACGTCGATGGGTTGCGGCTGCGGGTCGAAGTTGAACAGCAGTTGCACGAACCGCACGGGCTGGCAGCTCGGGCGACGCGGTGCGGCTCGGGCCACGCTCTTGACGAGCTTGCGGGCGACGGTTTCCACCGCCCAGAACAGTTTCTGAATCAGCATGTGTTGCCTCCATGCTTGGGGACTAGCTGGCCAACTCGTGCTCGATGTGAGCTTCGTGATGAGCGGGCCAGTCGAACGACAGTTGATAATTCCGCACGAGCGTGCCGCCGATCTGATCCACGGCGGCGTGCTCAAATGAATGGTCTCGATGGCGTCGAGCGATCGAATTGAAGCCGCCGAACTCCCAATCGTGTGGACGTAGCCCGAGCTTTGGGCGGCCTCGGTCATCGAGTTTCAGCGTGCCGTCTTTGTCGCGTTGGGCGGCGATGTGCTCCAACTCGTGGTCGATCAATGCGGCTTTACGCTCCGCCGTCCAGTTGGTCCAGTTGTCGCCGTCAATCAGGATGAGCGCATCGCCGAGCCCTTGGACTCGCTCCAAGGGGCTGGTGATTCGCACGCAGGCGTACGCGGCTCCGCCTCGGACTCGGAGCGCGTTGCCGGTGATCTCACCCGCTTTGTTGGTGGCGGCGAACGCGAACCAACACCGCACGTCAATCGACTGCGGCAACCCGTCCGGGCCTTGGTGATACAGTGCAAGGAGATCGGCGATCAGCGTGACCGCATCGTCGGCGGGCTCGTCGTAATTGGCTGGCATTATTGCGACCAATCAAATGCCGATCGTGAGCCGTTGGGCTGTACGATCGTGGGAAACGTGGCGACGGCTTGCCGGAACGCGGGGCTGATGCGTCCACGTCGGCAGCGGTCGTAGTGCAGGTCTCGCGTGTTGGTGGTGGCGTGGCCGGTGATCAGGTCGCCCCAATTCCGATCGTGTTCGTTCCACCAGTTTGAGCACTCGTCGCGGAGCTGGTGCGGCGTCCGTCGCGGGACTCCCGCCAGCTCCCAAATGTTGTTCCACGTCGGATAGAACCAGCGATCCAAGTGATTTGGTTTGCGGTGCCACGGGCCGACGGGGTTGTCTCGCTGCAACTGATGCAGCGGCTCGAGGAAGCGAATTGCCAGCGGGGCCACGATCAGGCCGCCGCCTTTGGTTTCTCGCAACTTGAATTGTCGTTGTTCGAAATCGATGGCGCTCCATTCGATCGTGAGGAAGTCGCCTCGGCGGCTGGCGTAGGTCATCACCCACGCGATCAGCGTTCGCCACCACAATGGGTCTTTGACGAGATCGCAGGCTCGCAACACTCGTTGCAATTCCGCAAACGTGAGCAAATCCCCATCGAACGGCATGTGACCGCCGTGTCGGCCGTTCGTCGGGGGCGCTGGCATCCTTGCCTGTTCCCGTGCTCGATCGCGAAACCATCGAGCGGGCGGGACCTCCCAGATCGGCAGCTCGTCGACCGAGTGGAATAGCCATCCCATGGCCAGTCCGCTCGGGTTGGAGACGGTCTGCCGACAACACGCTTTGAGTAGTGCAAAAAACTGCGTCCGATTGCGCACCCACGATTGGCGAGATTGCCATGCCCGTTCGGCTCGAAAAAACGCCTCGATTTGTGGGGCGGTGAGCTGTCGCAGGTCGGGGCCGCGTCCGTCGTGGTGTGACTCCCACTTCCGCAAGATCGTGAGATACTGCTGCCAAGTGGCGGTCGATTTGTTGGCTGACTGCCGGCGGTAGTAGCCGACCATCAGCCGTCGCAGCGTTTGAAGGCGTTCGGGCCGTTCGGCGTTCGCGGCGGGAAATCGCGTCGGCCGACCGAACCCGAACGCTGGCTCGTCGTGGCTTCTTGCGGATGCGATCGAGGCAGGGCTTGCAGGTTGCGCCACTGGTTGAGGTGGCTGGATTAAAGGGCCAACCACATCGATCGCATTTGGGGGAATCTGTTCCATTTTGCTGGACACAGGACGATAAGTCCTGGTCCCCGCAACAGGCGCGATCTGGTCGTGCGTGAGGTGGGAAGCGGTCGACCCGGGATTGTAGAGCCGCACGAAGTCGGGCCAGTTCTGCCCAACGTTCGGTGACTCGTGGAAATGAATGTGAATTGTGTTTGCCTTGAATCGTAGTTCTGCCATTAAGTTGAGGTTTCAGACTGTCCGCGTCACTCGATCGCCTATCGTTATTCAGCGGAACAAAATTGGGCACATCCGTGCATACATCCATGCGGTGATCTCCAACAGGGTAAATTTGGCCAGCGACACTAACCCTAACCCCCCACCGCCCCTCCTCCATTTGACCAGTCGTAGAACTACGCGTTTGGCGATCAACCGCCGAGAGTGTTGCCGGTTTCGTCGGTTGTGTTGCTCAGAATGCGAGTCCTGGTTCCATGCCACAGCCCAAGTCCTAGTGCGTCCGCCTCGTCGAATCCGGGATCCTCGGCCGGTTCGTAGTGGGTGAAAAGTAAAGCCATTCGAGCCGCGCGGCTTTGTGCGGGCTCCTTCTTAGTCCAGCCGTTGTCGACCCACGTGATGGAGCGCGGATCGGTCAAGAGACTCACGAGACAGGACAGCCACCCAGCCGCGAAGCCATAGGTCGCCAGTCCCGCACCGTGGCCGCCATGCCGTGCCGATACGTGTCGGCTCGGGATTTCAACGATGACTTCGGTGGGTGTGTGCTGGTTGATGATGTCCTTCAAATCGACGGCCATCGTTGAGATTCGATCAAGCGGCGTGCGGTCGGTCTTGAGCGGTATTAGTGCTCCGGACTCGACCAGTCCGAGCGGTTCGGGGTCTCGGAATACGGCGTATCCGGTGCGTGTAGATGATGGATCCAAGGCTAGGAGCATCGGCTAGAACTCCCACTTGGCGGTCAGTGATGTTTCGAATTCGCCGGTCCCACGGGTGCCGGTCTGGTCGATGTCCTTGGCTCGGGCTTTGATCGCGGCCTCGACAACCGTGCGAGTGCGGTCATTGATGGCCTCGTCGAGGTGGCGGTGATTGGCCGCACATCCGGCGAGCGTCAACGCGGCGAGTGACAGGACACGTTTCATCGAGGCCTCCTTGAGAAAAAGCCGCCGATGGT
>Ga0255048_10002422_pt1 | contig 11898 bp, 10 predicted proteins | sample JV7_2_2_MG_FD_183619 | JGI IMG/M metagenome (GOLD analysis project Ga0255048, IMG submission 183619) | Seawater microbial communities from Jervis Inlet, British Columbia, Canada - JV7_2_2 | ecosystem: Environmental > Aquatic > Marine > Inlet | place: Canada: British Columbia | collected 2016-10-06
TGATGGGCTGGCTGCTCCGCCCGTACGCCGATCTGTGCAACCGTCAGCCCCCCGCATACTGCGGTCGCTCGTTCGACCCCGATACCGGCAAGGTTCTGTTGTTCAACTCTGACCCGATCGAGGGATTCGCGACACGTCTCCGGATCGGTTTCTACGGCGGGATCGTGCTGGCCTTGCCGGTGTTGCTGTGGCAACTCTGGATGTTCGTAGTGCCCGCCCTACACAAGACCGAGCGTCGCTACGCCGTCGGTTTCGTCAGCTCGTCGGTGGTGTTGTTCATGACCGGAGGGTTCATCGCATACACGACGCTCGAACGGGCGCTCGAGTTTCTGATCAGCTGGGCAGGCGACGATGTCGACCCGCTGTTCCAGGTGCAGTCCTACGTCCGGCTCGTCACCTTGATGGTTGTCGCATTCGGCGTCGGTTTCACGATTCCGGTGCTGCTGGTGTTCCTCCAGCTGGTCGGGGTACTGACACCGCAGCTTCTGCTGGGGGCATGGCGATACGCGATCGTCGGCACGTTCTTCGTCGCCGCCGCGATCACACCTTCGGGGGACCCGATCTCGTTGATGGCCCTTTCGGTACCGATGGTCGTGCTCTATTTCGTGGCGATTCTGATCGGACGTTTCGTGCAACGTCGCCGTCAACGCGCCGAGGCCTGACCAATTCGAATCGGTGCGTCGCCCGGCCGAGATGAGCTGCGAGACTGAAGCGGTGCGAGACGACCGCGGTGCGATCCTGGCGCGCTACCGATTCGATCTCGACGCCTTTCAAGTCGCCGCCATCGACGCGCTCGACGATGGACAACATGTGATCGTCGCCGCCCCGACGGGCAGCGGTAAGACGGTCGTCGCCGAATACGCGGCGGAGACGGCGATCCGCGACGGAAGGCGGGCGTTCTATACGGCCCCGATCAAGGCACTGTCGAACCAAAAGTACAGAGATCTGGTCGAGGTCCACGGTGAGTCGAAGGTCGGTCTGCTGACCGGCGACAACTCGATCAATGGCGACGCTGCCGTGGTCGTGATGACCACCGAGGTGCTGCGCAACATGATTTACGGCGGCCGCGACCTCGGCGACCTTGCCGTCGTGGTGCTCGACGAGGTGCACTTTTTGCAGGACACCTATCGCGGGCCCGTCTGGGAAGAGGTGATCATCCACCTCCCGCAGCACGTTCGACTGGTGTGCCTCTCGGCGACCGTCAGCAACGCCCAAGAACTCTCAGACTGGATCGAGACGGTGAGGGGCCCGACCCGAGCGATCGTGGAATCGCAACGCCCGGTGCGACTCGACAATCTCTACTTCGTCACCGACAGAACCAACGACAGGTCGCGATTGATGCCGACGCTCATCGACGGGCGACCGAATCCCGACGCGATCCGAATCGACGCCAGCGGCGTGCGTCCGGGCCGCGGTCGAGCCCATAACCGTGGGCTGCACGGCAGCGGACAGCGCAAGCTGTCGACGCCGGGCCGGATCGAGACCGTCAAGGTGCTCCGTGATCGCAGTCTGCTGCCGACGATCTTCTTCATCTTCAGCCGTGCGCAGTGCGACGCGGCTGCTCGTAACTGCGTCGCCGACGGGATTCGTCTGATCGACGACGTGGAGCGCGTTCGAATCCGCGAGATCGCCGACCGACGGCTCGATGGGTTGGTCGACGCCGACCTCGATGTGCTCGGCTACCAACAGTTCATCATGCAGCTCGAGTCCGGTGTGGCCGCCCATCACGCTGGGATGGTGCCACCGTTCAAGGAGGTCGTCGAGGCGTGCTTCATCGAGGGCTTGATCAAGGTTGTGTTCGCCACCGAGACGCTCGCCGTCGGTGTCAACATGCCGGCCCGCAGCGTGGTGATCGAGAAACTCACCAAGTTCACCGGAGACGGCCACGAGGCGCTCTCTCCGGGCCAATACACCCAGCTCACGGGCCGGGCGGGTCGACGCGGCATCGACGAGCTGGGAAGCGCTGTCGTGCTCTGGAGCCCGTTCGTCAGGTTTGACCAGGTTGCCGAGCTGGCGATGAGCGTCAGCTTCCACCTTCGCTCGGCGTTCCGGCCGACTTACAACATGGCCGCCAATCTGGTTCGCACATATGACGCTCAGACGGCACGCCAGCTGCTGTCGTTGTCGTTCGCTCAGTTCCAGTCCGACCGCGACGTCGTTCGTATCGAACGACGGCTTCAACGCCAGCGCGAGCGCCTGGCGAGCTTGCTCGATGAGGCCACCAGCCCGTTCGGGGAGATCGACGAGTACATCACCGAAATCGACGGCTCCAAGGGTGACGAGGGCCGTGACGACCCGACACAGCTGGCGATGATCGGGATGCGTCCGGGGGCCGTCATCCATGCCTCGAAGGGGAAACACCACGGACCGGTCGCTGTGGTAGCCACAGCGCATCGAAAACACGGCCTCAAACTCACGACGATCACGCCCAGCGGGCACACCCTGCAGTTGGTTGCCGACGACTTCGACGTGCCACCCCGTCAGATCGGACAGATCATCCTGCCAGGTTCCTATTCGCCGAACCGCAAGGGCTACCGGGCAGAGGTCGGTCGCCGGGTGCGGTCGGCCAAGTTGGCGCCGCTCGACCCCAACACCGGCGGCGGCCGTAGCAGCCGGCGCCCCGCAACCGGCCTGCATCCCGTCGAGCGAGACCCGGATCTGCGGGCGAGGCTGCGCGCCGCCGCGCAGGCCGACCGTGTTCGCCGTGACATCGCCGAGCTCGAACGTCGGGCGTTGAACCGCCACGCCACGCTTGCCAAGCAGTTCGACGGGGTGTTGGCCGTGCTGTCAGAGCGCGGGCACCTCGACATCGACAGATGGCAACTAACCGATCGCGGCGAGATGCTCGCCAGGGTGTTCCATGAGTGCGATCTGTTGGTCGCCGAGTCGATTCGGCTGGGATTACTCGATGACGTCGACGCGCCCACCTTGGCCGGTCTGGTTTCCACATTCGTTTACGAGCACCGCTCACCGGACGATCCGCCGGCCCCGTGGTTCTCGAACCGTGAGGCGACCGAGCGCTGGCGGCAGATCGAGCGACTCAGCGTTGAATTGCGGACACTCGAAGCGCAACACGGTCTGAGCGAGCATCGACCACCCGAGCCGACCTTCTTCGCGATCGCGTATGCGTGGGTCGCCGGCGAGGGTTTCGCCGAAGTGGTAGCCGAGGAAGAGCTGACCGGTGGTGACTTCGTTCGCACGATCAAACAATTAACCGACGTGTTGGGCCAGGTCGCCGTTGTCGCTCCTGATCCGGCCACCAGGGCAACGGCCCGCAGGGCGTCCGATGCAGCATTCCGAGGGGTCGTCGCAGATGCATCGATGATCGAGCCGGCATGACGATCCGTAAGGGCGAGCAGTGGGGGACAACGGTGCCGCGGCCCGAGGGTCTCAGGATCGCCGGCACCGATCGAGAACTGGCTGCGATGTCCGCCGACGCCGGGGGAGAGCCGCTGAGTGTCTCGGGGGGAGACGTTTACAGCACCGTCGGGGGCACTTTCGACCGCGACCCGATGCAGCGGCTGCCGATCGACGCCTTGTTGATCGAAGCCGACGGCGTGTCACACCGTGCCGTTGCCCATCTGGTCGTTCGCCGGTCGTGGTGGCGTGGTGGCGTTATTGCAGTCCTGAATGTCGACCATATCGGGCACTGGAACGCCGCCCCGCGAGCGCATCCCAACGACGGTCGATTCGACGTGGTCGTGGTCGACACAACGATGCCGATTCGCCAACGCATCCAGGCCCGACGACGCCTGCCCCTGGGCACCCACGTTCCGCACCCTCGGATTTCGACGCGGACCGGCACACGGGAGTCGTGGCGTTTCGACCGTCCGCAACGGCTGTTCGTTGATGGCGAACAGGTCGGATCGGTGCGGGATCTGACCGTCACCATCGAAGCTGATGCGTTCTCCGTACACATCTGACCCCAGCGTGCATGGGAGGTCCCTCTGTCGCACATGCGGGCCTCCTACGATGACCACCCGTGACGGTCTACGTACCTGAGGAGTTCAGCTCCGAACAAGCCGACGTGCTGCGGCGCTACTTCACCAACCTCGATGGTCCCGTGTTTGCACTGGTCAACCTGCCGGAGGTGGTGAAGGGCGCCTTGTTCGCTCGCTACAGCCGCAGCCCCAAGAGCCTGCGCCGCCTGTTCCTCGACGAGTTCGTCAACGATCTCGATATCGAGGGCGACGAGAGCATCGATGCCACGATCGGTCTCGAACGTGCCGAAGACCTATACGAGAAAGTGTTCTTCGAGTTTGGCGACGACTCGGTCGCCCAGCTCGGTGGCGTCCACTTGGCGTGCGAGCAATCTTCGAACATCATGACCAAGATCCTCGAGTGGGGTCGCTTGATGAGCTATCTCGAGCAGAGCACGAGATACATCAGCTACGACTCCCGCCTCGGAGGTCGATATCGCTTCTTCCGAGACCCTGCCGTGCTCGCCAGTTCGCTCGGGACGCGCTACGTCGGCGACATGGACCGCATGTTCGACGCCTATTCGACGGCGGTCAACACGGTCACGAACCATGTCCGTGACTCGATCGCCCGCGATCCCGGCGACAGCGAGTTCGTGTACCGCCAAGCCACGCGTGCCAAGGCGCTCGACGCAACACGCGGCATGCTGCCGGCGGCCTCGTTGTCGAACCTTGGCATCTACGGCACCGGTCAGGCCTTCGAGTCGCTCTTGTTGCGAATGCGCGCCCACCCGTTGCCAGAAGCACGGCATTATTCGGATCTGATGCTGCACGAGCTACGTAAGGTAATTCCGAGCTTCCTGCGTCGCGTCGATCTCGTCGACCGTGGGGGCCGATGGAGCGAGTACCTCAAAACGACACGGTCCGACACATCCGAGCTCGTGCAGCAGTTTTTCGGCGGCGTTCCCACCGAACTGTCGCCGGAGGTCACTCTGGTCGATTTTGACCCCGACGCCGAGCGCAAACTGCTAGCGGCGATCTGCTACAGCAGCTCCCACCTTTCAGAGTCGACATTGCTCGATCGGGTCGAGCGCTTGGGCAGTGACGAGAAGGTGGCGTTGATTCGGGCCTACATCGGCGAGCGCGAAAATCGACGCCACAAACCCGGGCGGGCGTTCGAACGGATCGACTACCGCTTTGACGTTCTGTCCGACTACGGGGCGTTCCGAGACCTGCAACGCCATCGCATGTTGACCATCGAATGGCAGGCGCTGACGCCCAACCATGGTTACACCAGGCCCGACTTGATCGAGTCGTCCGGCCTCGGGCCGATGTTCGATGAAGCGATGGACCGATCTGCTCGGCTCTATGACGGGCTGCGACCCCAGTTTCCGGAACAGGCGTCGTACGCGGTGGCGATGGCGTACCGGCTGCGCTACGTGATGCAGTTCAACGCTCGCGAGGCGATGCACATGCTCGAACTGCGCTCTGCGCCCCAGGGTCACCCCTCGTATCGCCGGGTTTCGCTCGAGATGCATCGGCTGATCGGCGACCAGGCAGGGCACCATGCGATTGCTCAAGCGATGAGCCACATGACGACCGAGGCCCCTGAGCTGGAGCGCCTTGCGTCCGAGCGCCGAGCCGAGTCCCGGAGAGAGGTGTGACGGGTGTCACACCTCTCTCCGGGAGGGTCGCTCTCGTAGCGGCCTAGTATCCGGCGCGACCGCCAAGTAAGGGATGACGATGGCAGACGACGACGAGACCGAAATTGACAAAGACGACGAGGAGGACGGCGACGACCCCGAGGCCGAACCTGACGCGGATTTGATCGGTGACGATGTTCTCGATCTCGACGCCGCCGCCGACGACGATGACGATGCCGAAACCGACGACGAGGCCGGCGACGAGACCGATGACGACGATGATCGTGCGGCTCGGGTTCGCAAGCGCAAGGCAGGCGAGGAAGAGGACGACGATGACGACGAGATGCCTGCGCCCGACGACGTGGAGGCCGATCTCGACACCATTCTCAAGGATCGAATGGTCACCGTCACCGACGATGACGAGGGCGAGGACGAAGAGGTCGAGGTTACGGTCGACCGCAGTGATGCGCCGGCCGGGATCCAACCCAAACGTGCCGATGAAAAACTCTGCCCGAGCTGCTTCCTGTTGGTGCGATCCAATGCTCCCGGCTGTCCGGTCGAGGACGACAGCTGTCCGATCTTCACCTGATCTGGCCGTCGTGGGATAACGACCAAAGGCGATGATCGATCCACTCGTCCGACGCGCTGAGGCGGCGGACGCCGATCAGCTGCGCTGGCTCGAAGCCATCGCACGGGCGGCCCTGGTCGATCAACGCGGTGGACTGCGTTGGCTTGCAACGCACCCCGAACGTGGTGTCGCGTGGGCCGCGGTGATCGACTCTATAGACGTCTTCGTCGCCCATATCGACGAGGTGGTCGTCGGCTATCTGGTCGCAGCGCCACGCGACGACGTGCTCGTGGTTGACGACGTCTTCGTGCATCCAGGGGCCCGCCAAGTCGGGTTCGGCGACGAGTTGCTCGCTGCAGCACTGATCAGCGGCCGGTCCGCCGGCCTGCGCCTACTCGAGGGTGAGTCATTGCCGGGCGATCGAGACACGAAGAACCTCTACGAGCGAGCCGGAATCAAGGCCCGCCTGATCACAGTCTCGACCGAGCTCTGACCAACAGCTTGGTTCGGTCAGTGGCCGGTCCAGTTGGGGGCGCGCTTCTCGATGAAGGCGGCCAGCCCCTCCTTGAGGTCATCCGATTTCATCACACGGCGAGTGGCGTCGTCTGTCATCTGTTTGAGCGTTTCGTCGCTCTCGGTTGCCGCCGCTAGCACCACAGCCCGGGACGCCCACACCGCGATCGGGGCGCAGGCGTTGATTTGGTCGGCTAGGGCGAGAGCCTCATCGAGAGCGGCCCCTGGGTCGGACAACCGCGAGACGAGGCCGAGCTCGTAGGCGCGCTGGGCCGGGATCGGTTCGCCGGTGAGGATCGCCTCCATCGCCGCGGCCTGCCCGATCGCTCGCGGTAGACGGAACAGTCCGCCCGCTCCGGCGACCAGATTGCGCTTGACCTCTGCCAGGCCGAATGCGGCTCGCGTGCTGGCTACCACAAGGTCGGCAGCGAGGATGATCTCACACCCCCCGGCGGTCGCCAGGCCATCTACAGCGGCGATGACCGGCTTCTTACGATCCCGATAGACAAATCCAGCGAAGCCTCCGCGTTCAGTTCCGAGCGTGGCGCCACCACCGCTGTTGATCGCCTTCAGATCGGCGCCGGCACAGAACACCGGGCGTGACTGGCCGTCGGTGTTCGCGGCAAGGATCCCGACCCAGACCTCGTCGTCTGCCTCGAGCTGATCGATTGCCGCTTCGAGTCCGGACGCGACATCGCCGTTGATGGCGTTGCGCGCTTCGGGTCGGTTGAGGGTGATGATCGCCACGCGGCCGCGTGCTTCATACAGGACGAGTTCGGACATGTCCCGATCGTAACAACGCTGCCGATTCACAACGAAGGCGGCCTCGTGTCAGTCGGCAGCCGGATCGTCGTCCTCATTGGCGGTTTCGGTCGCCGTCTCAGCGACCGCTTCGGACGGTGTCTCGGCAACCGCCTGAGCAACCGGTTCGGACGGTGTCTCAGCAACCGCTTCAGCAACCGACTCCGACGATGTCTCGGCAACCGCTTCAGTCACCGCCTCACCAACCGACTCCGACGATGTCTCAGTCACCGCCTCAGCAACCGACTCCGACGGTATCTCCGCAACCGCTTCAGTCACCGCCTCAGCAGCCGACTCGGACGGTATCTCAGCAGCCGGTTCGGCAGCCACGGGAGTCTCTTGCGCTGCACTCGATTTGGTCGGTGCGGGAGACTCAGACGGCGTCTCAGCTAGCGGTTCGACCGTCGACTCGGTGACGGCGCCGGCCGCGGGCGAATCCGTGCGCTTGGGCTTTCGCTTCTTGGCACCCCCGGCATCGGAGTCCTTGCGATTCGAGTCCTTGCGATTCGAGTCCTTGCGATTCGAGTCCTTGGATCCACCGTCCTTGTTCTGACGCATGTTGGGGCGCAAGGGCTTGGGCATCGAGGCATTGGGATCGGCCTCGACCTCGAACAGGGCGGCGATCTGTGGCAACGCCGGCGCGAGCCGCTTGACCGTCGCCAGCAACTCGTCATTGACGACATCGGGTTTGCGGATTGGCTTGATCAGCAAGCGAACCGGCGAGAACGCGGCGGCTTCCAGCATCGCAGACCAGCGCTCGGTGCTATCCATCGGGGCCAACGATGCGTTCACGCTGTCGGCCAGTCGCTTGGCGATGTCAACCGGGAACGGCACCCCCGCCTTCGGGGGCTGCGACGACAGCCGCAGGGCGCGGATCACGCGGCCCACCGCCAGCGCCGCATCGATGTCACCGAACCACAGCCGCAACTCTTGTTCCTGCTTGTGGACGAGAGCCTCCTTGAGCTCGGCGACCAACTGATTCGAACCATCGTCTCGGGCGACCGCTGGGTCGCCGGAGGCGGCAATCACGCTGCGCAAATCACGCAGGTCTAGGTTCTCAATCTGGCGCTGTGCGGCCTCGGCGCGGTCGCTCCACTCGGCCAGGCGCAGCTTCGGGATCAGCTCCTCGGCCATCTTCATCACGGTCGCCTCGGGCATCGGGGGGCGTCCCTCGGCAACGGCCTTGTCGTTCTCTTCGCGAACTCTCTGGCGCACGGCACCCATACCCTGAAGCGCCAGTTCGGCAACCGCTCTCTGCTCCTCTGGCAGCTCAGCCAGCACCATATTGCGATGGGCCTTGCCAGGACGCAGGCGTCTTGCCTTCGGCCGCTGCGGAACCTCTGGCGGAGGAGTGAACGACGCGCCCCGATGACCACGACCTCCCTCGCCACGCCGACCATCACCACGACCTCCCTCGCCACGCCGGCCATCACCGTCACCGCCGTCGCGGCCACGGCTATCGCCTCGCCCGTCGCCTCGACCACCGCCGGGGCGGCGCCCATCGCGGCCGCGACCAGGTCCACGATCATCACGGTCGCGACGTGGGCGTCGATCACCATCGCGCCCACCACGCTCGTTTCGGTCGCGCTTGGCGCGGGTTTCGAGGACCGGCTGGAAATCACGCTCAACCGGCAACAACTCGACGAGCGACGGGGCCGCCTTGTCGCGGGCCTGGACGATACCGAGCACCGTGATGCCGTCGATCTCCTGCTCGACCTCGACCTTGAGTTCGTCACCGACCTTGGCATCGGCCGCAAGGACTGATCCGGCCACCACGCCCTTGGGCTGCTTCGCGCCCGCGGCACGCCAGGTCCATGTGCCGTCACCGAGCGCGCTTGTAAGTTCTATGTCGATCCGTCGAGACATGGAGCAGAACGGTACCGCCTGGAGCGCACTCAGCACCATTGAGGTTGTGACCATTTCGGCGAGTACCGTCGCCCAAATGCCGATCTATGCCCTCGGATCCCAAATCCCGCAGATCGCTCAAGACGCATACATCCACCCCGACGCGATCATCATCGGGTCGGTCACGATCGGGTCCGACAGCTCGGTGTGGCCCGGCGCAGTGTTGCGCGGTGACGCGGGCGAGATCCGAATCGGCGAGCGCACGAGCGTGCAAGACAACTCCGTCCTGCACACGACACCGAACGATCCGACAGTCGTCGGCGACCGCTGCGTCGTGGGTCACCTTGTTCATCTCGAGGGCTGCACGATTCACGATGACGTCCTGATCGGCAACGGGTCGATCCTGCTCCATCGCGTCGTGGTGCATTCCTGGTCGATCGTCGGGGCCAACGCCGTGGTCCTCAACGACACGATCGTGCCAGGCGGCGCAATCGCAGTTGGGGTGCCGGTCGTGGTGAAGGAAGGCCGCGCCGACCATGATTTCATCCGCGAGAGCGCCGACTCCTACGTCACCCGCTCACGGCGCTATGGAGCCGAACTACGCCGGATCGATTGATGTGGATCCTCCTGCTCGGCGTTAGCGATGGCCGTGGGTCGGAGGCGTCGGACGGTCTTTGACGGGTGCCGTGTACTGTCCGGGCCGCTCGCTGGCAGCCGCAGCCGGCGGCACTCGAACCGCTGATCGGCCGCTGATCGGCCGCTGATCAGCCAGGGTCAACCGCGGCGGAGCAGCTCGTCGATCGCGGCCGCGAACGGTTGGGCGGGAACAGCGCCCGACACCGTGGTCGCAAGCGCCCCGGCGGCCGTGGCCCACCGGACCGCGTCGAGCAGCTCATCGCCGGCGGCCAAACGAGCCGCCAGCGAACCGCAGAAAGCGTCGCCTGCCCCTGTGGTGTCGACGACGTCGACGTCGAAGGCGCCAACATGTGTCGTTCCGGCAACCGTGTGCACCTCGGCACCCTCGGATCCGAGCGTGGCCACCACGGCAGCGCAGCCGGCAGCGAGAATGCTTGAAGCACCGCCCAGCTGAGTGAGTTCGTGCTGGTTCGGCACGATCACGTCGCACACGGCGACGAGCTCCGCGGGCAGGGGAGTGGCGGGCGCCGGGTTCAGGATTACCGTGCTCCCAGCCGCTCGGGCGTCGATCAGCGCTCTGACGACCGTGTCGATGGGGATCTCGAGCTGGGCGAGCACGACGCTGGCGGACGGCAGCTTGACACCTTTCGGAACGGTTGCATTTGCGCCCGAGATGACCACGATGGAGTTCTCGCCGGCTGCGTCGACGGTGATCAGGGCACGTCCGGTGGGGGCCTCGACCGTGGCGACCGCACTCGCATCGATGCTCTCGGCGGTCAGCACATTTCGAAGCCGGTCGCCGGCCGGATCGGGACCGACCGCTCCGACGAAGGCAGTGCTGGCTCCCGAACGTGAGGCGGAAACGGCCTGGTTCAGGCCCTTCCCGCCGGGGTGCTCGGCATACTCGCTGCCGAGCACGGTTTCGCCCGGTTTCGGGAGGTGGGGGGTCGTCGCGACCAGGTCGAGATTGGCGCTCCCGACGACGCAGACGTCGTGGTGATCGGTCACGTGAGGACCGGGCTCAGCCGACCGAACGGGCCCTAACGCCGATCGGGGCGATCAATCGGAAGCCGGCAGCGTGCCGCTCGTCCTCACTCTCGCCGCCCCAGAAACCATATTCGTGTTCATCACGGGCGAACTCTCGGCAGCTTGAATGAATGCTGCAGCTGGCGCACACCTCGCGGGCCGTCGCCTCGCGGCGCTCTCGGGCCTGCGGGCGTTCGGCCTGAGTCGGGAAAAACAGATGGGTCAGGCCCTTGCATGCCGCTTGACGCATCCAGTCGATCTCGGGCATTTCCCGATTACCGATGATCTCGACTGCTGACATTGAGAACCCCCTGATCTTTGACCCCTGGTTTTTGACCCCTGGTTTTCACCCCGGATCGACCCGACTCCAGCTGACCCGGTGGCGTCCCGACCGCCATCAACCGAGTGGAAACGATAGGCAACCGAGTGGACACGATAGGCGCAGGCAATCACGCAGTCAATTGCATAGAGCAAGTATTTCGTTTGATCCGTCAATCTCGCAGGACCGCGATCAGTGGAGTCGTGAAGACCTTGGGTATATGAAAGGTGCTGTTCGGAGTGACCGGTGTACGGTGGCGGAATGGAGGTCGCCGAGCGGATTCGGTCACGTGCACATTCGCTGACATCGGCCGAACGCCGAGTCGCGGAGGCAATCCTGGCCGCACCACAGGCCGTCGGCTTCGGCACGGTGGCCGATCTCGCCAAGGCCGCAGATGTGGGTGCCGCGTCGGTCGTCCGCCTGGCCACCAAGCTCGGGTTCGACGGCTACTCTGACCTACAGAACTGCGTACAGCGGGATCTCACACAGCAGCTCCGTCCGGCAGCCGAACGGATCCACGAGACGGTCGCCGGATCTCGTGCGGATCACACGGCGGCCGAGCTCGGCAACGTGCAGACGACGCTTGCGGCGGCAGACGAGCAGGCGCTGCGGGCGCTCGTCGAACGACTG
>Ga0255048_10002423_pt1 | contig 11898 bp, 14 predicted proteins | sample JV7_2_2_MG_FD_183619 | JGI IMG/M metagenome (GOLD analysis project Ga0255048, IMG submission 183619) | Seawater microbial communities from Jervis Inlet, British Columbia, Canada - JV7_2_2 | ecosystem: Environmental > Aquatic > Marine > Inlet | place: Canada: British Columbia | collected 2016-10-06
CAGCTTCGGCAGCCGTGTAGTCCCCTGTTGAATAAGCGGTGGTGTACTTAAAAAGCACTGCGCCTTCGTTCGCTTTCTGAAACATCTCGTTGGCTTGCGTCGTCCCCAGCAGTAAGCGAGTGTCTTTGTCGATTTGTTCGTTTTCTTTTAACCACCCAACAATATCATTCTTATGACGGCTCTGTGAGGATTTATAACTTCGGTCAACGAAATCAACGTACTCCTTGTTCTTTAAATCCTGAAGTGTCTTGGCTACGGCGGAGCCTTGTATATTTTGTTTTGCCTCTAGTTGACGCTCGAGTTTTTGCTTGGAACCCGCAGACATTTCCATTTTATTCACTTTTTCCATGGTTGTGTCTATTAGCTTTTGTGAGTCCATCTTGTACTGGTCAACCTGCGAAAGTCCGGGGCCGGAATGAATTCTGGTGTTTACCTTGCCCGCCATGGTCTGGAACTGGACGTCTGTCTCACTTAGCACTGCCCCTATCTCGACTTCCTCGTTCCGTATTTTCTGCCTGAGCGCCTCGGCGTCTGCCGCTTTTTGCGCTCGTGATATATCCTCAAGACTTTGGTTCCCTGCGTCCTGTAGTCTCTTCCCTGTTGACAGCAATCCGGGGACTCCACCGTTGCCATAAAAATCGCTCGGCAGATTAGGGCCACCTGCTACCCCCGGATCATTAGCTACGCCAATTTGTTGGCTAGGTGCATTCGGGATTTGCTGGGTTTTTCGGTTACGGTTCGCCCCGGAGTTTGGGTTCCTTGAGAATTCTTTACCTAAATTGACTGCCATTTTATGTCCCTTTTATGAAAATGCGCTGGCTGTTTTATAAGCACCGGAGAATAATTCTCCGCCAGCGCGGGTAAAGCTGTTAGCTTTGGCGTTACGACCCTGCGCCCCGAATAGTCCGGCTTGGGATCGTTGGTTTAATACTGTTTGTTGCAGGCGGTTCGCATTGACGCTACCTTCGTTACGCAGTCGTAATGCGTTTAATTCCGTCTCCCCCTGAAAATCTGAAGACACTGCCAATGGTGCGCCTAAACTCGCCACAACGTTTGTGTCCCCCATCAGTGACCTGCGAGACCCGAACAGATCAGACTGCTGTCTACGATAATCTTCTTCGTTGGAAGCCGCAGTCTTTATCGCTCTGTCTCGTTGCTGCCCAGCAATTATAGCGTTGTTGTTCGCCACTTGCGACTGGAACGCAGCTTGGTTCGCTGCTTGGTTCCCACCTTGGATCGCTCCGCCTACGCTCATAACTGTACCGACGGCAGAGAGGAGAGCCATGTTAGCGGTCAAAGCACCTACCGAGAATATAGAGGTTGAAACCGCTCCTGCGGCTGTAGTCCCTGCCAAGGTAGTCCCTCCCACAGCAACAGCAGCGCCGAAGCAGTCCACCTTCTTTTCAAATAACTCATTTATATCATCAATGTCTAATAGCATACTTCTTATCCTTTTCGGTGTTGTAGACGAAGTGGCCCATGCCAAATGGAACGTCGTCTCTTATACACGCCTTTTTAATATGTTCTATCCATCTAGGGTCGCACGGCCGTTTATACCCCCATGTCTCTGGCACTGCGCCAACGTGGTCTATTCCCTTGAAGCTGACATTAGGACTGAAAGCCCCTAACATTGGTGCGATAGACACCGCCTTGGTTTTAGCGGGGACGGCCTTCAGTGCGTCAAGTCTCCACTCGTATTCACCAGATTCGATTGCAACGGTTACACAAATATTGGCGCCCCATTCAAAGTTCATGGATAACTGTGATAATCTCTTAATTCGTTTAGTACCTACGGAGAAGGTGTGCCAATGAGCCTTGTTCATTATCTCAAATACTCTTCGCTGAAAACTCAAAGATACGTCAAGATGAAATAAATCTGACCCAAACGCCACTTCGTAGTGACTGGGTTCAGGATTCATCGTTGGTTCTTCTAGTATTTCAGGGTGTTCCACAGGGCTGTAATTTTTCCCTTCCTCTAAGTGTTCCCAGTAGGATGGACAACTATTACATCCGGGGGAGAGACGAAAACAACCTGTGACTATGGGCCAGTTAAGAACTTTATCTGGGGTCATCATATATTCCAAGCCCTTTTCAGTTTTGCGTAGTGAACATACACTAGTCCCGTCTTTCCTTGAGCTATGGCCGTTGTTGGATTAGCCATGATAGCCATCGTTAATCCTGTAGCTTTGGGGTCAACATTTTCAACATCTATTAAAGCGACATCACCCGAATTAGCAAATGAAGGATGTATTTCGGGGTACCCCATGTCTTTCCCTATCATTTCGGCGGCCTCTTCTAGCCCCCCTCCAGCAAACTTTTTTAATATAACAAATGCTTGCTTCCGTGTAGCATATTTTCCCCTAAAAAAGTGTGCGGGGTCTGAACCATTTATTGCTTGAATTGCGTCTGCCGCAAAAAGTGTGCAATCTGATTTACCCCATTGTAAAGGAGTAGAATCACGTTCAGTTATAAAGTTAATTAATCTATTGGGCCAATCAAAGTATCGACTCATATGCCGTATCTATTGTAACCGTTAAATAACCTATTTGGAAGCATTAATCTTGACTTCCGGAGCTATGGCAAGCAAAGTAAAAGGAGCGGGGTCGTCACTCTCCACAAATATCCGAGGGTCGGTCGCCCAATCCCCTTCAAATTCTACAAATAACTCCCCTGTGTACAGAGGGGTTGCTGAATCCATTTCATCTGACACTTCTCTAAAATCATTTTTGTCCAGCGCAACAGTATTATCCGGGCCGTATTCAAGTGTGTGGCTATTTAAAACAACAAAGGTTATTCCGTTAATTCGTTTTGGTCGGCCTAAAGAAGTTCCTGCTTGGTTTCCGCCTTCAATTTTTAAGGTTTTCAGTTTGTGAGTGTATGATAGCCCTATCTGAACGTGAGTAGCAGCCACGTCTAAAGTTATGCTCCCGCTTGAAACCGTCTTATCTGCTTGAATTGCATTGTCAGCCCATATTTTAACTGTCTCTCCTTCTAAATGGGACAGCCCTGTTATGGTCGAGGCAGATGATCCATCATAAGTAATGCCACAATCACTGTAAAGTGCATCGTTGGCGTCCTGATCGTCTTCGTAGTCCCGTTCTAAAAATTCTATATAACGTACGGTAGCGGAGTTTATAGTTCTCTTAACCTGAACCCAAACCTCGTCTCGAGCAGAGGAATCATGTACCTGTCCCGCTCCGTTAGTTCCGGGTATGACTGCTACACTTTCGACGACTGCCGCACCTGTGGAAAACGAACCTCCCAGTATGTGTCTACTCCATCCGACAACATCTTCTTGTCTGCGAAAAGTCATTGCAGGAACTTGACCATCCCCTCTGACAACCCAGACTTGGGAGTCAGGTTCTTCAGCGTGATCCATTTCTACTATACCGCTTTGCGTAACGTGTTGTGCGAGACGAGTCATGTCAAAAGCTTGGTACCCATCAGTTTCAAAAGTAAACCCAAACTCTCTTATTTTACGTTTAGCTCTTTGGGCAAAAAGTACTATATTATCTACCCGTACAGGAGTAACTTGTGCAGACCCATGTGTAGTCTGCCGTCTTACCGTAATGTCGGATGGCGTTATTACCGACCCTGTGGAGGAAGGAATCCACTCCCCTCCTGTTGTGCCAATTGATAAAGTATCCTCTCCCGCTGACATCCAACGAATAGCATTGACGTTATCAGCACTGATAGTGAAATCAAGACCATCGTCATCCTGAACTGTACCATCAAACGTACCAGTTGTCGGGTCACTATCCGGGGAGTGGTTTTCAAAATCAGCCGTTTGGGAGGCCCAGAATGTTTGAGGTTGATCCGTATTTCCGGCAGAATATAACCTTTGCTCGAAGAACGCGGCTGTTGATGGGTACCCTGTGGTCGTTGACCAAGAACCTAATCTCCACTTAGTTTCGGCTGCGGTACTGGTAACCGTTCTTTCTATATCAACGGTACAAACGGTGGTGCTGGTTATATCAACTATAACACCCCACCCCCAGTTAATAGTGCCTTCATCGGTTAAACGAAAAGCGCGGCCTATATCACTGGACTTGAATCCTTCTCCGTTATTAATTCCTTTTACCGACGAAGCAGTCAAAGTAACTCCCAACCCAGTAGCGGCAGAGCAGGTAAATGTAGTGTCTGTTGAATTTTCCGGCATCCACGGGCCATCCTGCCACGGGACTTCGACTAGCGACCAAGTGGTATGCCCCCGTCTTTCGAGTCTATATGTGGGATACGATTCGTGGAACATATACAAAATATCAGCCGATTGTGGGCCTTCAATTTCGTACAAATGGGTCTCGCCATAAGGAGTATTTAATTCTACCGGGGCGTTATCCAGTAGCGCTACGTTATCTATTTGAACAGTCTTACCGAGTTCGTTATGAAAGCGGATATAGAAATTTGCGGCGGTAGCTATAAAGGAATAGCAATGATAACCAACTTCAGCGATAAACCCATCTACCAACTCAACACCACCAGAAGATGTTCCAACACTAAAAAACACATAATCTCCGGGGGCGCCTATTACTTGAAACTGTAAAACGTGTTCCAAAGCGGAAGAGTTGGTAACCTGCTGTTCTCCTTCGGCCTCTGTGGTGCCGTTGGAGACAAGGCTCATTCTACTATTTGTTGAATCGTGCGCCATAGAAGAGCCAGCGCCGGAGTTATCAGTCCAAGAACTAACGCCAGAATTGAACGTACCATTGGTTATACTCGCTGTAATATTGGGGACAGTAATCTGCCCTTGATCCCTAAAAAACCTAAAATTGTAATCCCCCATTTCTATTATATAACTTTGTGTCGTAGAGAACTCAAACTTTTTAAGTCGTGATTTCACTGTTGCGCCAGTTTTTGTAGGAGCAACATACCGCGTTCCTGCTCGACGAGCTACGCCACCTTCAGGAAGGGCAACAAAATTCTCGAGCGTCTCCACGCCGCTAGGGTATTTATTAAAATCAACCCGAGCCGCAAGTCTGGGGGAAAGTTCCCCCGTGTTCATCGAAGGGGTTATAGGGTGTATTTTAGGCATTAATGAAACCCGTTGCGGGAATTAGCCCATGAGCCTCTTGGTCGGGGCACCGGGAAAGACCCTTGTGCGTCTATAGATTTTGCTTTGCCGAGATCGCGGTCAGCCCTTTTAGATAGTTGATCCTCCAATACATTGGAATTGGCTAGGGTGATTGATACGTCTCGAGCAAGCGCTGAAGACAACGCAACCCGAAACGACGCTGGCATTAAATTAGGATTCTGCTCCCGGTAGGTGTATGTCATGTACACGTCGGAAGAGTTTGTTGAAATTACGTTTTGCGACGCGACTTGTTCATGGCGATAATTTAACGTGCCAACGGCAGCGTCATTATCGTGTACAGAAATGGTATACAACCAATCCGCTGGTAACGCATACGCATTGTCAAAACCAAATGTAGGGGGTGTAGTTGAGGCCGCTAATTTAACTCTTTTAGTGGCGAAGTTCCACGGGAATTCAAGAAGAGAATCTCGCACTTCGTCAAATATATCATCAATAGCATTAGCGTTTGGGGTGCCTTGGGTGCGACTTGTTATTCTCGTACCCCCTACCAGTCTTAGGGCGAGATTTGCGATACTGGTTTCACTTGCCATCTAGCACTCCTTAATATACTGGGATAGGTACGTCTCCACGAGCCACCGAGTGCGCTCGTTCTTTGTTGCTGCACTCCGCAATACACTTTCCGTCCGACAAGATGGAGTACATCTTTTTACCGAAATTGTATTTTACAGTACCTTCGCCCTGTATAAATTCTGGGGCTATTTCTTTTTTCTCCTCGGGCAAATCTTTGGAATTTTTTCGAGGGAAGACAATGACCTTACTACCAAGAGGGTGAAACTCAACTCTATCAGCTTTCTGGTCGGACATAACTTCTATAATAATTCCTTCAGCAAATGAACGGACTCGACCATCTCTAACTTCCAGTATTCTGATAGTGTCTCCGGCCATAAAATTGCCAGCTAGAGGGTCAAAAAAACCTTTTTCGTAGCATTCCTGAACTTTATGTTGGTCACATATGTAATTCCACTGCTTGCCAAAATTGCCGTCTTCCGGTTTATTCAGCTTATGATGCTTCGCCTTTACCTTTTGCATGGTTTCTCCTGTGTTTGATGAAGCGAATAAGGGGCACCGAAGTGCCCCTTATAATTAGTCAGTATCGGTCACAACATTGACAGTTACATCACTAACATCGACGATGCCCGTTGCAGCAGCAACAGCATTGACAATATGAGTACCATAGGTACTGATTGTCCCCGTCCGAATAGCGGTACCCCAAACTACGGTCGTGATAACATCCCCAATGGCGAGATTTACGTCGTCATCATCGTTGTTAAAATAACCAGCAGAGTCCACAGTCGCATGGGTGTCGAGTGTGTCGTATCTGTATGCCTTAAACCCGTTACCATCACCCATGAGAGTGAGTTGTGAGTTATCAAAAGCCATTTATACGTCCTCGTTAAAAGTATTAACAAAAACTCCGGGGCAATTGAAGCCCCGGAATTAATTATGAAACCGGAATAGCGGATGTGTCGTTAAGGTTACCCTCAATAACGCCAGCGTCATCAATCATAACGCTGTTGCCGGACATTGCGTGATTTACGAAATGAGCAGCACGGTCGCCGTGCCAAGTGATATCTGCTCCAATGGAGGTTTCACCCGACATTGTACCCGCTAGATTAGCCGGAGTTTTACCAGCGGCGTAACCAATTGCGGTTTTGTTGTAAACAAATACTTTGGAAGTAGCTGTTCCAACATTTGGAACACCTGAGTGGACAGTCCAAAGAACCTGCGCCCAACGTTTAAACATACCGACCGGAGCGCCTTCTACGAAAGGTAACCCGTTAGAACTTACATAATCAGCAGAAGCAAATTCTGGGATTACAGAAGCGACAGCCCACAGGTGTGGGGACATAACTCCATACATATTTCCGGGTTCGTAAGCGTCGTTGGAAATCATAGCTTCCACCATGTCCAAGAGGCCTGCCCGAGCTTGACCGATTGTAGTAACTGTAAGAGCTACCGTTGTTTGAGACGTGGAATCCAGAGTCGTGAGAATCTGGCTATCCACTTTACGACCAAGAGCCATCGCACCACCACGGGCGATTGCTTGGCGCTCGTCGATGTTAATTTTGGCTTCGTCAAGTTTGTCAACCCAGTCACCAGCATAAAAATCAGCGAGGGTGGTTGATATTGCAGTGTGAGTCTGATTCATAGGTGTTATGGTACCGTGACGAGCTTTAGTCGTCGCAGTTCCAGTTCCTATCTTTTGGAACGTAGCTACAGAGCCGACAACGTCCGTCTTAAACCGAACAGATGGCTTCAAAACAGAGCCATGCCGTTGGAATACGTCGTGAACGTCACGCTCGTACTGCGTAATAAACGCATTATTAATCGAGGTAGACATTTAAGTCCTCCATGTGAAAATTAAAGTTGGGCAACACGCCCTTAATACATTTCCAATGGAAGCCGATCTAAATGTCTTTTTCGGGAAGTCCGTTAGGAGGCCGAGAGCCATATTCGTTCGGGGCATAGGTAATGTTTCCTACTATGCGGTGAGGCCCATAAAGGGGAAGTCACCTGTAAAATTTATATCATTAATAGCCTTTTATGTCAACTATTTGCGTTTTCTTTTTTGGTAGTCTGCTCTAACTCGTGCTTCTTCTTTTTTACTCATGTGTGTCTTATGATGAGGTTGGGTGCTAAATTTTTCTTTTCTACCCTCAGAGTTCCTCTGTCTTATATCATCTGTTTTAGAAGATTTCTTCCTCGAAAAGTTTTGGGCAGCTACTTCCCCATCTTCAGTATTAGGGAAAGTATTTGGCCTCGTCCGTTTCCGATTTTTTCGAGACAGAGCAGCGTTAACCGCTGCTCTTCCCGACCGAAATCCTGCCGTATTCACTACAATAGTTTTTCCTTCATGTTCAAATGTAGCGCTTTTCTCGTGGCTCATAAATTCCTTGTTGATGTTCCGACAATTGGATCAGTCCCGTGGAGCTTCTCCAGTACCGCGAGTTCCTTTTGATCCCACCGTTGTGCTTCTGCGGTAAGACCTTTCCCCATAGCCTCGTTTCGTTTATCCCGAAATGATTGCGCTCTTTCTACGAGGCTGTCTCGTTCCCCTTCGGTAACTACACTACCAATAGAACCTTCGCCCATCTCCCGCCCCAGCTTGGCAAACATTTTGACAAACACCGGGTGGTCGAGCATAAAGTTTCCATCAGACGTTTCGATATGACGAGCGTCTTCGAAAGATTCTCCAAAAGCTTTTTCGCTAGCTCTAGCTGCAAATATAAGATTCTTCTGGTAGTCTTCAGCCCACTCTTGCTTTAAAGACTCTTCGGTTCTACGGGTAAACTCTTCATCAGCCGCAACTTTATCAGATTGCATACTCATTAGCTCTTGCCTGAATTCAGCAACCAATGCGTCAGCCGTGGCTTTAGGAACGTTGTTGTCAAGAAATATATTCGACCATTTATCCTCACCATCCATCATCTGGTCTGTTCGCTCTACACCTTCAGGAAGTGGAAAATCATACCCATCAACGTCTTGCGGCACACCTAAAGCAGTGCGATAAGCGTTCCACGATTCTTCGTCGTCATCTTTGCCCGGAGTTACAACCGCTTTGGACAGCTTAACACGGGAGTCCATGTTGGCTTTAACAAGAGAGTCGAGGTCTGTAAAACGTTCAGCGTGTTTTGACAGTTTTTCATCTTGAATGAGGTCTCTCCAGCTTGACGCATCTTCTTCCTCGACACCTTCAGGGAGTTCTTCACCACTTTCGCTCTCCTGCTCATACTCCTCTTCAACTGCTTCTTCCTGAACTTCCTCTTCTACAGCTTCTTCTTCTTCAGCCATTTGATGCACCTCGCCTTGTTATTTGTTTTATAGGTGGGGGTTTTGGAGGCTCTACTGTCGCCATTCGGTGAATAGCCAAAGCCATCTTCCGCTCTCCCGTTGCAATAAGTGTTGCGTTTACGTCTACTCCTGCCTTGTTATATTTTATGGGATCGTGGGCCATATAACCCATTCCCAATATTTCATTAAACACCCGTTGACCTTGCTCAGTGTCTAAAAATAGACCTCTGAAATCTTGATACCTCTGAAGGTCGGTTTCATACTGGGTGGTTCTTCTAAATTTGTCAAATAAATTATCGGGTTCCGTTGCCTTGTTCTTCCTTATTGTTGCCATATAAAACCTCATTTATCATAGGTGGTCGTAAACATACCCCGGTGTATTGTTATGAGCGAAAGCGGAGGTTGCGTTGACAGTTTCACAAATCACCTTATAATTATTAGGTTGTTTCCGTGTCGTAATACCATCTCGCTTTCTTACTCTCTACCTCGATTATACGCTTTTTTCAACTCGGCTGGAACCTCTATACCTTCTTTTGTTGGTCTGTTTTTATTGAGGTCGACAAGCTTATCAAAATCAGATTTCTTTTTAACCTTCTTGGCAACCTTCCCTGCGGCCGCTGTTGCCGCCGCTGCTTTCGCTGCGGTCTTAGGGTCTACACTACCACGGTTATTGAGAAAATTCTTTTTGTTTTTATCCTGTTTTCGATCTTTTTTTCGTCTTTTATCAGCTTCGCGGGAATTTTTCTTATCTCGTTTAGCTAATTTTTTTAGCAATTTCTTTTTCGCTTGCCCTTTTATTTCCTTGCCTGCTGCTTTTTTTAGCGCTTCTTTTAACAGAGCCGCCCCGCCGAAACGAATCGCTGCTGCTATTGGTATTGGCCCAGCCATATCACCCTCCCATTTTGGATTGAAGTTCAGCGTGTTTATCAGGGTCTTGGATTAACCCTGCTTTTCTCATCGCCCCAGCGCCTTTATCAGCGGCTCCAGCCATTTTTTCAGCCATTTCCGCTTTTTGCATTTCTGCCTGTTTCGCCATATCAGCTTTCACCTTCTCCTGAACTTCTTCTTTGGTATTTAGAATATCATGCGGAAGTGCAGCAGCGTCAGCTTTGAATCTCGCCAAGGCATCAACATTAATAAGGTGTCGCGCTTCTGGCGAAATCTGCGCCATTTGCAAAACTTCAGCGGCCCATTGACTGGCAGCAGCAGATTGTACCTGTTTTTTAATTTTATTCACGGGAAGATCAAACTCAAATTCAACATTTTCCCCTGCTAAAGCTTCTGGAATATCTCCAAAAGCCCCATTCCGCAACATGATTTTAAAAGACCTCTCTACCAGTGGGCGGTTGTAATCTGTTTCAAATCTGCCGAATACGGGGCCAACTTCTCTGATGAACTCGTCTTTCCGCTGTATGATCTCGGTGGCCGTCATCTGCGGGCCTTGCTGCGGCAAATTTAAAATGTTTTTAAAAAACGCCGCTGCAACTTGATTACGAATATCAGTCTGCATATCCCGAGTAACTGGAAGGTTAGCGCCAGATATCATTGGAAAAAACGGATTGCCCCCAACAGAAGCGGCAGTTTCTACGTCATAGTAACTCATACCTCCGGGGAACGTATTAACTTCATTAAACGCACCGTCGTTTGGAGCCATTAGGGGAGGATCAGCGAGTCGCTGACCAGCTACCAAAATAGTTTCCCCCATAGCCTGTAGCGTATTGCTGTCAGGTAGGGCAATCATACCCGGAGATCGACCGTACTCTTCACCGGAGGACGTGTCCCACCGTGGAACAACAAAAGGAAAATCTTCAAAACCCCCTTCTCGAACTATGTGTTTGGTAGCAGTTTCCATCCACAGTTCTTCGTAAGGCATATTTTTGGATAAAAATGAATTTGCCGGACGAAGCCCTTTTCTCAAACCTACCCAATACAAAAAATCAATCTTGGAATCCTGACCGCCTCTTTTACTATCCAGTTTTTCCTGTGTGTCTTTATGGAGATTTTCTTTACCAAACATCAAAGCGGCTTGCCAAAGGAACATTTTTCGTGTTCTGTACATACCGACGGGATTGCCTTCGTCATCAAACATGGGGAACCCATCCTTGAGATGCACGGATTGGAAGAGAAGATGATTCTGTTCTGCCCCCAAACCAACAAAAAGTATCCCCGTACCCAACACCACCAGATCGAGATCGACCTCTCCGGTCGCCTGTCGGAATCGTGCTTTGGGGTTACGGATGCCTCCGTTGAGTTTTTCCGTAGACTCACCAAGCCAGTCCTGCACTTCTCCGATTTCCATGAGGTCGGAATTCTCTGCTTTAATAACAGATAAGTCTTCACCTTCAGGGCGGATCATGGCGCCTACCGTATTAGATAAACTACGAGCGGCTTGCATGGGTGTGCCATCATAGACGTCGTCAACACGCTGATCGCCATTGTCGTTGGTCATCGTAAAGCCCTGTCGCCGGGGCAACAGTACTCTAGTCAGATCATCCCAATGATGTTCAAACTGAGACCGCCTATTGGCGGCATCCTTCTGACGTTTGCTGTGTTTAAGGACTCGTTCTTCGTCCGTCATATATTTATCCTAGTTTGTCTTCACCCGACGCTTCCGGGCGATTAATAACACCCAGTCCGCCTGTGCTGGATAATGTAGCTCCTCTTCTTCCGGAGCGCCTTGCGGCTGCTGCTTTATCTACCGCTTTACCTTCCGGTTCAGGCGGTTCAGGCTCTGGCGGAGGAGGTGGCGGTGGCGGAGGAGGTGGTGGCGGTGGCGGTGGAGAACCCCCACCGGGAAAAATAGACATAGTATTATCCTAAGTTATTGTTTGAATCAGCAGTCGTTTGGTCGAGACTTCCGCCAACGACTCCTTTTTGAGAAGTAAGTATGGACGCACTTCGGCCTCTTCTCCGTTTCTCACTAGCTTCTAAATCTGCTTGAGCTTTAAGTACTGAAGGATCATCTCTTTTTGGAGGATCGGGCGGAGGAGGAGGCGGGGCGGGCGGCGGAGGGA
>Ga0255048_10002424_pt1 | contig 11897 bp, 16 predicted proteins | sample JV7_2_2_MG_FD_183619 | JGI IMG/M metagenome (GOLD analysis project Ga0255048, IMG submission 183619) | Seawater microbial communities from Jervis Inlet, British Columbia, Canada - JV7_2_2 | ecosystem: Environmental > Aquatic > Marine > Inlet | place: Canada: British Columbia | collected 2016-10-06
GACAGCTTCTAACGTAATCGCTTCTTTTAGAGCTATGTACGATGCATTGCCTTTAGATGCTTACTTAAACGTAGCAAATGATGGAGATTGGAAAATCTACTGCTCACCACAAGCTAAAGTGAACTATGCTAGGGATTATCAATCAGATAACGGATCACTTCCTTACAATACTGATTTTGGTAAAGACTTCTTAGATAATACTACAATAGAGATTGTTGCATTAGCTGGATTTGCTGAAGATGATTCACAAGCTATTCTTACAAGAGAAGGTAACTACTGGTTAGGTACTGACATCGGTGGAGAAGAAAATGACTTGACGTTAGCGTTAGGTGCAGGTTCTGAAGCTAGAGATTTATTCTTGACAGGCGTATTCAAAATGGGTATTCAAACAAGATTCCCTGATGAAATGGTAGTTAACAACATATCTTAATACTAACTTTTAAACTTAAATAAAATGGCAGGATGTATAATTACAAGTGGTATTACCACACCAGGTTGCACCGATAGGTTCGCAAGTCCTGGAATTAGCAGAGCCGATATTTACGTTTTCAATCATTCTGAGATTAGCGCATACACTTCTACTGTAACAGGTGAGGTGTCTGCTCTAACTTTCAGTCCTTCTTATGAAGTAGGATTCTTGGTTTCAATGCATAAAAATAGTGCTTCTTTTTCTGAAGAGCTAGTTGCAGATGAGAACTCTGCACCTTACTACAACTTGACTTTTGCTGGCAAGATTATCGCCAACGATACTGATACAAGGGTAGCGATTGAAGATATGGTAGATGTTGATTTAGTTATTGTTGCTAAAGCAAAATCAGGTGTATATTATATACTTGGTGAGTCAGGAGGATTAAAACTTACTGAAAACACTTTCACAACAGGAGCTACAAACGGTGATGAAATAGGTGATACTCTTTCATTCACAGGAGTTGAAAACGGTAGAGCTAGAGTTTTTCTAGATACTAACGAAGCTACAACAAAGATTACTCTCGATAGTTACCTATAGGTTTCTATTTTCTTTCTAAATTAAGGGATGCATTAACTTGTATCCCTTTTTTTATGATTTTATTTGTATATTAGCAATAAAAACACTATGGCTAAGAAGAAGAAGGTAAGTAATATGAAGAACACCTCACAAGAACAAGGATGGGAAAGAATTAAAGGAGCTATTGATATTGAAGAAGATTTGCATGAAGAGAAGCTAAAGATCAGGAAAGAATCAATCCAAGAGAAGATTAAATCATTGGTAGGTATTCAATTTAAAAACCCTGACACAGTTATCAAGTGGGGTGGCATAGAAATATCTAACCTAAACATCTCAGAGAAGATTGCAAAGGCATTAATTAATGACAACGTTTGCAAAGAAGAAGACTTTGAACGTTAGAGTTAGACAAATATACTTTAAGTCGTTACATCTAGGATTCCTTGACAGTAGCTTTGTTCCTTATAAGAATGAAGGTGCTAGTCATTTCCTAGAGAATGAGGTTTATAAAAAGATGTTTCAGGAGTACGATTATAATAACTCCGATTATTATGGTGTCCTATCTTGGAAGTTCAATCAGAAGCACAAGATGACAGGAGAGAAGCTAAGGTCTCTAATGGAGAAGGATGAATATTCTAGTGATGTTTATTCTTTCTTTGGTAAAGAGTCGAAGCAGATGATGGAGAGTACCAAGATGAATACTTTCTTTGATAGACACCATCCTAATCTTAATAAGATAGGTCAATCAATAGTCTCTAAGCTATTTAAAGCCGATATAAGCGACATAAAAGCAGAAAGGATATATTACAACCATTGGATAGCTAAAAGCTCTGTATGGGCTTCTTATGTAGAGGAAATGTTAATCCCTGCTATGTTATTAATGGAACATGATAGAGAGATAAGAGATTTATGTTGGGAGGATGCAGAATATAACACAAGCCCTTTAATTAGTAACGGTCAAACGGTAGGACAAGTACTACAGGAAAGTTTCAATGTCTTATCACCTGCTAAATGCCTTGATGTATTCGGGGTTGAGTATTATCCTCACCACCCATTTATATTAGAGAGATTACCTAGTATTTATTTTGCATTAAAAGGATATAGTTTAAAACATATATGAAGATAGTAGTGGTAACCGCAATGTGGAAACGTCCTAAAGTATTTAGTGTCTTTGCACAGTCAATGAAAGACTTAGGTTTAGAGGTGTGTGTAGCAGGTAGTGAGGGTGAGAAGTCTGAGAAGTTGGCTAAGAAGTACGGGTGTCATTATGTAGAGGTTAAGAACCATCCATTAGGTCAGAAGATGAACGCTGCTTCTAGGTTAGCAGAGAGTACAGATGGTACACACTTTCTTATGATGGGATCAGATGACATTCTAAATGAGAAGATGTTAGAGGTGTACAAAAAGAACGCTACTAGATATGAATATGTATGTGTTTTAGATGGTTACTTCTATGACACTGTAAGTAAGGAGTCTTTATATTGGGGTGGTTATCGTGAACATTACAGAAGGAATCACCCTTTAGGATGTGGTAGGTTATTAACTAGACATCAGATGCAAAGAGCTAAATGGGAGCTATGGCATAACGGTAAACTACATGACTTACTTGATACTGCTTTCGATCAGAAGGTAAGAGTACACCCACGCAAGACAGGTAAACTAAGAATGGAGAAGTATGAAGGAGCAGCCATCTTAGATATCAAAACAGCTACCAACATGACACCGTTTGCTGATTGGGATAATACAGTTAGGATTGATTCTGATTCCTTACTAAGTTATTTTCCTGATAAGATAGTTAAAATGATAAAGAAGATATGAGAGCAAAAGAGAAAGCAAAGGATTTGGTTAATAAGTATTTAGGTATTCCTATCATGTATGGTATGGATGAAGAGGCTAAAACATGCGCTTTAATAGCAGTAGATGAGTTATTAGGAGAATATTCTTTTGTAATATCAGAAGATTGTCACGAGAGTAGGCGTTGGGACTACTGGAAAGAAGTAAAAGAAGAAATAAACAAACTATGAAGATATTCATTACTGGGTGTGCGAAGAGTGGCACTACGTTATTGGCTAGGTTATTTAATGCGTTTGATTGTCAAGTAGTCAATGAAGAGATTAGCCTTGAAGGGTTAATAGGTATTGAACATAACGGTATATTAGTTGGTAAGCGTTCTGAATATTCCATCTTTAGTCAGATACTAAACAGAAAAGACTTTGTAAAGCAGAAGAACCTATTAGATAAGGTGATAGTGATTAATGTAGTCAGGAATGGTGGTGATGTGTTTGAGTCATTTGAGGCTAGTTGGGGTGTATGGAATCCTATGATATGGTGTACTGCTATAAACGAAGCAAGGGTTAATGATAACCTAATTGACATCACCGTTAAATATGAAGACTTGATAGCCACTCCCGATGTAGTACAGGAGATGATAGCTGAAACATTAGGGTTAAAGATATTATGCGACTTTACTTATTATCCTTTATTTGTTCCTGAACATTGTTTTAAGAGCAACAACGAAAGGTATCTTTTGCAAGAGATACACAACGCAAGGATAGGGAAGCCGTTTAAATTAAAGAGAGGAATTGATATAGATTATTTTAATGAATTAATGGAGTATTGCGGATATGATAAGCACACTAGCTAGTATAAGCCAAAAGGCAAAGATAGGAAAGAACAACACAATCTGTCAAGGGGTTGTAATATATGATGATGTATCTATAGGTGATAATAACTATATCTCTGAGTATGTTGTTATAGGTTCACCACCTGAAAGTAGGACAAGTGGTAAAAAGGGTCAGACAGTAATAGGAGATAACAACGTTATAAGAGAGTTTGTTGCAATTCAAGCTCCTTATGTACGTGGAGAGACAAGAATAGGTGATAACTGTTACATAATGGAGAAAACACATATAGCCCATGACTGTCAGTTAGGTGATAATGTAACGGTAAGCCCAGGTGCAGTATTAGGTGGTACTGTAACCCTTTGTGACAATGCTAACATAGGTATCAATGCAAGCATACATCCTAGAATCAAGATAGAACGGTTCTGTATGATTGGAATGGGTGCTAATATAACTAAGCCACCTAAAGCATTTAAAACTGTTGTAGGGCTTAATAAAGAGGTAGGATGGAACATACATGGTATGAATAAGAGTGGTTGTTCAGTGGAGTCTATTGCTAAGACTTGTGACATGAATGTTTGTGATGTAGTTAAATATTTAAAAGGTAGATGATAAAATTTTTAGTAGTAATAGTATTTGCAACTGTATCGGTTGGTGTGGTTACATTGCTTAGTATTTATAATGACCTTAAGCCTAATGCAATATTTTTTGTTATTGGGCTTATAACTGGACTATTGTGTTTTTATTTAATTAGTAATGATGAGGAATGAAGCTGTGTGCAATATATAGTGTCTATAACGGATTAGAACTTTTAGATGGTTCTATCAAGCAGATAGAAAAGAGTGTTGATACTATTATTATAGGCTATCAAGAGTACTCACACTATGGTATATTCGCTCCAGGTGTCAAAGAGTTCATGCAACGCTATGAGGGTAGAGCTAAATTCAAGGTAGTATGTTTTAAACCTCGATTCGGTGAAGAACCCAAAGCAAGTGAAAGACGTAAGATGAATCAACTCATTACGGTTGCTAAGAACATGGGCAACACACACTTCTTTATGAGTGCCACTGACCACTACTATGAAACTAAGCAATTTGTCAAGGCAAAAGAGATAGCTAAGAACTATGATGCCACAGCCTCTAAGATGTACACCTATTTTAAGAATCCTTCATGGAGATTAACCCCTATTGAGACTTATTATATGCCTTTCATTTGTAGGTTAACAAGAGAAACCATGGTTAGGAAGGGTGACTTTCCTGTATATGTAGACCCTTCTGTGTGTGTATATCCACATGATGACTTCTATGAGTTTGGTGAAGATGAGCTAATGATGCACCACTTCTCTTTTATAAGGAAGGATATTAAGAACAAGTTAGTCAATGCAGCAGCCAGACGTAACTTCAAGAATGACATCCCTAAGATAATTGAAGATTTTGACAACTTTAACGGTGTAGGTGAAGTGCCTTACTTTAAAGATAATGAGTGTGAGATAGTAGATAACATATTTAATATACCTTTATTTTAAATAAATAACGCACGCGCCTCAACTTTACAATATTTTTTGTATATTAGCCTCAGCAAAAGAAAATATACGCATATAGATTATTTACTACGTAAAGAAACCCTATATACTAATTTTCTTTAAAGCCCCTAATACTTTAAATGAAACCAAAGCAAAATAACATAACGCGATACATTATAGGACAAATTCTTATATATAAACAGCTTATATACAGTAGTAGTTTAGCTCTTATAATTAGACGTTATGTGAAATTGCCACACGGTATAGAGCTATGATAGAAATTATTATAGCAATGATGCTTATAGTTGTAGCTATGATGAATCTAGTCCGTTGACTAGCTGCTGCCTTCTGTATTTCTTCTAGGTTCTCCCTATGCTTAATTTCTTCCTTGTCGGTTTCGTAAATCATAGGCTGACCTCTTTTCTTGAATCTAGTACTTATAATACCCACGCTATTTTCATTTAATTCTATTACTAACTCCCAAGCTAACTATAAAAATTAGCTTTTCGTTATTAAATAGAAATGTATTAGGGGCTTTAAAATACTTCGTATTTAAATATTTTAATTAGAAATACGTTAAATATTGCCGTTTTTTGCTACAAATAGTTACAAATGGCTAAGAATAAGAAGAAAGAGATTAAAGAGTTAGAGTCAAGCCTTGAACAAAAAGGTATTCACCTAGTAAACTTCGCAAGAGAATCACAAGCACCGATAGTATCAGAGAGAATCCAAAAACAAAAGGAGTGGGTATTCTTTGGAGAAGATAACCTTTTCCCTAACGAACTAATAAGGCTTAAAGATAATTCAGCTTTGCACTCAGCAATACTTGATACTAAAATCAAGATGATAGCTGGTGAAGGGCTTAGGTTTGAAGGTGATGGAGCAGAACAAGCAGAAGAGTTCTTTAAAGAAGCAGTATTAGATCAGAATGATTTCCTTTATAGGTTAGCATCAGATACAGCGTTATTTGATTCCTTTTACCTTAATGTACAATTCAACAAAGGTAAGGAGATTGGAACGGTACGTCATTTAGATTACTCTTATATGAGAGCTTCTAAGATGACTGCTGAAAAGAGATGGGTTGATTCTTACTGGTTTACTACTAGATGGGATATGGCAACCACTAAACGCTCTTGGAGTAACGATGATTTAATCTATAAGCCAATAGAGATGCTAGGGTTTGATCCTAAGATGATGAGGGATTCTTTATCAAGAGAACATGGTCAAGTAATGGTGGCTAAAAGATACAATCCTGGTAAACTATACTACTCACAGCCTACCTATTTAGGAGCGGTTGACTATATAGAGATAGCAGGAAAGATAAGCCGATTCCACAAGAGCCAGTTAGATAACGGTATGACAGGTAATCTCCACATCCACATGATTGGAGACTTGTCAAACAAAGAAAAGAGACTAAAGGTATTACAAGGTTTACAAGATCAATACGCTGGCACTAACAACGCAGGACGTATCTTCTTGACATACAGTACAACTGAAGCAGGAAAGCCCACCGTTGAGCCTATAAACACTTCTGACGTACATGGTGCATTATCAGACCTAAACGAAAGAGTTAACCAAGAGATAGTATCGGGTCATAATATACCAAGAATCCTTGCAGGTGTAGATGTGAATACTGGATTTGGGGGGCTTGATATGGGTGCTGCATCAGATAACTTCCAAGTAATGGAAATATCTCCAAAGCAAAAGATGATTACTAGTAAGCTAGATGAGATACTTAGGTTTAATAATATAGATGCTACTACTAGCATTGAGAAACTAGCCTCACCTGCTTTGATGTTAGATACTGAGATAATGAAGCTCATTATGACTAAGAACGAAGCAAGAGACAAGGCTAACTTAGAAGAGTCTGAAGAAGATGGTGAGATGTTATTAATAGATATAGAAAATCAATCAACAAATGGCACAGGGAGCGTTACCGACAACGAAGAACGACAAGGTACGAACGAATAGTTCAGACCAAGTAGCAGGATTCTTAGAAGATAAGCTAGAGTCAACTGATGGCTCTGTCACGTTCGCAGCTAATGCAGCAGGTGACAAGATGGATGTTGTTGCTATTGGCGGAGGTGGCTTTGTATCTAAGTGGACAAAATACACAGTAGCCTTTGATCACGCATCACTAGACGTAGCTTCAGGGACAATAGATGTTGAGATTGATTCAGCATTAACGGCTGGTTCTATTATTACATGGGTTAAGAAAAAAACAACGGTGGCTTTCGCAGGTACGGGAATTACCAACGCAAAACTGACTATTAAATATGGTAGCTCATCGGAGACTACTGATAATTACGATTTAGATTCTGCGGTTACAACAACTAATGGATTCAGTGCAGCACCTCAATGGACACAGATAGGAGACCAAGGATCAGCAGATACCATTAAAGCAAGATTTACATTTACTGGTGCAAATGGTGAGGATTTAACAGCAGGTTCAGTAGATATATGGATTAAAACAGAAGTATTAATATAATGGCTATACTACAACTTATAAACGAACAGGAAATAAAAGATTTAACCTCATTAGGTAATAATGTTGACATCAAGAAATTGAGGCATCATATTACTGTTGCAATGGATAAGTATATCAAGCCAGCAATCGGGGAAACTTGTTACGACCTACTACTTGATTCAGTAGAAAATGATGACCCCACAGCAGATGAGACAACCTTATTAGATGGTGATGACCGTTCTTTCTCGGGAATTAAAGCAGCATTAGCATGGTGGACTTTATACGAAGCCTACCCTGACTTATATATCACAACAGGTAACTCAACACTTCAAAAGAAAACATCAGACACCTTTGAAACTGCTTCACTAGAAGAAGTGGAGATGTTAAGAAGGGGTGCTAAGTCAAACGCTGAATACTACACTAATTACCTTATTGAGTACATCCAAAAGAACGACGATACTTATACTTGTTATTCATGTACAGGTATAACACCCTTGACAGATGATATTGACTCAGCAGGAGGCTTTGCATTAGATTGGGATGAAGTAACAAGGATAGACCCTAACCAAGAAAAAATAACATCAGAAAACGCTAATGGCTGATTTTAAGAACCTTACATCTCAAATAGAAGTAATCGGGACTTTAGACCAATTTGATAATTCCATTGCTTTCTACAATAAAACCGACACCTCTAGTAATATTATTCTAGGGGTTAAAGCTGATGCTGGTGACTTAGTTATGTTTCAATCGGCTAACGGTGTGGAGACTAAAGAGTTAGAAAGGTTTCTTTACACCGATATTAAAGTACCTACATCTACTGACCTAACAGACTTAGTTGAGACTATCAACAACTATATACATTCTGGAACACAAACAACATCAGTAACAGCAGCACACACCGCAACTGTTAGTGAATTTGTATTAGCAGATACTACACTCGCAGGGTTTACCGTAACACTACCACCTTCTGCTTCAAGTAATCAAGCAGAGATTAATATTAAGAAGATAGATTCAACAGTTAATGTAGTTACAGTTGATGGAGATGGAACAGAAACAATAGATGGAGATTTAACCATAAGTATAACAACTCAATATGAATCAGTCACGCTCTTTTGCGATGGCTCAAACTGGCATATACAATGACATACGCACCAAACGCTATAACAACTACTGACCCTTGGATAGAACACGCTAAACAGATAATCTTTGCAGAAGATGGTGTTAATGTAACTATGGAGGCTAAGAATAAAGACCTCTTAAAGTTTGGAAGGAATCAACTAGTAAACACAACTAAGTCTACATTGATGACATTGCCAGCAGGAACGGACAATGAAACTTATGTAAGTACAAATATTATAACACAAATATCCAGTTCTTCAGGTTCAGATACAAATAGTGTAACTGTTGAGGGTCACACTATATCAGGTGGGGTGTTCACATTCGTAACCCAAAACATAACACTAACAGGTCAAACACTTAAGGCTTTAGATACACCATTAGCGCGTGTCACTAGGATTGTAAATAATAGCGGTACTGACTTAGTAGGGAATATCTATGTAGCACAAACAGACACATTGACAGCAGGAGTTCCAGACACAGATGCGCTAGTCCATTTGATAGTGGTCGCAGGGATTAATAATTCAGAGAAAGCATCCACTACATTGAGCAATGATGATTACTGGGTAGTTACTGGGTTCTATGCAGATTGCCTTGAGAAGACAGCAGCAACGGCTATAATATATCTTGAAGTAAGAGAGGTAGGTGAGACTTTTATTAACAAAATAGACGTTGCAGCGACTACTAGCTTTAGGGGGGAGCATGAATTTAAGCCTTATTTGATAGTTAAACCTAACTCAGATATAAGACTAAGGTCATCAGCTAATGCAGCAGGAAAGGATGTGTCAGGAGGGATAAGAGGGGTTTTATTAAAAGCGTAATTATATGCCAAGTCAATTTAAAAACTTAACAGATCAAGTAGAGGTAGTTGGTTCAGGTGATGTAGACGGAGATGTTAAGTTCTACAACAAGACTGATGCTGATGGTGAGCTAATATTAGAGTTCAGAGCAGCAGGTGGGTTTGTTCAGATGTTCCAAGTATCACTAGGGGTTGACACAGGGGTTATATTAGAGAGTCAATTATTTACTGACATCACCTTACCAGTAGTTACAGACATAGCTTGCATGGTAGAGGCTCTTAATTTATTTCTAAGAGCAGATGCTGTTGTTACCGTACCTGCTCATGCTACACAGCATGAAAATGGAGGAACAGATGAGATAAGCGTTACAGATTTAAGTGGAGAGTTAGCAGATAAGCAAAAGGTAGCTATATCTAAGAATAGTGCAGCAGCCGTAGGGGAAAGGTCTACTGTTAATTTCATAGAGGGTTCTAATATCACCTTAACTATTGCAGATGATTCTGTTGGTGATGAGATAGATGTAACAATTGCATCAGCATCAGGTACAGACCCTACTAATTCTTATGTAGACACAGCCACAACGCATGGCATAACAAGTTCTGATGGTACAGTAGTCATAACAAGCATGACATTAACTCCTGGAGCTACTGGTGACTACCTTTGTATGTTTAGTGGTTATTATGATTCAAGTGGAGCTGCTGATACAATATCTACATTAACAATATACAACAATGCAGTAGCTGATGCAAATTCAGTAAGAAAGGATTTCACCACTAATGCTACTGATCCTTATACAGTTAGTATTATTCACAAATTAACAGTATCTGATGCTGCTCATGCAGTAGATGTTAGGTGTGCCGTAAGTTCTGCTAACACTATCACATGGAATGAAAGAAGTTTTACACTTATTAAAGTAGCATGATTAATATAAACGTAGGCGAAACAACAGAGGTAACTTTTTACTTGCAACCAAGTCTAAGCACACCTGTTTATCTTTTAAGTGCTAAGAATGAAACTACTTACGCAAGAGAGAGCTTTATAGCTACAGAACTATCTAGTGATTCAGAGCTTCTGCAATTCAATGTAGAAGAAGTTGGTGAGGGTGGTGTTGCCTTGCCTCTTACAGGTAGTATAAGATTAAAGCCTGAAGGAGAATGGGTATTAGAGGTGTACGAACAAACAAGCTCAACCAACCTAGATACTACAGCAGTAGGCACTACTAAGTTAGGTGATGATAAGTTACTTGTAAGAGATGAGCCAACATACGATGCACCCCCATTAAAAAATGCATTTGATGCACCTGCCTTTGTGTGTATGTTAGTTATTGATAGTATATCTAAGACAGAACCAACTGCACCCGATGCAGCAGATGGAACCGCTACCGTCAACGTTAGTGGAGATCAGGGTACATTATCTTATTTATGGAGTGACTCATTAGCACAAACCACAAACCCTGCAACAGGTTTAGAGGATGGTACATATACAGTAATAGTAACAGATGATATTGTAGGAAGCTGTAATGCTACTGATAGCGTAACACTTATTGACCCAACGTTTGTCTTTGGGAATTGCCTCTCTTATGACGGGGTGAACGATCAGGTAGACTTCACGCCTGTTAGTATTAATGCCTCAGAAGACTACACAACTAATATATGGATAAAACCAGGCGCAACAGATGGTGATGTGTTCTTTAGTGGCTCAACTAGTAGTTTTGTGTTTATGAGTACAGCTACTAACTTATTAGTTGGTCATGATGGAACTAACTCTAACTTTACTTTACCTGCTTTCTCTACTTCTAGCTGGTCAATGCTTACTATCTCAAGAATATCTGACACAGTAAGAGTCTATGTAAATGGTACTGAATCAATAACAGGTGGCTTGACAAACTCTGCATTAACAGTAATAAGTAGGTTAGGTAATTACTTCTCAGGTGGTACAGAATACTTAGGATTGATAGATGAGTTTGCTATCTTAAAAGGAACAGGAGCGACTTCAGCTAACCACACAAGCCTGTACAATACAGGTTTAGGCGAAGACTTTGACAATGTAATGGGTTCTTCTACTGTTCATTATGCTTTAAATGAAAGTGGTAGTACTACAACAGCAGCAGACTCTTCAGGAAACGCAAACAATGGAACATTAACTAATTTCCCTGCATCAGGAATGTGGGTAGCACACGTATGAGACAATATGGAATAATAAATAATGATTTATTCACACCAGAAGGTGATGATGTTCAATGGACTCTTCATAAAGTAAATGAAGATTTGTCTGTAACGGATTACGAATGTATAGAAACAAGCAGAGATTTAAGTGCAAACCCTTACACAGACATGAAAGGTGATGCGGAAATATTTAACACGTGGGCTCACGAATTTACACCCCCTTT
>Ga0255048_10002425_pt1 | contig 11897 bp, 10 predicted proteins | sample JV7_2_2_MG_FD_183619 | JGI IMG/M metagenome (GOLD analysis project Ga0255048, IMG submission 183619) | Seawater microbial communities from Jervis Inlet, British Columbia, Canada - JV7_2_2 | ecosystem: Environmental > Aquatic > Marine > Inlet | place: Canada: British Columbia | collected 2016-10-06
TTTTTCTCTTAAAGTTGGTCAATTGTCTCCGGGCACTCCCCTTTCAGATGTGCTTATTTCAACAGCTAATAAAGCTCAGCTATTGAGTTCAAGATATGTAGAAATTGCAATTCCAATACAAGCACATTATTTACATTCTTTTGCTCCTATACAGATTAATGAAGATTTAGATGCAAAAATTGCACATATTAGAGACACTAATACTTTAGATGGACTTAGTAGAAGAGATATTAGATATGGAAAAGCAGCATTTACTTTAAATGCTAATACTAGAAGAGCAGCACTAGTAGAATTAAATATCCTACAATTAAAAGAAAAGAAGATTGGGACAGAATCTTTGATTCGAGAATTGACAGAAACTTTTAAAGACACAACAGTTTTAAGTGCTTTTGCTGATCCACTTGTTTACAGTTCTGAAAATTCCATACAACTTTTTGCTGCAGCAGTAAAAGATGCTCTTGTAAAAGCTCATGATGCTACAATTGAATTTAAGTATGAATTACAACCTGCATTTCAAAAATTTAGAGCTTGGAAAACAGGTTCTTCAGGGTATGGAGAAAGTAATACTGCTAAGTTTTATGAAGACATAATTGAAATAATTACAGTTTCTAGACTAAATCATAAAACTGGGAAATATGAAAAAATTCGAGTTTTGTCATTTGTACAAGAGTATGATATTGCAAAATTTTCTGAAGAAAAAGAAATAGCATTTAAAGCTTTAAGAGAAAAACATAATTATCCTAAGGATTACACTGAATTAGAGGATTGGTTTACCACAGATGATGGAAGATTGTATTCTTCTGCAACTGTTCGTTGGTATGATGATAATACTGTTCCTATTGCCAGTGCGGAAAAGGAAATTGCAGACTTAGAGGCAGCAAGGGATAAAGTTTATAGAAGAATTGGAAAACAATATAATGCTGCAAAGACAACTCAAGAAGGTAAAAAGATAAATGAGTCTCTATGGATGCGGTACAATAATTTAACCTCACAGTTAAATAGAGTTGTTCGTAATGGGAAACCAATTGGCAAACTATCCAGACCTAATAAAAGTTTTTTAAATACTAAATATGAAAATATGCCTTCAGAGGCAAAAGAGTATCAAGAGGTATTGCTGAAAATGTATGGTGAAAGTCAAAAGAAAGTTAAATCTGGAGGGCTTCATAAAAATAGCTGGGATGACATATCTTATTTATTGCCAGCAATTCGAAAATCTGCTTATGAGTATACGGTTATAGATGGAGTACCTAGCTCTGTAAGAAATCTTGCAAATGACTCAATACTTCTTCAAGAAACTGACACAGAATTCGGAGAAATGTTAGATATGAATGGGGAATCCACAAAATTGCTTCCCATATTTTACTCTAAAACTTTGGATGAAAAAGAAATCTCAAGAGATGTTACAAATAGCGTTATTAAATACGCAGATATGGCTAACAGATTTGAGGCTAAATCTAAAATTCAAGGTATGGTTGTTATGATGCAATCTATTGTAGGCAGCAGAGACATGTATTCTATGGCTACTACAGGAGATTTGGTCACTAATTCATTAGCTTCTGGTATCGGGATAGAACAATTCAAAACAACTGACGGAAAAAAATCTAATACATATAAACAATTAGAATCATTTATTGATAATGTTTTTTATGGCATGTCTGAAAAGGAAGATGCTTCTGTAAAACTTGGAAGAGCATTTAGTAGACAGCAAGCAGCTAATACTGCTATTTCATATACAGCCATAGCTGTACTTTCAGCTAATGCTTTACAATTTGTAAATCAGTATGTTCTTGATGAAATTACTGGAATACAAGATGCAATAGGAAAACAATTCTTTTCTGCAAAAGACTTGGCTTGGGCTAAGGCAAAAATGTCTATTTGGAGTGGTATGGATGGTGGTCTTGGTGTAATTAAGGAAGGAATAGTTCCTAAATTTCTCAAACAAAATAAAATTTCTAAGTTCGAAGAATTGTTTGATGTTATGCAATCTTATGGAGACAGGTTTGGAGGAGAAACTGGAAGTGCTCTTAAAAAAAGATTCACATCTGGAGTATTCTTTTTACCACAGCATGCTGCTGACTATAGATCCTCTTTGAACAAAGCTTTGGCTATGGCTCATTCGTATGGAGGAAAATTAAAAGACAGTAAAGGTAAGGTTATTCAAGTTAATGGAAAAGATGCCAATTTGTGGGATGTACTCATTGAGGATGAGCGTGGTAAACTAATGGTTGATCCCAGAGTAGCAAATTTTGATAAAACCAGATTTATGGCCAGAATGCATGGCATGCTTAAAAAATCTAACCAGTTGAAAGGAAACTTTGATAAGACTCTTATTGATAGAACCTTTCTAGGTAAATTTTTAGTACTTTTCAAAAAGTTCTTTATGCCACACTACAGAAAGCGTTTTGGACATGCAGAAGGAGGAGCACATGTAGACATAGAAACTGCAACAATTCAACAAGGATATTACACTTCCTTTTTAGAAGGGCTTTCAAATGCTTATTTTCAAATGAGAAGTGGAGAGTTTGGAAAAGCTCTTGCCACTCTAATGGCTAAAGGAAAAACAAAAGAGGTACAACAAAATCAACGTAGATTGGCTTTTGAAGCTGTTGCTGTATATTTATTAGGAATGTTGTCTACAGCTTTAGGTAAAATGTTGGATGATGATGATGATTTAACTTCTGCGGACACTTATGCTTTGAATTTTTCATTGTATCAAGTATTAAGATTACAGACAGAATTAAATCAATTTCGTAGTCCATCAGAACTTGCAAGATTTGTGCAAGATCCAACAGCTGTAACAAGTCCAGTAATTAAAGGAGCAAGACTTTTATATGCTCTACACTTATATTTTCAATATAATATGGGAATTGGGGGAGTAGAAGAGTCTGATATATTTTATCAAAGAGCTTCAGGAGAATATGAAAAAGGAGATTTGAAACTAAATAAATCTCTTGTAGAAGCAATTCCAGTGATTGCGGGACTGTCCAAATCTTCTGATCCAGCTCGTGCTGCTAAGTGGTTTGATTTGAATAAGTAAAGAGCCCTCAAAAAAGGGGCTAATAAGCCCCTTTTCTTTTCAATGCTACAGAAAGTAGCAATAGCAATTCAGTCAATTCCACAAGATTTGGATCTTTTGGATTTTGAATTCCCAATTCTTTTATTTTCCCAATTTTATAATCGACTCGTAGACATAAAACATCTACAGAGTCTTGTCTAGAAAATAAACTTAAAGGATTTAGGGATGATTCCCCATAGTCCTCATTAACTTTTTCGAAGGTTTTATATATAAAATCTAAAAGAGTTTTAAGCTCTTTTAAAGTTTCTGCATTTCCTTTATCTGTTATTGTATTTGTTGGCATTTCAGGTGTATTTACATGTTCCTGCATCCATATTCCATCACACATTCTTAAAATTTTTAAAGATAAAAGATACGTATTATGGAGGAGATTTCTCTCCCCCATAACATATTAAATTCGTATCTTACTTTGTATGGTATATATATTTGGATTAAACTTTTCAGCTTTTGCATTGGGTATACTATGCAACTCACTAGAGTCGTCTAAGTCCACATCTAAAGCCAATTCCAGAGTCTTTTTAAGTTCTGGAGATTGAAATAAAATTCTACCAGTATGTCCATCCATATCATATCCATGGAAATCAAGAATTTTTAATTTCCACAGTCCGTCAATTTGAGAATACCTTCCATGAATATAATGTTCATATGAAACTTCACATTCTTCAGGTATGCTGAATATAAAGAAAACTTGAAACGGATCTGGATCATATCTATGTACAAAATCTTTGTGTTTACATAACTCTTCTTCGAACTTTGCAAACTTTTTTGTACCAGAAAATCTATATAGTAAAGCTATGCAATTTTCATGAGTATCTGTACTAGTAAAAACATTTACAAGTTGTTGATTCCAAAGAAACCTAGCTTTATTGCCTCCTAAGAAAGGAAGAACAAATGTACTAGCAGAAGTTCGAACAGCTGTGACTAAATCAAAACATATTAGTTTTCCATCTCCATATCTAGCAAATATATCATTAACTTTATATGGCAATTTAGGTTTAGGTCTAACTATGCTTCCTCTACAAATAGAAAATTCATCATCATCTTTAATGTAAGTTATCTCTTCTATTTTAGAGGTAATACCATCTCTGTCTATTATACAACTTGAAAGATCTCCAACTAATCTTGCAGATCTACCATCAAGTGCAATGAGTTTAAGATTGCCATTCGGTTTCATCTTCTAAAATTTCTAAAGTTAAAACATCTAATTTTGGAAGACTGTTTCCATTTTCTCTAATGCAATCCTCATCAGTTCGAAGCATATAAACAAGTCTAAATGTTTCATGAAATTTAATTATTCCATTAACTAGTCCAAACTTTTCTATATACTTTTTAACTACAAAACTCTCATAATTATCTATTCTGTCTTTTAACCAATTATCTGCAGTCTTTCCTCCAACACCTGGAAGTCCAGGAATGTTGTCTGTGGAATCCCCCATTAAAACTTGTTTCCACAAGAACTTGAGGCCCGCACTTACTGAGGTATCAATAAACTCAGCAGTACGATAATTATAGTGAATTCCAGGACATTGATAAAGTACATCTTTATCAGGAGAACAGATTACAGTTTTATGTTTAGACAGATTAGAATACATACTGACTACATCGTCAGCTTCTAATTTAGAAATTGCACAAAACTCATAGGTTTGTTCCATATATGCACGTAATGCATAAAAGATCGGAGGTTTAGCTTTTCCCTTTCTATTTCCTTTATAATTTGACGCAATGTCATATCTAAAGCATCTAGGGGGAGTTAGAAACCCAACATATTTATTTGTGTTGCACTGTTCTAAGATATGCGCAATCCTTTGATCAATGCCTGCAATAGCAATCTCTAAGGTGAGCTTATCCATCTCATAGTACATTAGTGAATCCGCATCAATCAAGCATACGTATTCGTTCTTTGGAAATTGAATGTTTGACATATCTATTCAACTTCTTCATTTGCAGTAGTTTCATTAGTCCATTCTTTAATTGATTCAGCTCTCATTTCATTCCATTCTTCATCTGTTTTCTCTGCATATGTAGAAGAGTGATACATACTTCCATTTATTCCAGTCAAGCTAGAATGCACAAAGTATTGTAAACATCTAATTGCTCCATCCACATCATCTGGAATTGCTCCAATATGCATGGGGTCAATAAATACATTGTGAATTTCACCAGAGTACCAAGCGATATACTTTAGTCCACCAACATGCAATCCTGGTACACAAATATGGGTATCATCAGTATCAACCTGATCCCAAGATTCTAATCTGTGAGTACATCCAACCTTAATAAAATGGTGTGGAGTATCAAACCCATTAAGTCCTTCACAATAAAAAGCATCTCCACTGCTTCCCATCATAGAGGGTTCGAATAATCTATCTTCAATGAATTCTGGAAATCCTTCAGAATCAATTTCTCCAGTATTAACATTAAAAGTTCTAGTATATCTAGGAATCTCTTCTCCAGATTCTGAATCAAATTTATGTACTACCTCTTTAGAAACTTTATATCCATTCAAAAGTCCTTCTTTAGTAATTTTAATTTGATACATAGTTGCTCGCGCATTCGCTACTTCTTCTGTCAATCCATGTTCTTCCATAAGTTCTTGCTTATACTTAGGATGAACATATTTCATATTTACAAAATTAAAGAATCGAGTAGAGAAATCTTTATAATCTTTAGTTTTAAGAAGAGGATTACGCAGCCAACGAGTCCAAAGTTTAACTAAAGGCATAAAATCAATTCCCGCATCTAGAGATTCAAAAATGCGATCTACCAATTCTTGTGGGAGTGGGACAGACGATACGGTGTCACCTTGCTTCAAAAAGAATTCTTTTGTTATAGAGTTAACATGTAAGAATCCCAAAGATTCATGTTCAATTGTTTTAGTATAATCAATGGCTACTAGAGATGAGAATGTCTCTAAGCAATCGTTATATTCTTCTACGGTTTCGGCAGTATTTGCACAGTCTGCAATAGCTGTCATTTTGGTGTAGGTATCCTCTGTGTGTGGTACACAGAAAGATTTTTCTCCATAAGAGCCTACTAAATTTTGATCTATTATACTTAGGTATATCATTGTGTTAAAGGTAATTGTGGAAGCTCAATATCCAGCTTTCCATGGATTTGTAAATATAGTTTAAGTTCAGTTAAGAACTCAGGAGATTCACAGTCCCCCATTAAATTCAGTTCACCAAAAAAGTTATCTATTCCAGTTATTAAAGAATCTCGGACTTCAAATATATTTTGAATTTCAAAATCTATAATTTTCGCACCCTTAATATCTGAGAGTACAAATAATTCTGCAGATTTAGTTGCTATTTTAAGTTCTGAATCTTCTAAATTTTGTACAGAAATTACATACATTTCAAACATTTCTAATTTTTGATATAAATCAATCAGAAAACCATTTCTTGAATTATGACAGTTGTTTGATATATATGATTCATACATATTGATCGTATTGAAGAATTCACGATATTTAGGATCTAAATGTTTATAAAGTCTAACCCATGAAGGAGTCATTTTCTTCTTTCTAGTATTCCACCAAATTTTTAAAGAGTCTGGAATAGTATATTCACCATCTTCTGTAACCTCTAGGAAAAAATCAGATATATCTTTACAAGTCGTTTTAGATTTTATAGTTCTGGCCACAACTTTAGATACTTTTATAAATTGAGGAACTCCATTTGTATTAGCATTTTTATTTTTAGTGGCATATCTAACATTATCTGGTAATGCATCTATATAAGAAATATGATTATTATAAAACGGACTGTCAGAATAACGCTCAAAAGAAAAAGATTTTCCAGTTCTTTGATGCTTTACAATAGAAAAAGCTAAAATTAATTTTGAAGCATCTTCTGCAACACCATAATATACAGGAGAGGAGGGATTAGATAAAGTCTCTATAGATACAGATACTTTTTTCCAAATAGGACCTTCATTTCTATATTTATTGTCTTCAAGACATGCATGTACTAATATTAATTTTTGTTGTTCTCGTCTTTCTTTTGGAGTTAATGTAGCAGTTTGTATAGCTAACTCCTCTTTGTTTTTAAAATTTTTAAAAGTATCTTCAAAGCCATCTGGAATAATAATTTCTGAATAGTCAGAGTATTGTTCTGAAGCTTTAAGGAATGGCAATATAGTATTATAAGAATCTTTAATTTCTTTTAATTGCTTTCTCAATTTAGGTAATTTTTCAGAATGTGCAGGTAAAGATTCAATTTGAGTTTCTAAAGATGCGGTACTTTTAGGTTTAAGATGAATATAATAATCTTCATCTGTATCATGTATAATATAATAATCTTTGATTGGACTTCTATTTCCTTCCTCTTGAAAATAAAATGTATTTGTAGTATCTATCTCTTTCCATCGTAAAATAGAAGATCCTTTAAATAATGGACTTCCTTCCAAATATGCTTGTCGTGCAATTCCATTAATAACAAAACCTTTAAAAAGTTCTGCTGGAGATAGGTAATTAATTTTAGGTTCAGGTTTAAACTTAGGTTTTACAGATGACATATCTGTGATCCTACTAAGCTGTGTAAGTGCAATACTATCGTTCTCTTCAATGTCTGCAGAGCTAGATAATGAAAGAACAGATTTACATTTAGTAATCCATTTTATTAAATCGTCTTCATCTAAAGCTGTTTCTACAATTACTTCTGCTTCAAGTATAGCTTTAGATAAAAGATCCTGAATAAAAGCTTTAGTTTTCTCATTCCAAATAACTTTTTCTCTAGAGGGAGTAACATCTACTCCTTCTAATAGTACTGTTTCCTTTCCAAACTCATCTTTAATAACTTGCCGAACTGGGCATTTAAGACCTACTGAGCCCCACAATCTTTCCATTTCAAGCTCTCTAAAGTCTATTGCTCCATAGTTAATTCCTGTATTAGATTCAACATTTTTTACAATAACTATATGAGGTATAGAATGTATATAACTATCAGCTACAATTAATGTATTTGAATTATGTAAAATTGTAGAATGAAAATATTTCTTGTCTTCATATCCACTTTCAGTTATTACTGAAAACTCAACATTTCCTAAATATGTCAATTGCTCTTCTACAGCTTGTACATATCTATTACGATTATGCTTTTTTACTTTAAAAGAAATAGTTGTATAATTAAATGTATCTACTTTTTCATAATGAACTTTAGATCCATCCTTAAATATAACATATGGATTAAAAGAAGGATATTTAAACTTTGTAGAATATGGATAGCAATCACATTTAAACTTCTTTCCATTATGTACAGTCTCTATAGAATAGAAATCTACTCCAGTAGATAAAGCTACTTTAGCTCCTAATCCAAAAGCACCAAAGTTTTCAGAAGTATTTCGTTTTGTGGAGAATCCTAATTGAAGGATACCTTCCAATCTGTCTTCTCTAAGACCTACTCCACAGTCTTTAATAATTACTTCATCACAATAACCAAGACCAGGATTTTGTTTATATGTAATTTGAATATTATTACAAGATTGATTTAGAAATTTTAAATCATAATAATTTTCATCAAAATTTGAATCTTTGTATTGTTCTCCATCTCTTGTGATGTAATAGTCTTCAGAATTTTTTACTCCTGTAAGGATTTCTATTGCAATTTCTTTTTCTCGTTGTGAATCACATGCGTTTGTTGTGAGTTCTCTAATTGTAGATGGAATAGGATTAGAATACTGAGTAGATTGTAAGATGTCAAATACCATCTTTTCTGCTCCTTTATGTATCTTTTTTGCTACTCCGGATTCATTAGATACTGACTCGTTGTCTATTGTTTTTATGGACATAAATTAAAGTGTTTGTGAAAAGCATTTAAAGCTTTTATGTTTAAGGGCCCTAAGTCATTCTTAGAGATTTTTAAAATTCTATGGTGTCTAAAACTTAGAATATAGGAAACCCTTGGAAGGTTTTTATTGTTAATATCATCTATATAAGACTTTGCAAATTTGTGTTTTAAAATATCCTGTTCAGGATAAGTTTCAAATGGGAGACTATAAAATCTAGCTCCCTTCATATCATATGAATAAATTTGAGAAGACACAAACATTCCAAAAGCTTGTGAATTCCATACAGCTATTACTATAGGGTCTCCAAATTTTATTTTATCATAATTTAATTGTGCTGGTGATTTTTTTGTAGTTATTAAATTCATTGTTTAAATTTTAAGCACTAAAAAGCCCCAATGTTACTTGGGGCTTTCAGTTCAATTCAAAAAAACTTATTTGGTGGGAGTTACTAGTTCCAATATAGCTTGTATTGTTTCAATATTTTGCTTTTGGTTTCTAGGAACAAAAAGTGCTGGAGGATCTCCTTGCTGTTTAAGTTTCTCCATGAACATTTTCCATTTCAAAGGGAATCTTTCATTAGCAAATCCTTTGCACTCTATGACCCATTTTCCACCTGGATCTACAAAGTCTGGAGTATATGTAATATCTCTAACTTTGTATGTTTGTTTATCTCTATAACCAGATTTTCCATTATCCTCTATTCTTACATTTGGGTAATGAAAACCAGTCATTAAGACATACTTATGTTTTTCATAATCTGCTAAAATGCCAGCATCTCTTAAAGCTCTGTAGCAATGTGCTTCTAATTTTGATCGAAATTGAATTCCATCAACTTCTTTTTTATTCACATTTCTATATTTGCCTTTAGTTCTAGGCTTTTTGGGTTTAGAGCGTTTTTGAGATGATGACATTCTTTGCGGTTTGTAAATCATATGTTTTGATAAGATCAGAAATATCTTTTTCTCTATACCTGTCTGGTATAAAGATATTTTCTATTTTATACTTATCACAAATTTTCTTAGCCATGGTTTGGCCAGGATTATTTTCTTTAAGATAATCATTATCATAGAATACGATTACTTTTTTAAATCTTTTTTTAAGATTTTGTATGATCTCTTCACTCGGCATAAGCATTTCTGATTGAAGAGCAAAGGATGGATAGCCAAGCACTTCCAAGCACATGACATCCTTAAGGGAACTTGTGAGAAATACAATTTCCCCAATTTCAGGAAGTTGGTTATATCCTTGTAAGCTTCCCATACCCACATTAGACCTCCATTTATAATCTGTTTCATTTGGGCTATAAATTTTATAACCATCTTTAAACTTATAGCGGTAGCTAATAGTATGACATGTAAAACGTGTTTCATTTATCCAATAATGAGAGATTGGGAGCACATCAAATTTACATAAAATTTGCTTAGGAATTTCAAATTGTTTCCAAAATTCTGCATCTCTTTTTTCCCATTCTCGAATTTTAACTGAAATCACAGTATGTTTATGTGCTACTGTAATTGTCTTATTCTTAGGAATTTTAAAAATTTTTGTGCTGTTGGAACTAGATGATAGCCCAAAGCCAAAAGTGCTGTCAATAAGAGTAAGCACACGTAAAAAGTCAATATTATATTTGAAACCGACATAAGAAAAGCAATCAAAACTGTGTTCAGGAAATCCGAAGTCTTTATAGTAAAGTCTATTATTAATTAAAGCTATAGATACTGTTGGTGTTCTATCAGGACGTAAATCACTTAAAAACTTTACTCCAAGATTTTTAAAATTCGGACAAAAGTACTTAAATATTTGATACTCTGATATTTTAGACAGTATTATTTCTTTAGATAATATATCTTCACTATTTCTGCTTTGAATCATAATAAAATTGGGGACCAAGCAATACTTGGCCCCCTAAATTATTTACCAATCAGCAGACGTTTCTGCTGGTGCAGTTTCTGAAGGTACAACAACCTCTGGAGAGTAATTTTGTAGCTGCAAATCTGAATTATATTCTGCTTTAAATTGAGAATACTCATCATTTAAAGATTTAATAAATCCATTATCATTTTTGGATTTTAATCGTCCAAAATATTTAGCATATACTTGTTGGTATTTTCCATCCTTTACTCCCAAAAGAACACGAAGCTTATTGTCTTTTAGAATAGACATAAGCTGTGTAAGTTCTTTGACATCTCCTTTCATGATTTTATCAATGGTATCAAAAGAACACTCTCCGTTAGAAGGAGTATTAGCCCAAGCCCTTACAAAATTTAAGAGTGTGTCCTCCCCAACAAGGGCTTTACGAACTCCATCAGAAGAATACCAATCATATATTTCAGAAGGATCTTGATCTGCATAAGTAATTTGACCTTTTCCATTAGTATATAAAAATTTCCCTGATTTTGAAATTTTATGTTCTGGTTTACAAAGAATTTCAAGTTTAGTTGTAAATTCATGAGTATCATTATGAAGCCAAAATATTAACTTATTATAAATGTTATCTCCAATTGGTACATCTATATAAGAAGGTTCTGATTTCATATTTACCCCAATACTGGAGAGTTCTCCAAGTGTGGGATTAATTGCTACTACTGACATAGTAGCTATACCTGTAAATAGAGGTATTCCTCCTATTACCTCAATATCTGAGGAGCTTGATTGAATTGCCATAATTAGTCTTGAATTTCAGTTTGGTTATCGTTATAAGAGCTCTCATAGCCCATTTTTGTATTGTCTTGATCTAACTCTGTTTGAGTTGTAGTATCATCAACAAGTTGAATTTTTACAATTTTAGAACGTTTTACTCGAACACTTTTTAGTTTTGGGTGTCCAAATACAAGTTTAGCCTCGGCTACTGTCCATCCGTACTTCTTTCGAATTGAGAGACGATCTAGCCCAAAACTCAAATCTTGAAGAATTTGAGATACAGTATAAACTTTTGGAGCATCTGTTGAAGTTTGCTCATCTTGTGGTGTTGCTTCTGCAACTTGTGTTAATCTTGCGTCTAATGACATTATATATGGATTTAATCAATAAATAT